>Ga0172366_10002065_pt1 | contig 15700 bp, 13 predicted proteins | sample LakKivSesite69cm_FD_114533 | JGI IMG/M metagenome (GOLD analysis project Ga0172366, IMG submission 114533) | Sediment microbial communities from Lake Kivu, Rwanda - Sediment site 69cm | ecosystem: Environmental > Aquatic > Freshwater > Lake > Sediment | place: Rwanda: Western Province, Lake... | reverse complement strand
GGCTCGTGTCAATGGTGATCCACCGCCTGCCCCACTGCTCGGCGACGTACGCCGTCGTGCCGCTCCCGCACGTCGGGTCGAGCACCAGGTCGCCGGGGTCAGTCGTCATGAGAAGGCAACGCTCGATGACCTTGTTTGCTGTCTGGACCACGTATTGCTTGTCCAGTTCGGTGTAGGTGTCTGCCCAAGATGCCGAGAGGTCCATCAGCCTGAAAGCGTCGAAGTACTGCACGTAGTTCAGGTACGATCCAGTTGCGATCACGTATTCCGCTTTGACAAGTCTCGTCATCCCGTCCAAGGTAGTTTTCCAGCTTTTGCCGCGTGATGGTTCGTAGACTTGGCCGCGAAACTGAAAATTGAAAGTGCAGCTCGCCGTGTACCCAGAGGAAGGAAGGTTGACCAGTCGGTAGACCTTGCTGCCGCTTGGAAGGACCGTTGGACTTTCGCGTTCCTCTCTCGTCATGGACCGGCGCGTTCCGTCCTCCAATTCGATATAGGTGAACTGCGTACCCTCGCCAACTCCTTTTTCGAGAAACAATGACCGGTACTTGGCAATTGGCCGATCCTTCGCGTACCAGAGCAGGTAGTCATAGGGGCTTGGGAGTAGCGATACGCCGAGCGGGCTGTGCGTTCGAAACGCGATGATCGCCACATGGTTCTCACTCCCGAACACCTCATCCATCAAACACCTTACGAGGTGCACGTTCTCGTCGCCGATCTGCACGAAGATGCTCCCGCTTTCGGTAAGCAGGTCGCGCGCAACGACGAGGCGGTCGCGCCAGTAGGCGAGGTAGGAGTGGATGCCGAGCTTCCACGTATCCCGGAAGGCGCGTATCTGCTCCGGCTCGCGGGTGGCGTCCTCGTACTTCCCATCCTTCACGTCGCGCTTGCGGGTGCTCACTTGCCAGTTCGAGCCGAACTTGATGCCGTACGGCGGGTCGAGGTAGATCATCTGCACCTTGCCCTTGAGACCTTCTTTCTCGGCAAGGCTGGTCATGACCAGGAGCGAGTCGCCGAGGATCATCCGGTTGGCCCAGTTGTTCTCGTGCTCGTAGAAGTCCACCATCTGCTCGAAGGGCAGGCGGTCGAAGTCGTCAAAGAGGCTCAAGGTCGCCCATTCCTTCTCCGCCTTCGCCTCGGCGCGCAGGCTTTCGATGATCGCCTGCGGCTTGATCTTCTCCTGGATGTAGATCGGCACGGAAGGAACCGCCAACGGTTCCCGGTCCTGCTCGTCCTTTCCCTTCCAGACAAGCTGCGGGTCGAGGGATGGGTCGCGGGGATAGAGGACAGTCTTTGGCGATTTCTCGTCCTCTTCGACGAAATCGCGCAGTTCCTCCGTCGGGATGTTCGGGCGCGTGTCGTCGTGTTTGATCGCTTCGATGGGCTTGGGGTCGGTCGTCTTCTTGCGGGGCATGGTCAGACCTCCACCGTTTGAAAGAGTGTGGCGGGATGACTGAGGGCATGGCGGATCGCGCTCTTGGCGTTCCACGGGTCGGTGATTTCGAGGAACGCCCAGCGCCCGAACCCACCGTGATTGTTGATTGCGGGAACCCAGTACGTCCGGACGGTCGCCACCTTCGCCGCCTTGTCGGGTTTGCGCTCGCCCGTCACTTCGACGATGAGGTTCAACAGGTCGTCCCGGCCATGCCCGTCGTCCACGTGGAGGATGAAGTCGGGGACGTAGTTCTTCTGTTCGTTTTCGATGGTGTAGGGGATAGTGAAGCCGACGTTGTGGTTCTTCACATAGTGGACCACCTCGTCCATCTCTTCGAGGGTCTGCGCCATCTTCTGTTCCCACGAATCGGTATCGGCGACGACGTAGTTCACGCAGCATTTCCTTGGGGCGGTCGGCCAGACAGGACGGGTCGTGTCGAACTCGACCCACTTCGTCGAGCCGGTCACGTCGTACGGGGCGAGGATCGGCTTGATCGTCCGCCTGCCCTCTTCCGTCGCCTGAATCGCCTTGTGGATACATCCTGCGGCGCTGTGCGCGAGTTCTACGAAGAGGAGCATCTGGGGGAACGTGTTGTCGCCGAAAGATACCTGCCGGGATTCCGGCTTCAGCCACTCCCGCGTGATCCTGAGCACTTCGGGAAATCGCCACGCCTGCACGCCTCGGTCGAACTGGTGTTCCTTCGTGTGGCCTTTCCGCTTCTCGCCGTCCTCGCGGAAGTAGTTCTCCAAGACGAGCTTGGCGAGGAGGAACTCCACTTCCTGAAGCCGTCGCGTCTTGAGTTCATCAAGCCGGTGTATGACCGACTGACCGATGATCGGTGCGACTTCCGTCCACGAGGGGATGTCTCGTGTCGTGATCGAGAGACGTGAATCCTCGGTGAAGACAGCCTTGAGTGGGTCGTCAGGAAGTTCGTACCGGTAGCCGGTGACGCGGGGGAAGGTGATCTCGCAGGCGATGCGGTCTTCTTCAGCCTTCACGTGGGTGAGTCTTCGTTCCTGCTGTGGCTTCGGGTTTGACCCGGCGCACGGGATGAACTGGAAAGGCACGCCGTAGACTTCGGCGTACTCGGCATCGAACATGCCCGTCTCTTCATTGACGGCGTAGCTGCGTCGCCGGAGGCCGCGTCCCACCACCTGCTCGCAGAGCAATTGTGTCCCGAACGCCCGCACGCCGAGGATGTGAGACACCGTGGTGGCGTCCCATCCCTCTGTGAGCATGGAGACCGAGACGACGCACCGCACCTGCTCGCCGAGCTTGCCGGCCTTGCCGACCGTGTTCATCACCTCGCGCAACAGGTCCTCGTCCGTAAGCTTCTCCACGTCTGCGCCGGGGAATCGCTCGCGGTACTCATGCTTGAATTCCTCTATCTCCTGTGCGGCGATCTTTTTGAACTCATCGCTCATGGCCCCGCCCGACTCCAGTTGCTCGCTGTCAATGAGGATCGTATATGGGCGGTCGCGCCACCGCCCGTTCTCGACGTTGCTGAATAGGTCGAGCTTGCCCGGCACGAGCACGGATTGGTCTTCCGACACCTTCTTCTCCCACCCGGCGACGTAATCGTACACGAGCTTCGAGACGCTCGTGTTGTTGCAGACGACAATGAACACGGGTGGGGTGGACGAGTCGCCTTTGCCCTTCTCCCAATCCTGGTAGTGCCTGACGTAGTTCCCATAAAGGCTGTTGAGTGCGCCCTCCAGTTCCTTCGGCAGTCTTGGCTCGGCGGGGAGTTTCTCCGTGCTCCGCCCCTTCCTCGGTAAGTTTTCCCTCACGAACGGCCAGAGGTGGCGGTACTTCGGACTCTCGCCGGTCATCGCGTCATCGGCAACCGGCACGCGGGGGACCTTCACAATGCCGCATTCGATGGCGTCCACGAGGGAGAAGTCGGAGACCACCCACGGGAAGAGCGTCCCTTCGGAATAGCCCGACCCGCGCAGGAAGAATGGCGTCGCAGAGAGGTCGTAGATGGCTCGTATGCCGATCTTCTTCTTCACCGCCTCAAGGCCGGAAATCCAGACGCGGGCCTCCTCTTCGCGCTTCTGTGCTTCCCTGCGCTCGTCGCCCGTGAGCTTCTCACCCCCATCTTCCTGCTTCCGCCGGTAGCAGTGGTGCGCCTCGTCGTTGATGACGACGAGGTTCTGCTTGTTGCCGAACGGACGGCAGACGCGGCGAACCATCTCGGCAGGCGTTTCGGTGAATGCGTTCGCTTCGTCCTTTCGCCTCCCTTTGATGATCCCTTTCGTGAGCTTTGCCGCCTCCGTCTTCTCACGAAGGAGGAACGCATGGAAGTTCGTGATGACGATCTTTGCTTTGCCAAGCCGCTCCATCTCGTAGGTTGGCACGATGTCGCGCTGGCGGTAGTAGTTCTGTGGGTCGTTTGGCAGAAGCACGCGCAGCCGGTCCCGGATGGTGATCCCTGGCGTGACAATGAGGAAGGTGTCAGAGAAGCGAGCGTCCTGTGGGTTGGCGAGCTTATTGAGCACGTGCCACGCAATGAGCATACCCATGACGACTGTCTTCCCACTCCCGGTCGCCATCTTGAATGCAATACGGTAGAGAAGCGGATTCGCCGCGCGGTTCGCCTCCCTCAGATGGTTCTCGATCCATGCATCGGTTTTCGCGGCCACCTCGGTGATGTAGATTGCTGTCTCCAACGCCTCGATCTGGCAGAAGAAGAGCTTGTTCTCCCGTTCGGGGTTTGTCCAATGTTCGAGGAGACGACGTGTCGTGTTCGTGATGCCCGCGTAGTTCCCCTTGCGCCAGAGGATAACGCGCTCACGAATCCGGTTGATGTCCTCGTTCAACTGCGCGCGGTCTTGCGTCCACGTCGCCTCGAAAAGCTCCAACATGCCGCGCTTCTTTGGGCGAGGAACCGGCACGAAGTACGCGCTCGGTCGGCGCGATTCAATGATCTCGTCCGTGATCCCGTCCTCAGTGAACCTATAGTGGCGGGATGGCTCCTTGTAGGGGGAGTTGATGACGGGGTTTTCTATCACGACCTGTTTCATTCGTCTGTCACCCTTCGTCATGACTTTCACCTGAAAAACGGCCTCCCAGGAGGCCCGTAGAGACGCACCGCGAGGGTGACGGCACATCCTACCCTAGCCACTTGTGCCCGTTTCATGGGCATTTGTCTAGTTTCGCCTTCGAGCCTGGCCGGGCGGTTTCCTCGCGGATCGCCGCGGAGAGAGCTGCGTACCGATCCGCGCCGCCGGTAGGTGTTCGGCACATACCGTGTAGCCGTGTTTCCTGTCAATGCCGACGGCAGGCTTCCGGCAGATCGTGCCCGCCTGGGTGTATGCCCAACAGATTGCGTTCATGTGGTCACCTATCTCCGTCTTGCAATTCGGCGTCATGTCCCCTTTTTAAAGCACGTCGAAAACCATCACCTCATGCACTGCACAGGCCGACGCGGAGGTTCATGCCGCCTTGTCGGGTTCCCTGAGCGATTCGAGCGCCGCGACGATCTCCGGCAGGAGTTCGCGCCGGAAGGTGACGCCCTTCTTCGTCGGGATCAGTTCGCCCGTCATGTCCGGGTCAACCCACAGCCGCACGTCAACGAGCGCCTTGCCCCGGTATTCCTTCGCGCCGACGCGGATCACTTCGAGCGCGTTCTTGCGAATGTCCATCACCCTTACCTCGTCATGCCGTCCTGTTCGGGCGGTCCGTACAGTTCCCGCAGTTCACGCTCTGCTATCGCTTCCGCCTCTTCACGAGGCAGGCCGCTTTCAGATTCAAGGATTGCCGCTCGTTCCTCAAAGGCTTCCCGCCACGCTTCTCCGTCCAACATATTGCACACACGTGGTTTTTCTTCCGGCTTTGCCGCCGGCGTGTAATGGTCTACGCCTGCCGCAACCCACGCCCGCACATCAAAGCCGGATTGAAGCATATCGTTCGCGTCGTGTTTCTCCGGCCTCCACCGCCGGGCGTTCGGCAGCGTTTCAACCCAGAACCGCGCCGCTTTGTCGCCTTGCCCATCCGTGTCCACGTCGTACGCCACGAGCACGAGCGGGCAGGCTGCAAGCCGAGCAATCCAACGGAGTTCCCGTGCGCCGCCTGTCGAACCCGTCGCAACCGCCGTCACCAGATCGCCCGCGCACTGGTTCACCGTCAGGGTGTCTATTTCACCTTCAACGATCACCGCCGGGCGGATCGGCGTCAGCGCGTCGGCATTGTAGAGGGCATTTGTGCCGCCTGCCGGTTGTGCGTACTTCGGGTCTCCCTGAGCACGCCGGATTTTCACGCGCCATAGCTGGCCGCCGACGTACCATGGGATCACCACACCATGAGGGAGCCACACACGCTGCTCTCTTCCCTCGTCATCCGTCTTAGGTTGCAGCCCCCATGCCTGACGATCTTCGTACCGTTCGCACGCATGGAACCCCAGATGCGCTGTCCTGATCGTTTCATCGGACAAGCCACGTTTCCTAAGCCATGACAGCGCACGTCGTCCTGCCTCGGACCACAACACCTGTTCCGACGTTTCTACAAACGCCTGCGCTCGCGCTTGCCACACCGCGCTGGGTGGCCCCAGACGTGGGCGGGCAGGTGCAAGAGACCTGACGGGTGCGCCCAGCTTTGCCTTGCCACGTCGGACAGGTGGTGCGCCGGTGTCCCGTAGTTTGTCAGTCGCCCCAGCCATTTCACACGCTGCCCGGAAGTCAAGGCCGTGAACAGCGCGAAGGTATGCGATAGCGTCTCCCTTCAGGCCACAGCCACGACACCAGAACCGCCCGCCGTCCTCGTTTGGCCATACCCGGAAACGGTCCCTCCCGCCGCAGACAGGACACGGCCCGGCGTACTCGCCACCGTTCGTCGAGGCGACGCGCCGAAGTTTCACGTCCTGCCCGATCAGTGAGAGGAGATCAGCCACGATACTTTGCCCCATCGCCTTGCTGCTTCACGGTTCACGGTTACCCCCCATATAGAGGGGGGTGAACCGGTGAAGCACTGTCGGTTCACGCGGTTCACGATGGTTCACGGTGAAGCTGCATACCACCGTGGATATTTGAGATATGTCATGTTACACATACTCAGGTTCACGCGGTTCACGCAGGGTTCACGCAGACCTATCCGAATTTCGCCCTGCGTGAACCCTCCCCACCTGGTAGTGAATGCGGCCGTACTCGCCGTCACGGTGATTGATCCTACCAAGACGTTCGAGTTCGGAAAGTCGCCCATCAAAACGGCTTTCCGAGACAGACACATCTTGCCGTACGAGCCGCTTCAGTTCGCCCTTCACAACATCGGGTTTCTCCGTGATCACCCGGATAATCGCCTCGTCAATCCGGTCCTCTGCGTTCGTCGCCTCAGTCTCATAGCTCCGAAACCTTGCCGTCCAGAGTTCGGGTTGCTCGGTTCCATCATCACGAGGCAGGAGTCGCGTCGTAGATTCCCACTGAACACCGACAAGCGGCAACGGGTTATCTCGCTCCTTCGCAGGAATGAGGACAAGCTCCTTCGCGCCCGCCTCGCGTTCGATAATGAACGCCACGTCCAGACCAGCGCGAATGCTCGTATGACCGCGAATAGAGTCGCCCGCGCTACCTTCTCCGGGTTGTCGCTTTCGCGTGTGGTGAATAAGTACCACCGCCACGCCGGTATGTTCCACAAGATCACGGAAATTCGAGAGAATCTTGCCCATGTCAGCACTGTTCTCGTCGGCGTTGCCGGAGATGTTGTTCAGGTTGTCAATAAACACAATCCCCGCGCTATGCCTACGCACAGCGCTTCCGATATAGCCGGAGACCGCCTCCCAGTCAGTAGCATCGAGGCGAGGTGAGGGGTTAGGGTACACGTAGATAGGGGCGGTTGCTGCTCCGCGTGCCCTGAGTAATGCCTTTACGCGACGGATAAGACGGTCCCGCCCGTTGTCAAAGTCTGCCCACACGACAGGGGTTTGCCGCGTCCTGAAGGACCGTCCGTGTTGTCCTTCGTAGGGTTCCAGCCAATCACACCCCAGCGCGACGCATACTGCCGCGTCGAGACCGATGAATGTCTTGAACCCGCCGGGTGCACCGGCGATCATGTTGAGACTTCGGACGGAGATAAGACGGTCAATGATGTATTCGAGGGGCTTGGGGTCTGGTAGGTTGCTCGTGAAGTCAATGAACTGGTTTCCCCAAGAGTGGGTGTCCTGGCATTCCTCGTCCGCGCTCACGAGCGTGCGCAAGGCAGGGTTATGCTTGCATAGCGCGGACCACACACGAGCAACGTCGCGCCCGCCTGTGTGCGCTTCCAGGAGAGCGGACACCGCCTCGCCGTGCTCGCCGAATCCGTCGTTGCTCGTGGTGTACGACGGGTCGCCGTTGAGTAGGCCGCGTATGGCTCGTGCAGCACGTTCCTGTGCGCCGTGATCGTCGCTTCCACCCCTGCTGGGATGGGCGTACGAATCGTGTTCGAGATCGTGGGCTTGACATGGGGCGGACGGAGCAATAAATTGAGGATAGCTTGCCTTGCTACCCACGTCACCGCCCGCGCTGGTCGTCACACGGCCTTCGTGGGCTTCTTTTTTCATGTTACTTCCTCTGTTTGCCGCTATTTACGGCGGTCTATAGCGAATCATTGTCCTGTGTCCCCTGCAAGTGTTGCCACAAACGTCTGCACGTCCGGGTACGAGTTGCTTCGCCTGGCGTCCTGCCGTCCAGTGATGTTCTGCGCGAGTGCTTGCGCGGGTCACGCCGCAAGTGGAATGGTTCCGGGTTGCCCGGTACGGCATGGCGCTCGTTCACCTCCATCTTCTGTTTCAGTCAACAGGTATGAATAAGTATCCCTGTCCTCTGTGCTTGCGACTCAGGTCAATGGCTTCGTGCTCATTGCACACCTTCACGAGTCGCCGGTTCTTCCCCTGTCCCCCGATAACGGCGAATCGCCCCGTGCTGAAGGGATTGTGTCCCATCCGCTTCAGAGTGTCTGCCGCTTCCCGTAGGGCTTGCGTTGATAACCGCGCCGCTTTCAGCGTGGCAAGCGTTCGTAGCTCGCTTGTATGCTTTTCAGTCCAGGGCACGGGGGTTCTTGGCCGCATGGGGTGTCCATCCACCTGAATAAGCCCCTGTCGTGCCCAACGTGCGACGGTCCTGTAGGGGATACCAACAGCCGCCGCCGCTTTCTGCATCTCCGTCATGGCACGCCTCCGTGTGGTTGTGTGTTCGTGCCAACATGGCACTAAATTAATGCCACCTCATCCCTTCGTCAAGGTCCCCACACAATACCCGGTATGCTTGCCTGCCGACGCGCCGCAATCCTTCGTGGTATCACTCGCTCTGGTCATGCGTCACGGGTAAGCTTGTAGGCTATGGTATCCGCCGGGAGCAGGGCATTGTATCCCATTGTCTTGGATCACTGACCGCCGATTTTGTTGTACTTCGGAAACTTGCCCCTGTGAGAGCGGCGATATGACTGCAAGCTCTGCCGCTCCCATTTACGCGCCGTCTTCTCGCTCACGGCAGGGCCGACAATCCACATGTCCGTGAACCGCTTGTCCTGCCGGTGCTCGTCGAAACGCTTGTCCGGGTCTTTTGTGATACCCCGATAGACGACATTGCGTCCGTCCTTCAGCTCGTAGCGGTAAGTATCCCGCTTTGCTCGCTTTGCCTTCGTCATAGCCATCTCCTTGCTTCTGACTCTTTGGCGTGATACCGCATTAGGAACACAATAAATAGTACTTGAGACGACATCGGATGTCAAGTGCAAGCACCTATATATATAAAATCTAGCAGCACAGAGCTTTGTATTCAGCCCCCTTCCAGGATACATTAGCCCATATTCAGGGTGTTGTGGAGGGTGCAGTGTGGTATCGCCATGCAGACGGGTGACTCCCGTTGCCCCCACGTCACTGGCACAATTTGCCACTGAAGGGGGGGGAATCTGGTTGAATCTGATTCTGCGTGCGCGAGATTTTTTGGAGGGGTGCGGGCGTACGCGCGTGCCTGTTGCTGCCGTGCGGGTGCAGGATTGACGCGCAAGGCCCTTGCGGGCCTCTAGGAACGCTTCAAGGCAGGCGGCGGCACATGAGATATGCGCCGTCCTGGTTTTGCGGCGTATCGTGAGATAAGGTTTGAGTTTACATAATCTCTATTATCGGTTGTCGTGTATTGACACCACAACTAACCATCCCTAGTTCGCCCCCTTGCCGTCTTGAGGATCGTTTCTAAGTTGTTGCGCTTCCACACCTTGCCGCGCCGTGCAAGCCGTCTTTCCGCGTTCAAGGTCTTGGCTATCTCCGTCGGACCTACCCCTTGCGCGTCCAGTTCGAGGATTCGCCGGAGCGTCGCTTGTTCGTCGGGATCGTCAACGTACACGCCCCGCGCCTTGTCGTACCGTTGCCCGTAGGGCGCAAGGCCGCCCTTGCGACGCCCGGTGACGGGTTTGACTTCCGCCTGGGCAGATGCGCTCCGGCTCGTGCTTCTGCCCTGATGTTCGGCGTTCAGCTTGGCTATCGCCGTGAGCACCGCGGCGGTCTTGGTCCCGTAGATCGCCGCGAGCCTGGTCAACGCCTCGTCGGTCTCACGGGGTATGCGGATGTAAAGCTCACGTCGGTACTTGGTTTCATCTACCATGCCTGGCCTCCCCTCCTGTGTCCGCCGGGATAGTACGCACAGGCAAGCCGACGCGCAATGTGCCCCTCTCGCTTGCAGGCATGAAAGCAAGCGAGATATACACGACAACGACCCTCAGAGACGCGCTGCGCATTCGACTGGTATCTCATGTGCCGTCGCACCCCTCCCGCTCGTCCTGGGGCAAATTTGACGCCTTGTACGCGAAATGGAGGTTTGACGAGGGCGGACGCCCCCCGGTGAGAACGTCCGCCCGGGTACTGCCTCAATCCCTGTCGCCGCCCAGGTCGAGGATGCCGTATTCGAGGTAGTGCAACGAGCTACTTGACGTGTGACAGATCGGGCAAGCCCTGCCGTGCGTTTCATGCTTCCAGACGCGGCCCAGGTCGTCGCGGACGCACGGGTAAAGCAGACCATAGTTGCACCAGTAGCACGCAGCAATCCGGTAGAACAGTGCGCCCTCGTCGTCCGTCAGGGGGTTTTCGACGAGCCAACCGGCATACGTCCCCGGCAGTACGAGTTTCGCGCCCCAACCGATGTGAAAGAGCACGACGACCAGCGCCCCGTACGTCAGTAGGTTGTCGGGCGGTCCCATCGCCTCCCACGCCGTAGCGATGTCGTCAAGGGGAAGCTCTTGCGGTATCCCCCATCCATCAAGGACCTCGCGTCTGAGGATCGGCGTACCGAACCCCAAACGGCACACGTCACGCACCCAGGCCGAGTTGAGTTTCTCCCGGTACGCGTCGGGCATGGTGGCGAGTAGGTCCGTGATAATGTCGGTGATGGGCCGCGTTTCGGTGATGGTGCTCTTCTTGCGCGGGCTGGGATCGGAGTGCAGGTTGATGATGTGCAGGCCGTTCAGGTTCATGGCGTTCGCTCCTTTGGTCAGGATGTGAGCGCCGCCATGCCGGAGAGAGTACCTTTCATGTGCGGGTGCTCCATCTTCGATATGGGGCATTCGCGTTCGGGTCGTGACGTGTGACTGCACGTCGCGGCCTTTTCAATTCGTGCGCTCATGTGCCATTTGTTTTGTATCGTTGCCACCACCGATTACGCCCCGCTCTTCCAGGATTTCCTCGATGATCTGGGCGGACCGTTTCGCCTGCTCTTCACCGTATACCTTGTCGAGAACACGCACGCCGATCCGAGCGAGCGCCGCGCGGTCTTCGGGGGATAGCTTGTACGCTTCCACTTCTCTCACTGTAATCGCATGAGGAAGGGGAGCGCCGACGTTCACCACTGTGCCGCTCTGAAGCTCACCGACGAGCTTTGCAAGCAGTTCCAGTGTGCCCCGTGCCTCGCGGATCGCTCCGAGCGCCGTGCGGAAGTCCTGCGCTTTCTCCGCCCCGTCAAGTAGCGCCATCGCCCGCTTTTTCAGTTGCCGCACCTGTTCAAGCAGGGTGTCGGCATTCATCACTTCTTCCGCCTCTTTCGCCTTGACGAGCAACACCGGGAGATGCTCCGCCTTGTGTCTCCGGAGCGATGTTTCTGCGACGCCGAATTGCGCCGCTATGCGCCGGTATGAGGTTCCGTTGCCCACCAGTGCGCGGTCTATTTCGGCGCATTTCGGATGATCGCATATCGTGCAGCGTCTTGGCATAGCTCGCTCTCAATCTATACATGACTACGTGAAAAAACCATGAGCCGAATGTACATCTCCCAGTTCATCACGACAAGCGGAGGCGCTCGGTCACGCCGGGGAAAGAGCAGGTCGTTCTCACCGAGCCAACGTTCGAGCGTCGCAAACCCCTCACCGTTCGCCCGCGCCTTGACCTCCGCCTCAATGCTCAGGTCGTCACCGATGCGCAGAACCAGCTCGTGCTCTATCCGGTAGCCCTTGCGCTTCTGCATTCGCCCCATGTGCAACCTTTCCTGTGACGCCATGCTCTCGTTTGTGACATGGCGCGCACAACACGCGCAGATCGTCAAGCCGCTCGTTCGGCACACGCTCGTACGTGACGTGATGTATTTCCAGGTCCGTGTCGGTTCCGCACCGCTCACACCGCCGTTCTGCAAAGATCAACGCCGCTTCGCGCAACACCGCCCACGCCGGCGAGTGGAGGTACGCCTCGTACGACATGCGTTTGAGTTCGCGCCGGCACACACGGAGCCAACGTTCAACGGCACGGTCGAAGGCTTCACGCCGGCGCTCCCGCTCCCATGCCTGTACAAGCCGGGCAACCCGCGCCTCGAACGCCGTCTCTGCCACATGATACCCTTCGTCATGGCTTTCACCTGAAAAACGGCCTCGTAGGAGGCCCATAGAGACGCGCCGCGAGGGTGACGGCACATCCTACCCTAGCCACTTGTGCCCGTTTCATGGGCATTTGTCTGGTTTTGCCTCTGGGCCTGGCCAGGCGGTTTCCTCGCGGATCGCCGTGCAGCTCTCTCCGCCATGCCGATCCGCGCTGCCGGTAGGTGTTCCGCACATACCGTGCAACCGCGTTTCCTGTCAATGCCGACAGCAGGCTTCCGGCAGATCGTGCCCGCCTGGGTGTATGCCCAACAGATTGCGTTCATGCCATACCTCTATCTCGTGCACGTGCGCAGGTTGTAATGCTATTGCGCTTGTTCCTCGTCATCGCCCCGATGGACAGCGTCGAGAACCGCCGCTTTACGTCATAGCCGCGCAGTCTGTTGTGTGTGCTCGCCGGTGTCGTACATCGCCACGTAGGGGGATACGGATAACGACACAGGCCGCCGCCGGGTCTGTGTGGCCATGCGTAGGCCTCGCAGGTGCACGGCGTGTAGTTGAACGCCCGCCCGTGTCGCCGGTTGACCTGTCCCCCATGCCGTAGGCAGAAACGGTCACCCCACGTAGCCCACCCCTTGCAGGGTTCACCATCCTTACGCTTCGCTTGACACCTGCGAAAGCGGATCATCGGTTCGGTATGCGGCATCGTTCACCCTCGTGTGCGTCTTTTTGCGTCATGCTGTGTCTGGAAATGCTGCATTCGCCACACGAAAACAGCAGAGGAACCGCCTCAATACGCCTCCCGCCGGTGTGACACCCTGACGACAACCACCAAGAGCACGTCGTCCTGTATCTCGTAGATGATGCGGTAATCGCCGACGCGGACGCGGTAGCGGTCACGATAATCCGTGAGTTTTTTCACACCATGAGGACGGGGATTGTCGGCCAACGAATTGATGCAGGCGTCTATGCGCTTGAGTACGTCTTTCGGGAATCGCTTCATTTCCCGGAGTGCTGATGCCCTGATCTCGATGGTGTATTTCATCACACCAAGCCCAGTTCCTTGCGGGCTTGCTCGTAGGGGATGTTCGGTCCGGGTTCTGCCAACGCTCGGTCCGCCGCCTCATTGTCGAGCCGGTCCTCGATTTCCTCAAACAACTTAAGATCGTCGAGGGACATGAGCGCAACGTCCTTGCCATTCACCGTTACAACTACGCGTTCGCCGTCTGTGGCGAGGCGAACCGCTTCCTCTACTGTCGAGACGCGAATCATTGCTCTTCCTTTCGCTGTGAATGCACGCCACAAGGAAAGATACGGGGTTACGCCTTCACTTCTCGAACCCAAAGGGTTCGCTGTATACCTTCAGCACCTCGTCGCCGTAGTGGTTGATTACCTTCACGGCGATCTTCCCGGTTTCAGGCGGATCAAAGGGACGGCTCATGGTCGTGTAGAGGCGTTGCCATGCGGCTTCGTCAATTTCGGCTTTCAGGGCGCGTCTCAGGCTCTCGTACGGATCATTCCCGCCGGTGAAGTAGGCGTGCCGGACGAAGAAGCTCTCCTCGTTGTAGTTCGTATCAATGAACCAGCAGGCGATGTCGTCCGGTGAGCTGTTGCGGATTTCCCCCGTCGTCGGGTCGTAGATGTCGAGGCCCTTGATCTCCACAACGAACTTGCCGCCCTCAGTCCTCCGAATCTCAAGGTCTGGCTCACCGAATACCGTGAAGAGGTTCCCCGCGCCGGTGCGTTTGAGAAATTCGTCGCCAAGCTGAAGGTCGGCGTTGATCCGTGCCGCAAGGATGGGCAGCTTCCCGTAGTGCGTCGTCTCTTCATAGACGTGTGGGTCGAACGCGAAGCCGCACACGATGAGCAGATCAAACCCGATCCCCCGAACGGCTTCTTTCGCCGCTTCCTTCACCTGTTCCGGTCCTACTGTCCCGTGCTCCGGCCCGATGGAGACGGCGACGCGCTTGGTCTGGCCGTTCTCCGTGTACTCCCCCGCCGCGTGGATGTACGCCCCGGCGCGCGGTTCCAGGCGGTCGAAGACGAGCCGCTCCTTCTTCTTCGTGTTCTGCACCCCCGCCTTCTTGAGGTTTTCGAGGATCATCGTCTCGAACTGGCCGTTCGCGTCGTCCCGCACGGCCTCGCGCTCCGATTCCGGGCGCTCGTCTTCCGGCGTGATGACCCGGTGCGGCGAAAGGCTTTCGACGGTGAAGTGACCCGCGACGCGAACCCGTTTGTTGTCCTCGTACGGCTGATCGTAGAGCAGTTCCGTGTCCGCGTGGCGGGCGATGGAATCGTCAATCTCGCGCTGACGGTTGAGCCGGAGCTTCCACCATTCCCTGAGCAGCGCCTTCGCCTCGTCCGGCCATCCGCTTTCCGGCTCGCGGGGAATCTCCCATTCCTCCCACGTCTTGCCGAGCGCAGCGTTCAGCTTCGCCCGAACCGGCTCCATCTTCTCCATCCACCGCGCGTAGATCGTGTCTATCTCCTCGTTGTTGGCGATGGATTTCAGGGTGATGTGGGGAACCCGCTTGTAGACGAATCCCTTCTTGATGTCATTCTTCGTCGGGTAGTCGGGCGGTATCTGCCCGGTGATCTCCGCCTCCTTCTTCAGACCTTCCGGCGAATCGGTGAGGAGGTAGTAGGGGTACTTCGCCCCCATGAGCCGCATACGGGCGAGGGCAAGGGCAACTCGGCTCGTGTCAATGGTGATCCACCGCCTGCCCCACTGCTCGGCGACGTACGCCGTCGTGCCGCTCCCGCACGTCGGGTCGAGCACCAGGTCGCCGGGATCGGTCGTCATGAGAAGGCAACGCTCGATGACCTTGGTCGTCGTTTGAACTACGTACATCCTTTCACCGAAGCTGCTACTCGTGTCGGTCCAGATGTTCGTCAGAGGATAGACCGGGAAGTCCTGCAAGTACCTTCTGTAGAACAATGTGTTTCCACTGATGACCAGCCTACGAGCGTGCTCGATGCGCGCCATGCCTTGGGGACTGGTGGTCCAGAATCTATTGCCCGGAGAGAATGACCGACCCCGAAATTCGAACGCTTCCTTGCCCAGACTGTACTCGTGACTTGAACTGAGATCGCTCGCGGCGAACACGCGCCCATCCGCCGGTATCAATGACGGATCGTCTCGCTCGTCCCGAGATAGTCGGCGGTCCGCTCCAAGCGAATCCTCAAACCACGTGTATTGGCTGCCCCCTTCTTCACTTACGCCTTTCCCAAGGAGAAGCTGGCGATACTTCGTCTGTTTCGTGTCCTTCGCATACCACAGAATGAAGTCCGCCACGGTTGGGATGTACAGACTTGTCGGTGCGCTTGTCTTCTGGATCGCGATCAGACCAACGGAATTCTCGCTCCCGAACACCTCATCCATCAAACACCTCACGAGATGCACGTTCTCATCGCCGATCTGGACGAAGATGCTTCCGCTCTCGGTGAGGAGTTCCCGTGCGGCGACGAGCCGGTCGCGCCAGTAGGCGAGGTAGGAGT
>Ga0172366_10002064_pt1 | contig 15701 bp, 13 predicted proteins | sample LakKivSesite69cm_FD_114533 | JGI IMG/M metagenome (GOLD analysis project Ga0172366, IMG submission 114533) | Sediment microbial communities from Lake Kivu, Rwanda - Sediment site 69cm | ecosystem: Environmental > Aquatic > Freshwater > Lake > Sediment | place: Rwanda: Western Province, Lake... | reverse complement strand
CGGTTTCTTGCTGCGCTTCCAGGGGTTCTTCAAGAGCAGTCACTGTGACGACGGACTCTTCTGGTTCTTCTTGCGCCGTTTCAGCGGTTTCTTGTGGGACCTCCTTTGTTGCAGCAGCGGCTTCAGGCTCCTTCGACATCGCCTTTAATCGTTCTTCAAGCTCCCTCACCTTATCGTCTAGCCTAGCTATCGCCTCTTTTCTGGCAGCGTTACCATTCTTGTACTCCGCAATGGAGATTTTCTCTTCAAGGATCAGCACCGTCTCTTCAAGACTCTTTTCCCTCTGTTCGAGAGCGAGAGATTCTTCGTGCAATTCTGATTTTTTGTTGCGAAGCTGTTCTAACTCTTCATATCGACTCAAATCGGATCACTTAAATTCACTTCGTAAGAGAAAGAATAACTCTTTTATGAAAAGAGAATAAGGATTCATAGTAAGTGTCTTTGCGCATAAAAAGTGGTTCTATGTTTGGCTTATTTTAGTAGTTTCATGCTTTCCTCAGCTTTATGCTGGCTCGTCAAAAGCTGGTTGGTTGGGCTAAAATTTAGTGCTTAGCAGGTCATAGAGTCCGTATCGCATCGCTTCAGTACCTGAAGCGAGGCAGGGGCATTAATGAGTAGTAGGGTGAGAGGAAATTCTAAGGGGCGAGATTTCCAAAAGAGGGAAAAATCAGGTACAGGTTCTATGCGTATTAAAATTTAATCCTATCTAGTAAATACATTAGTCTTGTCGTTCCAGCGGCTTTTTGAGCTTTTCAACTTCTTCAAGCTTTCTAATACGTTCTTCTCTCTTTATATTCCTCTTTTTTCTTTTCTTTATCGCTGCAATTACTCATGTTGCTGCCATGTTTCATTCCCGTACTTGGCGTTAGTAAGGCTATTTATAAATTTGTTTGGGGTTCGGGTTCAACCTATAAATGTGCGGGTGTAGTTCTCGCAGAACCTAAAGAGATTTTCTGAGTCAGTAAAACATAAAGCCTCGCGCTTTCATAAGAAGCGCAAGGTGACAAGCATTTATGGAACCCTCAATTAAGCAACTTGGCGCGTTTTTCAATCCTTCTTCGGTCGCCGTTGTTGGAGTTGCAAAAGAAATCGACAAGGCTGGGCACGTGATTTTCAAGAATTTTATCGAAAATAGACGCAGACGCGTCTTTAAAGGACAGCTTTTCGCAGTGAACCCGCATGAACAATCTGTTTTGGGGTTCCGTTGCTACCCTTCATTAACTGACATTCCGGGAGAAGTTGAACTAATCGTCATAGTTGTGCCTGCGAAGGCTGTTCCACAAATAATGAAAGACGCAGCAACTAAGAACGTCAAGGTCGCAGTCATAATCAGCTCTGGCTTCGGCGAAGTCGGAAACCACGAACTCGAAAATGAGGTTAAAGCAATAGCCAAAACCGCTGGAATAAGAGTTCTGGGACCCAACTGCCTCGGAGTCTACGACTCAGAAACAGGCGTGGACATGCTGTTTCTGCCAGAGACAAAACTCTTGACGACAGGACAAGAAGTTGTCGCAACCCCCAGACCGATGCCTGGAAACATAGCAATAGTCACCCAAAGTGGAGCATTCGGCGCCGCAGCCCTTGACTATTTGGCTGGAATACATGTCGGCGTCAGCAAGTTCGTGAGTTTCGGCAACAAAATCGACGTAGACGAGGCGGAAATGCTGAGCTACCTGTTACGCGACAGAAGAACCAATGTCATATTACTGTACGTCGAAGACATCAAGAACGGAAGAGAATTTCTCAAAGTGGCAAAAGAGGTTACAAAGAAAAAACCAGTTGTGGCTCTGAAAACTGGTAGAACAAAGGAAGGCGCAAGAGCAGCAGCTTCGCACACAGGAGCCATCGCTGGCTCAGACAAAATATACGATGCTGCGTTCAAGCAGGTGGGAATTATAAGAGCCCAAGACATGGATGAATTCTTTCATGCGGGAAACGCATTAGCCATGCAACTGCCAGCTAAGGGAAAGAACGTGGGAATAATAACAGACGCTGGCGGGCCTGGAATAATGGCTGTCGATGAGTGCGGACTAAGGGGTTTGGCCGTCAAACGCCTTTCTGGGGAAACAGTCGAGAAATTCGACAAGCTGAAGCAAGAAGGGAGACTTCCCGCGTTTGCGTCGACTATCAATCCAATCGACATAACTGGTTCTGGAACATCTGAAATGTTTGAACTTTCAGCAGAAATCGTTTTTCAAGACCCGGAAATTCACGGAATAATACTGCTTGGTTTGCACCATATGCCCGCTTTGCAGGAAGACTATATCGACGGAGTGGCAAAAATCGCAAGTAACTACAGCAAACCAATAGTTACATGCGACATTGGAGAAACGGAAATGGCTTTGAATACACGTCTAAGATTCGACAAATTAGGTATCCCTTCATATTCCTCACCTGAAGATGCTGTAAGAGGCTTAGATGCCTTGGTGAAATATGGGCTTTACTTAGTGAAAAACAATTGCCTACAAGAATACGAGCAGATTTTTATGAAAAACAAACTGAAAAGATAGCCCAAAGACCCACGCAGTAGCGAGTATTACCTCTTCTTAAAATATCAAAATAGAAGTTCTGAATCCAGTGTCAATGGGGCACTAATGAGAAACCCAAGAACCCCCCATCGTGAGCATTATGCGTTAACTATATTTGGCTACTGCATCTTAGTTAATAGCCATATGATAACCGTAATCGGCGCAGGAAAAGTGGGAAGTGCCGCAGCATTCAACATTTTACGGTTTAGAATAAGTGATGTTGTGCTAATTGACATCTTTGAAAACCTAGCTATGGGTGAAGCCCTTGATATGATGCAGACGGCGCCAGCAATAGAATTTGACGGAAAAATCAAAGGAACAAACAATTTCGGCGAAATGGCAGACTCAGAAGTCGTAGTAGTAACGGCGGGCGAAGCACGCAAACCCGGAATGGCGAGAATCGATCTTATGAACAAAAACGCCCAGATTATCAAGTCCATAGTAAAAGAAGTAATAAAATACGCTCCCAACTGCAAACTTATGCTCGTAACAAACCCGGTTGACATCATGACTTACATAGCCTACAAAGAGTCAGGCCTGCCACGGAACAGAGTTTTCGGAATGGGCAATATCTTGGATACTCTGCGTTTTAGATCGTACATTGCAACAGAATTACAAGTCTCCAGAGAAGACATCCGCGCTCTAGTTATAGGAGAACACGGAGATTCCATGGTTCCCCTAGTTGAATATGCTTCTGTCTCGGGAATACCCATAACACGTTTGCTCAAAAAAGAACAAATCGAAAAAATCGTGAACTCAACCGTAACTTCAGGTTCTGACGTTATCACGCTGAAAGGATCGACAGTCTATGCGCCGGCTGCCGTCATAGCAATCATGGCCGACGCCATTCTCAGGGGCAGAAACAGAGTAATGGGCGTTTCCACGTACCTGCAAGGTGAATACGGATTTTCAGATGTTTCAATCGGTGTGCCAGTCGTTCTCGGAAAAAACGGTGTAGAAAAAATTTTGGAACTCGAATTGACGCCTCAAACAAGAGAACGCTTCGAAAAATCAGTCTCGATAATAAAGGAATCCATAAAAACACTGAAGCAATAGAACTAATTGAACAAGTCGCTTGTCTACAATGTCAAATTTTACGTTTGAGACGTAACTCTTTCACGGCACCCTCGATAATGTTCAATGTTTCTTCTATATGTCCCTTTTCGATTCCCCTGTGGGTCACCATTCTTATCTTGTTCTTGGCCAACGTCAATGCAAGAACGCCGTTTTCTTCCAGCTTTGAAATGAACTGGTCTGCAGTAATTCCTAAGCCGCCTACATCAAAATGAACCATATTTGTCTGCGCTATGCTAAGGTTGATTGCGAGTCCATCTATTGCGGATATTCCTTCAGCCAACAGCCTTGCATTTTTGTGGTCTTCTTCTAATCGGTTAACCATTTTTTCGAGGGCAATTATTCCAGGCGCCGCGATTATGCCTGCTTGCCGCATTCCACCGCCCAAAACCTTCCTTGTTTTCCTAGCCTTCTCTATGAACTCTTGACTTCCAACGACGATGGAACCTACTGGGCAGCTCAGGCCCTTGGACAGGCAGAACATCAAGTTGTCCACGTGCTTCGTAAATTCTTTCACGTCGACTTTCAATGCAACAGCAGCGTTAAAAATTCTCGCTCCATCCATGTATAGCTTCAAACCATGAGCTCTGGCGACTTCGCTGACTGCCTCTATTTGCTCAGGTTTGACTATTGTCCCCCCATGCCTGTTGTGCGTGTTCTCAAAGCATATTAGCGTGGGTTCGGGGAAATGGATGTTTTTAGGCCTTATGGCGAATTCAACATCTTCAGAATCCAGGACTCCAAGGTTACTTCTTATCGGCCATGGCAATAGTCCCGCTATTGCAGATAACCCTCCAACCTCATACCAGTAAATGTGGGATTCAGCCTCTAGTAATACAAGTTCCCCGCGTTTTGTGTTGCTCATTAAAGAGACTAAGTTGGCTTGGGTTCCACTGGTAACGAGTAGCGCGGCTTCCTTGCCCATCTTCTTGGCAGCCAACTCTTCAAGCCTGTTAACCGTTGGGTCTTCTCCAAACACATCATCACCGAGTTCAGCGTGCCTAATTGCTTCAAGCATCTCTTCCGTGGGCAGAGTTACAGTGTCACTCCTCAGGTCAATGAAGTCTTTAGTCTTCATTTAATGGCACCTTTTGCTGTAATAGGCAATATGAATGATCATTTAAACCTTGCCAATATTGATTATTCCTGTTTCTTAGAGTCAATTGCCGAACCCAAAATACTGATGATTTTCCTGCTGATAATGGCTCCTGTAGCGGCTTCCATTGTTCACGCGTCTGCTTCTGTTGCGTTTGGTTCAGAAACCGCATGTTGTCCAAATAACTTATTTAGGACCTGCATCGAATTTCTGTTTTGGGTATAAGTTTGGAATTTGAGGGTAGAGATATCATATCGATCAAAGATTTTTCTCGCGAAGAAATTGACTACATTTTGACGATTGCCCAAACCATGGAACCCATAGCCATGAAAGGCTCAGGCATGCTCAAAGGAAAAATTCTTGCAACCTTGTTCTTTGAACCGAGCACTCGGACACGCTTAAGTTTTGAAGCGGCAATGCACAAACTAGGCGGATCAACCATAGGTTTCGCAGAGGCAGAAATAGCGTCAGTCAAAAAGGGAGAAAACTTGGCGGACACGGTGCGCACCGTCGAGAATTATGCGGACATAATAGCCCTTAGGCATCCCCTTGAAGGAGCAGCGCGACTCGCCGCAGAATTCTCAAAAGTCCCGATAATGAACGGCGGTAGTGGCGCGGAAGAGCATCCAACACAGGCGCTTCTAGACCTTTACACCATGCAGAAGGAAAAGGGAAAAATTAGCGGGCTGAAAATTGCCCTTGTAGGCGACTTGAGATATGGAAGAACAGTGCATTCACTTGCCTACGCACTGTCCCTCTACAATATTGAGTTATACTTGATCTCACCTGAGTCGCTGAGAATGCGGCGCGAAGTCCTTCGAACCATTCAGAACAAAATTCCAGTAACAGAGGAGACAGACCTAGAAAAAGTAATCCAATTAGCAGATATTTTGTATGTTACGCGCATACAAAAAGAACGATTTCCAGATCCAGCAGAATATGCCAAAGTCAGAGGCATCTATAGGATAGATTTGAAAACCCTAAGAAGTGCAAAAAAAGACCTGATAGTTCTTCACCCACTCCCACGGGTTGACGAAATAGCCGCTGAAGTTGACAATACGCCGCGTGCTCGTTATTTCCAGCAGGCTTGGAATGGCATAGTTGTTAGAATGGCTCTCCTGACCCTGGTTTTGGGTGCAGTCAGATAGCCTACAGGGTCAAAGATCAAGTTCCGCGGGCTATGACGCATGAGAATCCGTTAGATAGCTTGAGCAACCTTGGCCCACTGGCGCGTAACTCTTTAATCTTGCGCTGTATGCACAACCGAGAAGACCGTTAAAAAAGGTTTGGGCCTTTATAACATTGAAAGTTTCCAATAGGTTTCTCCTTTTCTTTCGAGTGTTCTATCCTGAAGAGCGCACCCCAGCGAAGGTTTTACCCAAGAATCAAATTCGCGCCATGGATGGTCTTTTTCTTCATTTAGGAGTCATCGTAACGTTATTAAATTGAAAGCAACGCAAATGTTGAACGGCTCTTTAACGTTGTGAATTAGGTGTGGCGAAATTCTCAAATGGGCTGAAAAAGAATACAAGCTCCTAGAAGCAGTGCACGGGTATCTTGAAGCGGAACTCTCTCCGGGATGCTATTACGTTCGTGCTGCTTCCATTCATTGCGAAAACGCATAGAAAACGCATATAGTGATTCGGCGGTCGTGCGCGTTGAATGCAGAGAAACCGCATGTGTGACCTTAATGTTGCCTTCTTTAAAGCGGTGTATACGCCTTTTGCATGCCGCTCTTCAACTTCCTAGAGCTAGAGTAGTAATTACCGCCGATGTGCTTCGGCCGGCCCAAGAAGCTCTAGCCAGAATTGCAACGCATTTGCCAAATCCCATTCACGAGGACGAACTCCCTCACATTAAGGAGACAACAGAGTTCATCTCATCGCGCGCCAAAGCTGAAGATACAGGCTTGGAATAGGTTTCTTGCCTTCCAATTCCACCCTTCTCTTTATGTTTACAGGGTATCCTTAGCAAGATCCCTCTTTCCGAAATCTCACATCGATGAGAACCTGTCAAAGAATTTTAACGTGCCAATTGACCCGCATGAAGGACACTTGTTCAGGGGGCCCAACCAGCTTCTCCTGCAGTTTGAACAATAGGTAACCACGCGGTTATACGCGAAAAATTCTATTGACCGACTTTCGAGAAGATGTCTTGTCACAGCCATAAGTTCTTCTGATCTGCGTTCCGTTTCTCCAAGCTCTATCAGTGTAAGGTTCCCTCCATTGTTTAGCCCACTTAACCTTTGTAGAACTTCGAGAGACTCTGAGGGAACGCTACCCTCTTGAAGATTCAGTCTCCTAACGGTAGAATAGAATGGCTTCTCTCGTGTGCCCGAAAATTTAACTTTTGCAATTCCAAATTTTTCGATGTCTAGTCGTGCTAATCTTTCACCGGTCTCAATATTGGGCAATATGACTGGAAACAAGCGTTTCCCATGTCTCCTACTAGCCTTATGCGTAAAGGCTATAATGTCTTGAATCACTTCTTCTGCAAACTCTAGGGTTTTCTCATCGTAAATTTCCTTCTCGCAAAAAGCTTCAACAGATTCACTAAACCCCGCCAAGTTTATCATACGAGAGCAATTCTCAAGTCTAAAATATTGATCGCCATTAGTGCTTTGCATAACAAAAGGAAGTGAACCTTTACCATACTGTTTGAGCGCCCTATACTTGATCTCCAAAGCGCGTATCACCATTTCACATCTTTCTTTTAGAATCCCAAAAAATCTCGCCTTATCCCTTTCGCACTCGTAAGCAATCCGAGGCAGATTGACAGTCCCACATCCAAGGCAGCCTGTGCGCAACGTATCTATTTCCCAATCTCCATTCAAATTCGCCTCCAGTTTAATTCCGGTGGCAGAGAAAATCGGGTGTCTTGGGTCTTTCTCCCAAACATTGGCGAAATAAGGAATCCCCCTTTCAGATGCCAAGCTATGGGCTTTCAAAAGAACCGCTCTTGCCTTCTCATCGCCAAGGGTTCCATCATGCATTTTAATGATCAGTTTTGGATTAAAGATCGGCATGTTTGCACTTTCTTCAGCGAAAATGTCAAGAATAAGCGAAATCAAGAGCAGGCTTTCTTCAGCGAAGTCTCCATATTTGCCGAAAATTTTTCCTTCGGGCCCGATGGCTGCTTTGTCAGTCATAAATCTTGGAATGGTAATCTCCAAGTCCAGCGAAGTGTTTACTTGCTGATTCAGATCCAAGATGAATAAACGTAAAGCCTCTTTAATCCTTGTTGACTCCAAGCTCTTCGTAAAGGGAGCAAGAAAAATGTTGAAGTAATCAACGGTTTGCATCTCGTTCATTTCTCTGGAAGAGTGAAGAAGGACGTTGAAGGCTATGGACAAAGCAGATTCTAAACTTTGAGGAGGCCTGTAAGACTGCAAAGTGCCTGCTTTCTCCAATTTCAGACCATTTTGAAAGAAAAATCGTAGGTCATGCATTATTTCGTTTGGCTTCAAAATCCAACTGCCCAGGTCGTTGATGTGAATAGAACCGGACAGATGTGCATCCGCAATGTCCCTTGGAAAGACGTTCAGAAGAGTGTACTCCTTAAAAACTGTCTGTCCCGCAATTTCAATCATAGAATCTGAATCCAGTGAAGTCTTAGCCCGAGATTCAACGAGAACATTTACTTCGTGAACTGGCAACCCCAACCGCGTGAGCTTATGACGGTATTCTTCCAAACCCTTCTCGATTAAAATCGCATTCACAACTTCTCTAACCAGAGGAGCCGTCAAATATTTTGTTCTAGATTTTAGTAGTCGTTTTTCCGCTTCCTTAGCTACTTTCCGAGTCAACTCAGGAGGCATTTTCGCTTCCCTTATTAACGAATTTGCAATCTTGTTTGCATCAAACTCTTCCAGAGCAAAACGTGATGTACGAACAAGCATGCCCTTCCGTTTAAAAGCTTTCTTTTCGATTCTGTCCGAAACATCAATGACCATTTTCCCGAGCTCAGTTAAACAGTATTTTTTAGCTTCAACATCCGCCTCAATCAAATCCGCTTTAAGCAAAAATTTCAAGTGATACGCGAATCTCCCCGCATCCCTACTCGGGTTCATCTTCAAAGAGTTCATCAACTCAGTATAAGAAAGGTCGCCCTTATCGAAAAGTAAATTCAAAATTTGCAGTCTGAGGGGTGACGAAACAGCTTTCAAAACCTTGACACCGCGCACACGATGCGAAAGAGACACGTGCCTCGAACTCCCGAATCTAATACTTATTATCGGAACAGCAGTTTAAACCTTAGCCATTGGCGATGTCTTCCGCAAATTCCCTTTTTTCTGTTATTATGTACATCTTTCTGTCATAAAGAACGGTAGCAGCTGTCAATCTTCAACCGTGGCTGCATAAGATGACCATCGTGTTGGTTCTTACGACTCCATCTATTTACGAGTCTTTTAATGCAAACGTTAACCTCTGTTACGTCCATGTCGCCTATCATAGCGATGACGTCGTATTCCCAGAAACTTCGGGAGAAACTGGAATAGGAGAGAAACTCGACGTCATAGAAAAAGGGAAGATGGAGGTGCTTTATTTCGCTAGTTGTACCATGACTGTTGTGGATGCCGTTGCCGTGTTTCTTGAAGCGTCAGTAAACAAGCTAATCGCTGTGTTGAATGCGTTGCCCACTTGTTTTTATGGATTGTTGATGATGAATGAAGTTGAAAATGTGGGGCTGTCGGCCAGTTTGGTCTATGTTTGGAGGCTTGCTTCTAGGAATTGCTGGTTTCTGGTGTACTCTAGCGCATGGAAAAAACTATACCCCCTCTATAAATAGGTTCAACCAGTATTTAATTCAGTGAAAAGCTACGCGACACTAGCGCTCTCACAAGACTATAGCCACCTTATGTAAAGGCTGAAAACAGAGTAGAATTCAGGTTTGGCCTTTGCCAATACGCAGAGAGAGCGGAAATAAGCATTTAGACCTTTAGGGTAGCGTGAGTCACAGTCTATTTGCAAAATTTCTTTTCTATTTTCTCAATAATTTTCGGAAGCTTCTTTTGAAATACGCCATTACATTAGAATGTCATGGTCATCTGAAACTGGTTCCCGGTCATCAAAAGTTCTGCTGAGTTCACGAATGGTTTCAAATCTATCCGTGGTTACTCCAATTACGTATCCAATAGCACTATTGCGCAAATCTGAAAGTAGGAATGCCCTAATTGCTCAAGCAGCTCAATGGACAAGGGCTATGGCGATTTGTTGAATTCAAATGCAATAGTATTTTTGGAAGTGTTGCAGTTTATTTTATGAAATAGTTATGGGCGACTTGGATACAGCCAAAAGCAAACTCTGGAATATAGAATTAACCCTCGCCATAGTGAAAAACGGCGAAGTCCTTTTTGAAACGGACTCGCATAGCATCTCAGGCTTCTTGGATGCCATCGAAAGATTCGGAGATGCGCTTGAAGGGGCTTCCCTTGCTGACCGGGTCGCTGGAAAGGCAATTGCCCTTCTATGCGTTCATGCAAAGATGAAGGCGGTCTATGCGGTGATTTTAAGCAAGAAAGCCCAAACAGTCCTTGAAGAGAACGGAATCTATCATGAATGGGAGCACTTAGTTGAAAACATACTCGACACTAACAAAAAAGGAATGTGTCCCTTCGAAAAACTGGCAGAACAGATTTCAAATCCGAAGGACGCCTACAAAACGCTTAAGGCTTTACAAAGCTCTTCAAAACAGTGCAGATGAAAGCAAATGAGCAATGGACACGAACACTTTATATCAGAGGAAGATGAAGAGCTAAAAACGTATTAGAGAAGAAAAAATACGGAAACTCAAAAAGGAATGGGAGAAAAAGGAAGAAATGGGCACAGAACCAGTTCATTTAACCGATTCGAACTTCGAAGAAACGACCAAGAAGAACTCGCTGGTTCTAGTTGATTTTTGGGCGAGTTGGTGTGGCCCATGCATAGCTTCAGCTCCAACGATCAATGAATTAGCCACAGAATACGCTGGAAAAATTCTTATAGGCAAACTTGACGTTGACGAGAATCCTAGAACCGCAGAGTGTTTCCAAGTCTTCAGCATTCCAACGCTCGTACTGCTAAAAGACGGTTGCGAGGTTGACAGAATTGTCGGCCTTTGCCCCAAAAACCACATTGACTCGGCCCTAAAAAAGCACTTGGGATAGAAAACGCATGGACGTTTCAGAGCGTAGAGTGATAGGTGCGCTGCTACTCCTCTTGGGTGTTTCCTGCCTGACCGTAGGCCTTTACACGGGTCAGATAAACACGGTAATTGAGATGCTGAAAACGGCTTTCAGAATACTTTAAGTCCCAAAAACAATTAAGAAACAAAGTATTCTGGTTTAGGCTTCTAAAAGATTCTGGCTTCAACTTTTCATCTTTTCATACATCTTTTCCAGAGTCCATCTGATGCTTGACTTGAGTTCTCTCAAACGATCAGCATCAACATTTTTGATCACTATCTCACGAATCAGATCGCCTTCTCTAATTATGTTAAAAGAAAACATCTTATCAGGGGTCAATTGCCCCATTCTCACCAATTCATTGTCCTTTTCCTGCATCTTCACCAAAACCCTTTCCAGTAGAAAAGGACTAAAAGGTGGAGTGTTAACGTCGAAGTGCTTGCTTTCATCTGGCAAAACGTGCACGGAATCTTTATTGACATAAATTATTGCGAGAAGTTCGTCGTTAATTGTTCTCAGCGGGATAACGCTTTCCGTTTCTGCTGATTGCTGAGGCATATGCTTTTCCGTTTCAGCGATAATCTCATCCATTGATGGTACGGTTTCTTTGATTACTGGCTCTGCACGCTGTGTTTCTTTGGCCATCTCTACGCGTTTGAATCCCTTTTCGAGTAAAATCGAGTTTACAGTTTCAAGTGTAGCTTGGGCTTCTTTGAGTTCAGATTCCAGTTCTTCAATTTTCTTTTCAAGTTTTCTCTTGAAATTGACAAGGGCCTTTATCTTCTCAGCGTCTTGAGACATTCACTCTCACAAGCAGTGTGTTAGAATGTCCACCCTTATCAAACCTTTGAAAACCTGTCTTCTTTGACAATCATGCCAGCTCTGCTACAGGAAAACCATGCTCATTCAATTCTGGCGCGAAAAATGGTTTAAGCTTAACGCTCAGTTCTTTTTGGAGAAAGCTTTCAAATTCCTTGAAAACAGGGCTGTCAGTGGAGTTCACTTTAATACACTGTTTTTTTCCTTCCAACACAGGACTCAAGTCGTAAAGGGCCACTCTTCTGGAAAAATCCGGGTTCTCTGAGATTGTTCTGGCGAACATTTCTGAAGGTTTCTCAGGGAATAGCCATGCAATGTACGATGTCTCAACGACACGATAAGATTTGCCATCTCGAATTCCACATTTCCTATTTGAAACGATACTTTTGAAAGACGAAGAACTGACATTTCTAGCCCATAAAAAGTTGTGATATTCATCATCAAATTCAACCCAATCTTCATTTTCAGAAGTTTTCCATCCGTAACGTCTGCACAAATCCTTGAACTTATTCACTATTTCCCAAATTCTAGGCATCTTCATTTGTCTCACGTCTGAAATAGAAGCACCCACCACAGCAATGTCTGAGGGTCAATCGAAAATTTAAATTTATTTGCGCATTTATTTGCAAAAAAGTAGGAAAACAAGTGTTGATATTGAAATTTTGTAGATAAAAAAGCTGTTGGTCTACAAATATACGGAAAAGGATCGAAATTTTTTACGGAAACAACAAACAATTTCTACAATTCTACGGCAACAAACATTAAATTTGCACAATATTTCATATTTAAGGAAAAGAGAGGTAAGGAGCAAACTTGAAAATCAAAAATGACTCTCCAGCCTTGGACTCCATTGATATAGAAATCTTGCAAAACCTTCAGGAAGATTCTAAACAAACCTACACTGCCATAGGGGAAAGAATAGGGATAGCCCATTCAACAGTCTACGATCGAATTAGAAGAATGGAGAAATATGGGATAATTAAGAAATACACGGCCCTAATAGACGTGGAGAAAGCTGGAGTGAAAAGGATCATGGCAATCATGACCGTTTACACGGACCCAAAAGAAAGTGAAAGTGTTGCCGACGCTTTACGAAAAATGCCAGAGGTTCTGGAAGCCTATACTTCCTTGTCCGAAGAACTCTTGATAATAGCTAAGGTTGTCGCCGAGAACCAGGAAAGTCTACACAATTTCATTGCCACGTCAGTAGCTCCTCTGTCTGGAGTTTTAAGAATTCGCACCTCAATGATTACGAAGAAGTTTAAGGAAATTCCTTTCTTGCTGATGAACGAGAGAAAGAAATAATTTTTGGGAAAGAAAATAGTATGGTAGAGGAGAAATTACTCTGTGAAAGAAGAACTAAGATCCAAAATTCTTAAAACTGTTTCAAGAGACAAAGCCTTCTACTTCTTCACTTCCATCGGAAACTACACTGGCGAAAGCGCCTCATCCTTGAAAGAGTTTATGGATAAGACAAACGCAGTAGACGTGAAATCGCTGGAGTTTCACCTTTACCGCGGGGATTTTGAAAAGTGGATAGCCGAAGTTTTGGAGGATGAAGACTTAGCAGTCGAGATTGGTCGGCTCCGAAGCCTAAACTACTCTGGAAGTCTGCTGAGAAACAATCTCTATAGCATAGTTGCCAAGCGCTACAGACAATTAATCGGCAGTTTTTCAGAGAAGTTCCGCTGAAACACGCGTATAGCAAGAGGAATCCTAAACTTCAGCAATTTTCTTAAGCTGACTGCGGTACATCTCTACAACCTCTGCGGACGTGGTCGCGTCCTCAGCGGCTTTATCGGGTCTGTACTTGCCTGTGAACCGCGGAAAGCGAATCGCGAGGCCGCTTCCTTTGCGTATGGAATCCACGGCACATGTATGAATCGGGCTCAAAGTAATTTCGGCGCCTAGAATTTCAAGAACAACGGATGGCTCAAACCAAACTTCAGCCTCAAGCATCGACTGCACCCTTGGATGCTTATGCGGAATTACATGTTTCCGCATCAGCTTTGGCAAATCTGCCAAGTCTTCATCAGTGAAGCCCGTTCCGCACTTGGTGACCGTCTCAAACGTGTCGCCTCCAGAGTTATAGGCTGCCAGAAGCAACGCGCCGTATGTTCCTGCACGTTTCCCTCTTCCATGGAAAGCGCCGACGACAACGAGGTCAACGGTGTCCGTCATTTCGCTCTTGTAGTCTCGTTTGTATTTTATCCAGAGCCAGCCCCTCGCTCCAGCTTGATAGATCGAGTCTTCTGCGATGGATTTGCAGACTAACCCTTCGCAGCCATCTTCTATGGCCTCCTCAAAGAACTCCTCAAGTTTTTCCACATGGTTGGTAATTATGTGCTTAGCTGTTCTCACCCTATCGCTTGTTTTGATTGCCTCTTCTAATGCCTTCCGCCTGACTGGATAAGGCTCCAAAGTCAGATCTTTGCCATCAACGTAAAGCGCGTCAAACATGAAAAGCGAAACAGGATACTGCTCCATGGCCTTTTCGATTTCGTACTTACGCCTGCGGTGCATCAGCTCCTGGAATGGGCGCATCTCGCCTGTTTCAAGATCTACGGCGACGCATTCTGCCTCTGTAATCGCGTCCTCTGCTTTTACGTGACTCTTAACCAGTTCAATAGTGTCAGGGTATTGGTCAGAAATGTCTTCTAAACGCCGAGAGAAGAGGATTATTTCGTCCCTCTTCTTGTGGATCTGCACCCTTTCGCCGTCATATTTGTACTCGGCTATGCATTTTCCGCCAAGTTTTTCTAAAATTTCTTCTGGAGAAGAGAGTCTTTCTGCTAACATTGGCCTTATAGGTTCGAAGACCAAAACTTGAAACTTTTGAATTCCCTCCAGACCTTTCTCGACTAGGATTTTCGCCACCCTTCCGAGATCTGAAGATATGTTGTACGCTCTTTCTATCAGTTCGCGCGCTTCTTTACCTCCACCGTAAGCTATTGCTAAAGCGTCCAAAACGGTCATGTCGGCGATGCCCAGACGCAGATTCCCCGTAACAGTTCTGATGATGTATTTCGCCTCTTTAGGCGTCGCGTCTGATAGAAGCCCAGCCAGAAGCGCCATCTTGAGGTCCACTGCGCCAGAGCCAGAGGTCTTAGCCATCTTGTCAAGTGTCTCGTAAACCTTCAAGACGGTTAAGGGCGTATGGAAGAATGTCACTTGCCTTTTTTTGGTGACGAATTTCTGGGAAGTTTCTCCCACGTCGCCACTCTTTTTCAGATCATCTTCAATCTCGTTTTCCCTTCTGCCTGACGCTCGAGCTAGGGCTTTTATTGCGAGTTTTTCTGCCACACCTATTTCAAGGCCGACGAAGTCGGGATATATTTTGCCTTGAGTTAAATATACCACCTTGTCGATGATTTCCTTTGGAGTATTCTTAAGAAGGTCTACCAGGAGATCTGTCATTTCGAGTCTCTTTGTCGTAGATTCAATTTTCTCGTAAGCCTCTGCCATCACGGCGTATTTCAATGGATAAACCTCGCAGACATACTATGTAATGCTAATGCAAGTATTAAAACCTCATTTTGCCTGTCTTCACCCTGAATTACGAGTCTTTATAGGCGTTTTCCCCTATGAAGCTGCCAACTAATAGGTTTCATAATGAACTGTCCGGTCTATCGCTCTCTTACTTCGAGGTGATGGCGTCTCCGCAGGGTAACCTATTGGGACTATAGCCACCGGTCTTATCCCTTGAGGAATCTCTAGAACTTCTCTCGCTTCGTCTTCTCTGAATGCGCCGACCCAGCATGAGCCCAATCCCAAGGAGTAGGCCGTTAAGAGCATGTTCTGTATGGCAGCAGCCGTGTCCTGTAGGCAGTACAGGCTTTTTCCCCGTGCGCCGTAGCCCATTGAAGAACGGTTTTCGTTCGCGCAAACAACAATCACAATTGGAGCTTCCTCAATGAAGGTTTGGGCAAGTGCCGCTTCAGCAAGTCCTCTTTTTGTTTCTGGTTTTCGGACGATTATGAATTCCCATGGCTGAATATTTCCAGCAGAAGGAGCGCATCTG
>Ga0172366_10002062_pt1 | contig 15706 bp, 13 predicted proteins | sample LakKivSesite69cm_FD_114533 | JGI IMG/M metagenome (GOLD analysis project Ga0172366, IMG submission 114533) | Sediment microbial communities from Lake Kivu, Rwanda - Sediment site 69cm | ecosystem: Environmental > Aquatic > Freshwater > Lake > Sediment | place: Rwanda: Western Province, Lake... | reverse complement strand
TGTCCGACCGTTTAACTAAAAGTTCATGGATTAATTCATCGACCAACTGTAGCAGCTCGTCAGGAGTTAATCTTTTTGCTTCGTTTTTAATTTTCGTTAAGATTGCCGTCATATTTTCTCCATCCTAATTTTAGTCAGAATCAACCCAAAGTCAATGACTTTGTTTGCCTGTTAGCATACCGCCAAAATTGGAAAAATCAACAGTTGTTATCTATTGGTTTCTTCATAATTCCTTACTACCTACTTCATACTGATTACTGTTAGTTTCACGCTACACCATTTTTATCCCATTAGAAAGTCTATACTTCTAACGGGACTTCGCCTGACATATTATATGAGGTTTTTGGGGGAAGTCAATTAAATTAAACATAAAAGTTTAAAAATTAATAGAGCCGCCTTTTATTTCCGGACACGATGATCCTGTATTTTATTCTACTGCACCCGGCATTTGCCGTGACAAAATATCTGTTACTTTCTGCATACCACCCGTGCCAGCCAGAATCAATAGGACATCCCCTGACTCCAGGACCGTCCCACCACTCGGAACAATGTAGTTTTCTCCCCGAACTATAAGCACGATCAGGCTATCTTCTGGGAAACCCAACTCGACAATGCTTTTTCCGATTGCCGCCGACTCAAATGGAACGATGACCTCAGTTAAATCAGTGTCAATCCCGGGTCTGGGTTCGAATTCGATCGGATAGTTTCTTTTTGTCTCTGGTGGGACCGCGACTTTGAGCCATCTGGCGACAAGCGGTAATGACCAGCCCTGCATTATGGCCGAGCTGATCACGATGAAGAAGATGATATTAAAGATGAGTTCCGCTTGAGCAATGCCGGCAAGCAACGGATAGGTGGCGAGAATTATAGGAACCGCACCCCGCAATCCCACCCAGGAAACAAGCAATTTCTCGCGCCATTTAAAGCCAGAGAAAACAAGCGAGATGAACACGCTTAAGGGTCTGGCGACGAACATGAGGATCACGGAGATTAACAGACCGGGGATGATTATCGGAACGAGTCGCGACGGGTAAACCAACAAACCCAGGCATAAGAACATAGTTATTTGTCCGAACCATGCGAATCCGTCAAAGAATCTGAGCAAACTTCTTTTTTGAACGATGTAGGAATTGCCGATAATGATGCCTGCGATATATACCGCAAGGAACCCGTTGCCTTGGGTTAACGTTGCGAGTGCATATGTGAAGGCTACCGCAGCAAGGCAGAAAACCGGATACAGCCCCCCATAAAAGAATCTAAGACGATTCAGGGTAAAAACCACCAGCCGGCCAACGATCACACCAACCGCTGCTCCCACGCTCATCTGAAGAAGGAAAAAGACGATTATCGAAACTGCACCAGTCTGTGGTACCAGGATAAGCTGAATAAGAACCACCGTCAAGAAGATTGCCATTGGATCATTGCTGCCAGATTCCAGTTCTAACAGAGGTCGCAATGGTGGTTTTAGACCAATGTGCCTTGAACGCAGTATAGCAAATACTGCAGCCGCGTCCGTCGAAGAAATGATGGCACCCAGAAGAAACCCTGTTTTAATGGACAAGCCCAGGATTAACACTGCCACAATACCCGTTATAAAAGCAGTCAAGATAACTCCTAACGTAGAGAGTGTAGTTGCTGTCCGAACCACAGGTCGCACTGTCGACCATTTTGTATCAAGACCACCGGCGAAAAGGATTAAAACCAGCGCGATAATGCCTATCGCCTGCGCGAGACGTGGGTCATCAAAGTACAACCGGCCAGGGCCTTCGGAGCCGGCAAGCATACCGATTCCGAGGAATAACAAAAGAATAGGAATGCCAAAATTGTCGAAGAACTTGAAAAGGAGAATACAGATCAAAACGAGGGATGCACCGATGAGGAGTAGCAGTTCAATAGGTATCATGATCTTTCCCTCGTGATTTTCTTGTCAGCTCACAGCTTTACCAACTATGTTATGTGGCATACTTTGTTTCTTCCTGGGAAAACAGTTTCATATAGCGGTCATAGATGTATCGTTTTTCTCGTTGTCTTTTATCTGTTTGTTTCAAAATAGCCGATTTCACAAAGCTGTTTATCAAATTTCTCGCGTTGGAAGGCGATAGCCCAGTGATTTTTTCAGTTAAGTTCCCGGTTACTATGGGATTTGTATAAAGATAATCGAAGAGTTTGATTCCACTTTTAGCCGCTTTTCCCAATGTCATTATTTTTTTCTCGTCCTCTTTTCTTAATTCGATTATTTTTTGCGATAGTGAGATTGCGCTTTCAGATACATCAATAACGCCATCCAAAAAGTACTTCAACCAACCTTCGATTTCATCTCTCTTGGATATTGCATTCAAATGGTCATAATACTCCTGCCTATATCTACGGAAGTAATCCGAGAGATAGAGCAACGGCCTTTTTAATACTTTTTCATGATAAAGATAAAAAGCTATGAGCAGTCTGCCGGTTCTGCCATTACCGTCAAGAAACGGATGGATGAGTTCAAATTGTACGTGAATTAATGCGACTTTAATAAGAATTGGCATTTTTATTTTTTGATGTAAAAATTCCTCGAAATTGTCAAGCAGTCCGGTCAGTTCATGGATTGGTGGCGGTACGTATGTTGCCAAATTTATTGTTCTTCCGCCTACCCAATTTTGTGAGTTTCTGAATTCGCCTGGATTTTTCTCTTGGCCTCGTACGTCTTTGAGAAGCATTCCGTGTATTTCGCGAATCAATCGCAAAGAAAGCGGCGGAGTGATAAGCCGGTGCACTCCATAATTCATGGCCTTGACGTAATTGACAATTTCCTTCACATCGTCTGGGATAGCGGGGTCACTAACTCCGGCCTCATGTTTCAATAAGTCGGCAAAGGTGGCTTGCGTTCCTTCTATCTGAGCTGAAGATGTTGCTTCTTTCTTTATGTACATTAATACGAAAAAATCAGGATCAGGCAAGAGCTCGGTAATGCCATCAAGACGTCCTAATAAAATGCTTGCCTTAGAAAGTAAATCCAAAGTAGAGTCATCAATTTGCAACGACCCTTCGTATGGCAACTTATTAGGAACAAATGCTTGATATTCTGCTTCACCCGAAAGCTGCTTAATCCACGAACCACTTCGCAAAATAGACCTCCTTCTTTAGAAACAGAAATAAGCCTTTCCGTTATTTCTGTTTGTCATTATAAACAGAAATAACCTGTTTGTCAAGTTCTGTAAACAGAAATAACCAACCTGCCTATTCCTCATTGTTGGTGGAATCGAAACTAACCTCAGGATACTTTTCCATGTTCTTTACGCCGTTAGAAAAAGCCTTTCCGTTTGCAGTAGCGATAAAAGTTAAGCACCCCTCATTAGGCATGTCTCCCTGTTGAACCTTCATGATATCATCTAACGGGGTGAACATGCCTGGAAGGTTCGTATTTTCTGGAACCTTTCAAATATCTCAATCCCTGGCATTCAATTTAATGAGTAAATAACTCCCATCTCTTTTTTTCATCAATTGCATTCGTCCTCCTAATGAATGTTATTCTCAATTCCTTGCGTTCCGTTGGTATTGTATCTGTAAATCACCGCCTGCCCCGTTAGACACGAAGAGTCTAATCGGGGTCATCTTATTTTTTATCATCGTAATCGACCTGCATCGCTGTATCACTGTAATCAGTCTTTACATCGCCGCCTGTCCCGTAGGATGTCAATCGTATGGGATAATCAACCGAATGCAATGAGGAGGTTTTCTTTTTTGTTAGGTTCATTTTTTTAGTTCTTAGGATTTTTTCTTGAGATTAAGAACTTTGGTGACTTGATCAAATACCTCTTTCTTCCAGGCACGACGTATAATACGCGCGTTTGGAAGATTTTTTTTAATTTCAGTAGCACCGAGTTCACTACCACTGTGGATGATGACTGGGGTATCTTTGTTGACATTATCAGGATGATCTTTCATCCACTCGGCGACCTTCGCACCGGTATTGTTTGGCGCCAAGACTTCAAATTCCATGTTATCCAGATGGTAATCCAAGAAGATAATGTCGTATTTTGTTTCTGAGATCTGTCTAATACACTCATCTGCGCGTGTGACATGGGTGATATCGGTTATGCCATAGAGAGCAAATCTGTCTTTGAATTGCCCCGCCCTGTAGAAGAAATCTTCTAATATCAGTACCTTCATTACCCGAAGATTATATCTGTCATTGGCATTAAATCAAGAATCATTTATTGTTATAATCCGACCAAAATTTCTCATTGAGTGGGGAATTTTCTTTCGGTGGTGACAATTATTTTCAGTAAGTCCTGCTATACCTTGAATCTCACAAACAGCACTTTTAATTTAAAATGAATGAAGATGTTAATAAACAATAAAATCAAGAAGGGAACAGGATAATCAAGTATCCACAGTACAACCAATCCTAGACTTATTGCAAAAAGATTGTTAGACGGCAAAGACAAAATCGATTTGATCCTAAAGAGATATGCTGCTAAGAAAATCATTACCACAATAAAACAAAAAGTAATAATAACGTTCTTAGGTGCCTTATAATTAAAAGCAATAATGGAATCTGTTTTTAATAGTTTCAAATCTTCTGTCTTATATTTCTTCCATATTCCTGAAGCAGGATCGTCAGGTTCAAGACTTCTGCCAAACAGAGACTTCAATAGCCATTTGTTGAACTGAATATATAAATCAATTAATTTCACAAAAATATTTCGTGATGAGATTCGCCAGCGTAGACTTAGGCCCTTCAATAAATGAACAGTACTGCAATGTTTGTTAAAAAGTTCGTCGAGTATTTTCTCGCCTGACACTTCTTCGCCCCTTGCATTTTGTAAAGCTTTACTACGATGTTCGTATACATATTCGTCTGATGATTGCAGGTCTATTGGTTTAGGTGTAGCTTTGCTGTTTTGCACTGATTCTTCAGTAGGGCAGTCGGCTTCGTTAAAATTGTAGTCTAAATGATTACTTAAATATCTACTATATAAACCGATATCTAAAAAAATTGATGTTTGGTATTCAGCAGATTTTTCTGCCTTTTTCTTGGGGCCGATACATGCAACACGTATCAATGCCACCCTATCTGGTCTACCATCGGATGTACGGGGAGGTTTATATCTAATGTTATCGGGGTATTCGCGCTGTATACTAAATCCAATCGTATCGTCTTTGAAAGCTGTGTATTCAATGTACTTATTCGACAATTTATCTATTCCGAAAATTTTTGCAAGCTTTTCTGTGTTCATCGAACTCATTTCATCATTTTTCTTATGCATTGTACTATCTGTTTTTTGAGGATTTTTTTAAAGCTAATAAATACTCTTTTTCACAACTACGGAAAGGTCTCGAATACCATTCATTTATAGTCGTATTCTTTATTAACATATCAGAATTACCCCATGAAAGTTCAATCGGCATTTCTACTCTTCTTATTGCGATGCCATTAACATATATCGCTTCTACTATTTTAATAATTTGGCTCGTTTTTGTCAGATTTAGAGACTTGGCAATTAAGCCCAGAGGATATTTAATAGCATCATATCGTTCTAATTGTATTATCCGTTTTCCAATAAATGGCATTTCGGGATCTGCACTAAAGAAAATATTAGCTTTGATTTGGTCTGATGGTAATTTTATAATGTCCCAATCAATTGGCGAGGTCAGATAAAAGGGAGTAAGTAACGTGTCTTTTTTGCTATAAACCTGCAGTTTTAAAGGCGCTCCTATAATATGACCAACATTTGGATTTTGGTTAACAGAACATTGAATTTCGAACTTAATCTTGAGATCCGTAAGTATCAATCTTTCTGATCGCAATTGATTGCTCGCTTGGGTTGTTTTTACGAATGTAATAATATTTATTAAGCCAATCATAATAATCACTACACTTGTTGTGTATAATACAATCTTTTTGAGTTTGGTATGAGTTTTTTTAAGGATTATTTCTCTCCACCACCCAAATAAAGGTATCAGTGCTCCAACAACTAGAAGCATTATACCAATTATCATAATGTTTACTTTTTCCTCAGTTCATCAAGCAACACCCATTCTCCCGGTGAGCGTTCGTATTTCCAGCAACGCCAGCCATCCATTTCGTGGTTTGTTATTGCCCTGGCTGCGGCTGAGGGGGATTTAAATTTTTTTCCTTTGAATTGGCTGTATTTAGCCGATAAGGAATCAAAGCTAATCCAGCCGTCTTTTCGGACATGAGCGATATAGAGTTTACCTTTATATTGAAAACGAATATGGAATCTTTTAGAAGCATATGGAGCAAGAATGCCCTGTTCTTTATCTATTATCTTGGATTTTCTAATCTTTGCCCCAAAGATGTCCTCACCAAATAGATCCATCCGTTCTTTCTTCTGAATATCTCTGATTTTTCGGTAAACGGTTCTGCGTAAATCCTGGGAACGAATGAACTTACCAGCTTGAACATTACCTCTCGGACTTGAAATTCTTAAAACCAATGATTCTAATTCTTTTAAGTGTGCGTCTGATGTGGTCAGATATATGCTGAAACGATCCCAGGTATGTCCATGTTTATCACGAAGATGGTGTTTCAACCTGAATGGCAAGTTTGAAGCGAGCCCTACATAATAAAGATGGTTTTTCCGGTAGAGTGCATATATCCCATGTCGACCTCGGACAAACTCACGAATGACCTCAGGGTAGTCCTCAATTAATCTACGGGAAATTTTTTCCAGATGCTGGCAGACAAGTTGACCATTGGATTTGCTGGTCATTGTTATCCTTTTATAGATTGTTCTACAATTTTGATTTCATCTTCAGTTAGATCGTAAAGTTTGTAGACGATTTGGTCGATAAGCCAATCGGTTTTGTGAAGTCTTTCTTTCAGAGGCAAAAGTTTTGACAGAGATTTTGCGTATTCAAACTTGATGGATTCATAAAGTTCCCTGGAAACAAGAGTTGCCCCTATTCGGTTTTCATTCTTCTTCAGAATCTTCCAAAAATCTTCAAAAGACAAATGCCCATTGTCCTTCTGATAATCACCGCTGTAATTTTTAATCAGGCTCTTTCCGGTAAGGGCTTCGATACCTTTATTGCCCTCCTCATCAGTCTGAACTTTCAACTGACTCTCGAGCCATCCAAGAAATCCTTTAATCTCTTTTTGTTTTTCTTTATTCATTTCAATCATCTGCTCAGCGAGGAATTCCAGAATGTCATGTACCACATCTGACTGCTCGCACAAAGCACCTTCTAAAATCTGCCAATCTTTATTGAGAGGATCAGCGTTATGCTTTTTAACAAGTTCTGCATTTGGTTTATGTTCCTTCATAAGTCTGGATTCAATGAAGTGGAGAATTGTATCTGATTTTCCAGTCTCAAGATATCTTTTACAATGATTCGTAGCTTCATCAAACAATTCTTTTCGAACATCTTTGGATGTGATGTAGGGGAAGCGTCGGATAGGAAAGCTAATTATTATCTCTTTATCAATTTGAAGTTGTCCGCCTTGGGTTTTGTGTTGAGAAAACCAATAATGAGCTACTGTTGAATTTAGTATTGAAAGCAAATAGAATTGAGAATATAAACTTTGCTGTGGAAGAATAAGATATATAGATTCATCACAGAAGAAAGGGAAAGGCACGTAAACAAATCTTGGATATGGAGTTTTTCTCACAAATGCTATTTTATTGTTGTGTATAAAATATGATTCTTTTTTAGATCTATGAAGACCGTAAGGTTTATTATCTGAAGTAATAATATCTTTGAACATATCTAAATGATTAATCAGAGTTGAATATGAATCTGTGTGAGTTTCAAGAAGAGTTCTTCGTTTTTTATCTGTATATATTAGCCATTGATAATTGTCTATTTCTGCATAATAGGAATCTAATTGACTTGCAGAAAAAAATGGTTTTATAAACTCCATTTCACTTTGTGTGAGTTTATTCCTCATTAATGAGATTTCATTATCTGTAAGTACAAAAACCCCTCTGCCTTGATAGTTGCTTGGTGAAGTATCTACGCCTCGTATAATGGTGCGTTTATCTATAAAAAAATGATCTACTTTAGCTATTCTACTAACTAAATCCAAACCTTTTTTGCTAATTAATAATTTACCGGAGCTTATTCTATATGAAACTGGAATTGTGTCATTAACCGCAAGCATGGATGAAACTATTTGTTCTTGCTCATCCCGTTTCTTTGATGGGTCTACATTTATTTCAAGATATCCACAGTGAGTTGGTGAAATTGGGTTTTTCAATAGTTTGAAGATGGAGCTATGGTGACCTGGGGCATCACGGAATACTGTAAATCCATTAAAATTTACAATCAAACCGACCTTGCTTTCCGTGACCATTTTTACTCTCATTTTTTGGGCGCCTGTACGGTCAATCCAATAGATGGGAACAACAAAACTGAATCCCCCGTTTTGTTTCAGTAAATCTAATCCGATATCTACAAAAAAGCAGAAAAGATCAATATTTTTTTCGTAGTAACTGGCTAATAATGGGTGCTTTTTCAATTCTCGGAATAAGTCTGCATTGTCCCTGGCTTCTAAAACATATGGCGGATTTCCTACTACTGCATCAAAACCTGGGTTTTCTTTTCTTTGATGTCCCTCGAAAAAGACCTCAGGAAATTCAAGTTCCCAGTGAAAGAATTTTTTCTTAACAGAAATTTCTTTTGCTTTTTTAAACCATGTTTCATTGCACAATTTTTGCCATTCTTCATCGTTTGAACGGAGTTTATCTTGGAGGCTCTGGTAATTTCTAAAATCTATTTTGTTTCCAATATAATTACTGGTCCAAACATCTGCTATATCCTCAAAACGAGAGACAATTTTCCTAAAATCCTGATACAGTTTCTCTTTTTTCCTTATCTGCCCGACTGTGTCTGAAGGAAGCTCTTCTATTTGGGCAAAATCACCAAGGAGTAGATTAACTTTCTCTTTAAAGATACTCTCAAAAAGCCCTAATTGTTGTGGGATACCTTCTTTGGTTTTTTTCTTTTTTAGTTCAGGCAACCCTGCGAGGTCTTCAATCCTTGCACTTATGAGAGAGTTACCACATCTAAGATGATGGTCGAGAAAATTAAGTGGTCTATTTTTTGCCACAGTATATAACCATAGAGATAGTTTTGCAAGTTCTACGGCCATTGGGTTTAAATCCACTCCAAAAATACATTTTTCAATCACTTCACGTCGCGCCCACCTTATGTCATCTTCTTCTGGTTCTGCTAATCCATATGGCTCAAAAGGTTCACGGGCAAGCATCCCTTCATGATATCCCTTGATAGGTTCACCGCTTAAAACCTTCAGGAGCTCTCTTGCAAGAAAATCTGTTGCTTCAACAAGAAAATGTCCGCTCCCCATTGCTGGATCGAGCACTCTTAATGCAAGAATTTCATTTATGAAACTTCCTTCAGTCTTTTTAAGTTCTTTTTCGTATAGTTTTCTATTTGTCCCCCTTGAACTTTTAATGCTATTCTTTAACTTATTAATCTTATCTGAAAGTATCCGCTTCTTATCTTCAACTAATGGGCCAAGAGTATTTTCAACAATATACTTGACTATGTAATCAGGAGTATAATAAGAGCCTGTAGCTTTACGTTCTCCTTTGTCGGTTACCAGATAAACCTCACCGACATGAACTTTCTCACTTTCGTTGATTTTTTTCTTTTGCATCTCTGCTTCTTCGAGCGAAACAAAGACCTCTTTACCTTTGATCTTCAGTGGTATGAGATCCTGCTCTGCAATCTTTAGTTTATATTCAAGGATTCCTTCGTAGATCGAACCAAGGTGCCTGATTTCAAGACTTCCATAATCAATAAAGGCCTTGTCTTTAGAACGGGAGAGTAAATCAACTGCTTCCGCTACATAAAGATCACCAATTCTATATTCTGTAAGAAAGTTATGCTTTTCTGGATCGAACAGACCACCGTTATATGGCGGGACATCTAATTCTTTATTTCCTAAGTTCACAATCTCAAAAAGTTGCTTCAATTTGTCCCAGTAACCATGGGTTGAAACAGCAATGGTCTCTCTTTTATCCAACCTACTTGCAATTTCCTTTTTAAAGGCAGCTAAGCTGAATGATTCAGTATAGAGTTTGTTTTCGCTGAGGGGAAGGAGCTTTCGATACTCTGCATAAAAGATAAAAAGAAGTCGATACAAGAGAATTAAGGCATTATCATGAATCTCTTGTAAATGTCGTTCTGTCAGGTTGTTCCCAGGTGTTTTTAAAAAACCCTGTGCTAAAATCTTTAATGCATGATAGATGTTTTCCTTTAGCTCTTTTCCTACAGCCTCAGCGTAATCAATGCTTCCCTTATGGACTTTTTCTACTAATGCAGGAAAGGCACTTTTACGAAAAAAAAGATAGAAATACCGAAAATCGTATAGTGAGCCTGATTCTATAAGCTCTTCAAGATCAATTTCATAGAAAATATCAAGTCTCTTTGAACTCTCACGCTCGTAGAGTCGCCAGTACTTTCCATCAGTGAGAAAACCCCATTTTACATCCGTAAGCCAAAGATACCGGCTGATTTGTAGTGAAGGGTTCTGTACTTCAAAGGGATCGACCTCTGTTTTAAGTTTCCTATCGAGGGGTCGTCCCCAGCGTTTTGCTTCGCCTACGCAGGTTACATTTTTGAAATAATCATCCTTTTTCCCTTTTTGAGCAGTTGCTAAATTTTCATTACTTAGAAATAAAGCATAATCAGGTCGTTTAGACCACTCACCTACAGGAATGGGAGCATTGACATCGACTGTCCACTCCAAGTATTCAAGGACCTTATCCAAAAAATGTTTTCGTAATTGATCCTCATTAATGACTTCAAATCTGCTTTTGTCCCAAATTCCTCTAATTTTTTCATAGACATTTTTGAGCTCAGAAATGGAAACTTTAAAGTCTTCCTCTTTTGGTAGTAGTTCATCTAGGTAATGATTGGAGAATAATGCCTTATTACCGTGCGGCTTCATGATCACTAATAATGTTAACGTAGACTAACTTCTCATACTGATATTCATTGAGGCTAAAGATGCTGTTTTTGTATATTACTCTGTCCATAATCTCTCCTGCATCGCCTCTATTATGCACCAAATAAGCCAAAAAGTCAAGAGATTTTGTGGGATTGTGATGGTTTATGATTGACAAAGGGGGAAAATATGTATCATTATACAGAGTTAATAATTTTAGGAATGTCGCAACGAATTTTATGTCTTCCATAATAATTAATCATACTATTAAAATTGAACTAATCTTTTTGATACTCGGCCTTTATTTTTTCAATAGTTTTTTCTTCCCATCTCCTAAATTCATTTGGGTTTACCCAAAATTTATCCCAAGCATTATTTAACAACTTCCTAATGTCATTTTCTCCAAGCTCATTCAACATTTGTGGTACAATGATAGGGAATTCACACTTTAATAAGCCATCCAGAAAAAGATTCACCATGTTCTCTAGCAATATCTCTGGATAAACATGTGGATAATCGACAGAAGGCTGATCTGTCTGAACAAAAGGCATACTATTCCATTTAGATATCACATCATTTGCTCTATCATGAAATCCTGTTCGTTTTAAAGCGATACATAACATTCTCATTCTCGCATCATCTGATGGATGGCTTTTGGGAAACATGGGTGAAAATTCGTATATGTTTCTTGATATTTTTGTGGTAATGTGTAAATGAGAGTATGCGTAGGCTGGACCAAGCGTGTAAAGGGCAAATAAATCTGATAGGAATTCATCTACCCAGTATGTTTTCCATTGATATTGAATAAGTTTAAGTAGGCGTGGAATGTTATTCGGCCCGGCATCTCTACTAGTTCTTATTATTGCTTGTTCGTAATGTAGCGTAATGTTTTCAATTATCTCATTGTATTTCTCATTTAATTCCGTAAGTTTGGGATGATTATCTTTGTTGAAAAGTACACCGTGTCCTAATTCATGATAGATGTCAGAAAGATGCAATAGAAAAGAGGTCTCGCTGATAGGGACAAAAATAACATTTGTAAATGGAAAGAAGTAATAATACTTCGTTGATAAACATGCTACTGCAGGGTGATCTAAAGGATAATGTATTTCTTGATATATCTTAAATATTAACTTATTGAGATATTTCATTTCGGTTGTTTGTGAATAATATAGGACTGGAATACCGTATGCTTCTACAAATGCAATGTTTCTATAACATATCCGTAGTTCTCTCAGGATATCCCTTATATCACTTTCCGTTCGACTCCCAAGTTGTTGGTTTAAGCTTTGAAGGAATTCAATATTTTCATCTATGATTCTACCACAACGTTCAGCTAAACCGGTGAGTTCTGGATATTTCATCGGGTGAGGGATTAATGCTTTTAGACATGAACCTCTTTCTATTTGCTCGCATATTATAGCCTCAAGATAATTCCGCATTTATCCTTCAGATAATCTTCTGAACAGATTTTCACATTCCGTATCGAGTGCATCTGCGATGTCTTCCAGTATTTGGAGATCGGTGTCTTCCAATAGAAAGTCGCTAGAACTCAATTTCGTGTTGAGTTCGATCAGTTTTTGTCTATAAGTCGGCCAGATTCTTTCGTTTCTACTTCTAAGAATTTCGGTAACATTTCTTTCGCTTATTGCAGTTGATGTCGTCATATTATTTTTAATTTCTTCAATAATAGGCTTTATAACATTTAGTAGTTTTTTTAGCTCTTCTCTTGATACATCTTTTCTGTCTTTATTTCTTTTGATGAGAGCTATAGCTTTGTCAAACTCTCTTAAAGACCTACTATTATTATTAAACCTGGAAGCAAATATTCCTAAATTACTCATTTTCTTCTCCTTCTGTTTCATCTTCGCCAAATTTTAATAAATCTTCATCATAATCGCCAGCAATCTCTCTTAATCTAATGTCAGTCATTTTTATTGATAAAGGAATACGACAGCAATCATCTATCTTTGTCCATGTTAAGTTGGACAAGTAGAATACATCTTCTATCAATGCTCTAAGTGGTAGTTTCCCGGCAACTTTAATAATATTGAGTGGCTTTGTTGTGCCATAATGACGGAAAGGACATCCGGAATTGCAAATGAAAAATTCATTTTCTGAAATTGATATATAAGAACCAATTATAGGATTACCTACTGTTTCTCTCATTATATTTGAAACATCGATTCTAAACAATCGAAATGGCACTTTGGACGTTTTCCTAACTTCTACAAAAGTAACATTAGCCTCTTGACTGATAATTTTTTCTTCGATGAGAATGCTTATTGCTTTTTGGATACCTTCCATCTCAGAAGAGCAGAAGAATCCATCTCTGTGAATTACGATATTTTTTATTTCATGTGCACATAATTGTTGTTCTTCTCTGATGATGTCAGATATTTTTTTGCACATATGTTGTTTACTCAACCGTTCTTTCTGATCTGATTCACTTGAAATAAAACGTATATCCGCACCATCTTTATATATCAAGGCGAACCCTGCAGTATTATTTTTTACATCTATACCAATTGTTAAATCTGAATTTAGTGGCGTGTTGAGAACGAATGGCCAATGAGAATTTAACAGTAGTATTTTGTTTAACACAACATTTTTTAAGTAGCCTATATATCGCCCTCGTTTTTTTCTGTCAGATGTCAAATTCCAAGTGTAATTTTGTTTATCAATGAATTTCTTTTCGAAGCTTTCTTCAGCAACGGTAGTATGAACTATTGAAACATATATATCCCTTTCACGTAATTTCCTCAGAATCAAATTCCCCAATATGTCTTCTTTTCTGCTTCCTACTGTAGATATACGAGGAATCATAACGACCCCAAATCCAAACTCTATATCATTTTCTTCAATAGCCTGAATAATTTTTTTGCCAAAACCATATATTGTTCTTCGAATGGAATCTTCATAAGGAATAAGTATTGGGTCATAGGTGATACCAGTATTTGCTGGATATAACAGACGCAGCTCGTCCTTGATATCACTCAGAAATTTTTGACCAAACGACTGGTGGATTGATCTGGGCATAATGAAGTATTGTCTTATGAATTTCTCTTTTTTATACAGACCAGCTTCTTCTGAATATAATAATTGCTTCTTTTTCTGGCCGAAATCTTCCAGTGATACCCATTCCGTGCCCGGGGTTTTTCTCACCGAAAGGACTTTTTTATTACCGAATTTTATATCGGGAGTAAGTATTTTCTCTTCATCTATGGTAAGAGCTTTCTCAGATAACCTTATTTTGATGGATCCGAACATCATATTTCTGAAATTCTTTTCGACAACGAATCCTATTTCTCTGCGTCTGGTGTAAGGACTTTTTAATGTCTGTTCATGTAGACGTTTTATACTTGGATGATCAGTGCCATAAGTAAACTTGCATAAGCTGGATGGCGCATTTCTTGGTTCACCCCGACTGTTGTAATATATTAAAACCGAACAATCTCTTGGTAAATTTAAAAAAAGTTGCGATTTTACATCACCCATTTTTCCAAGAACATTTTCGTATAATGTTTTTCCATCCGGTAATTCCAATTCACTTGCATTTAGGTCATTTAAACCTTTAAGTCTTATTTCGAACCAATAATCACCATATTCATATAAGCACCATTGGTCTTCGTAACTCTTCCTGAATTCATTTCGCTCTATATGTGCAGGAAGAGGAGCTTTTGATATATACTTACTCGTTGTATCTACACAAATTCCTAATCTGCTGCCAGGTAAACCTATTACTCGGAATGTGAATCCTCTATACAGGTTTACATCCTTTGATAACGTGCCGAAGTGTTTATCAGGATTTTTATTATAAAATGGATAACCCGTTTGGGGTTGCCATAAAGCAGGATTGTTTAGAAGAGGATTTTGTAGGTAGAACTGCAAAAATCTCATTGCTAGTTTTTCAGACAAAGGTGTAAGGTTGGAAAAATCCAACCTTTGACTTGCGGATTTTTTTTCAATTTTTATATTGACACCAACAACTGGCACCGATGTAGGAAGCTCTTGATGTCCTTCTGGTTGAACAATAAAAGTTTCGCCTTCATCACAATATGTGATGCATGGTGATTGAGTGATTCTGCTAAGTTTATCTATCAGAATTTGGCAATTTTTATAATAATCGTCTGTGTCTTTATTAAATCCTTCAAGTCCTTTTAATTTATAAATGCTATAATGGCAGCTTAGTTCATCTAAATTTTCAATTTCATATACATTGGTTTCAATTTGTGCCATTTCGATTATCCTCCCAACAAACTTTACGAAATTCACAATTCATACAAACATCAGAATTATGTGCTGTTTGGAATTTACCAATATCTATTTCGCCATATTTTTTTTCATTCACCAGACTGTTTATTTGCGTAATAGAAGTAAAAATATAATCTTCAATATCGCTCAATTCTTCCGGTGAGATATCATAAATTCTTTGTACATCCTTTAACAGTTGATATTCAATTAATACAAATTTAGTAGGATCTGATAGTAACTCTTTAAAATCAAGAAAATCGGTGTGAGGTTGCATTTGTGATAGAACAAAACCATAAATACCAAGCTGTAGCCAATATTCTGTATTTCCGAACGTATGAACTTTCCAATCGATTATAGTCGGGGGATTTTTTTTATGAAAAACAATTAAATCAGGAATACAGTATATTACAGCCCCGGCGAAATTGAAACTTAGTGTTCGTTGTGTAAGAAAATATAGATCCTCACTACAAAGACTTTTTAAAAGGCTTGACCTCATAAAATTAGTAAGAGCCATCTTAATATCTTTTTGAG
>Ga0172366_10002061_pt1 | contig 15706 bp, 17 predicted proteins | sample LakKivSesite69cm_FD_114533 | JGI IMG/M metagenome (GOLD analysis project Ga0172366, IMG submission 114533) | Sediment microbial communities from Lake Kivu, Rwanda - Sediment site 69cm | ecosystem: Environmental > Aquatic > Freshwater > Lake > Sediment | place: Rwanda: Western Province, Lake... | reverse complement strand
CCTGGTGCTTTACTCAATAATGCGCTTAACAAAAAATAGAATCGGCTTTTTAAAAAAATTGTGCCGAATATTATGAAAACGCCCGTTTATTATGAACCCTCGTCGAAACCAGCGACACGGCGATAATGCACCCATGAGAAATGTCTTGCTTCGAACACTTCTTACGCACTCCGTATCTATGGGTTCTTCTTGGGATGGCAACCGATCCGCGGCATATCCATTGACGCTAGCGCATATATTCTCTTGTTTTCTAATTATTTTACATGAACCGCGGAACTGCATTTACATTTGAAGACTTGCCGAGATTTTTCGATTCCTTATGCAAAGCAGCATCGGCTGAAGACGAAGATATTGGTGACGAAATTAGAAGTGAAACCGAGGATTTGGTGCGCATCGCGAGTGAGGATGTCTTTCTCGAGTATGTAAAAAGACCCGTGGTGATCGTGGTCGAATTCAAATTCCCAGACAAGCCCAGCTCAGCTGAAAACACGATACGGCTCGCCTTCTCAATAAATCTTGGCAGAGCCGATTGGAGCGAAAGAATCGAATACAGCATTGGCAGAAAGATCGAGCCTAACGATGGCGTGTTTATTCTTACCATCCCTTCACTCGTTTTATGTAATATCATTACTGGTGATGTCGATCCTTGTATTTCATTCCGGAGAGGTCGATACGAAATCTCTCCTGTATCTTCACTTAGATTTCGAGCAGGAATTGAACTACTTTCGCCTTTCTGGGAAATTTTGACATATCATTATCAAAGGGGATTTCAACAATCGATTGAAGCAGAAGATCGAGAACGATGACCTCACCTGGACGCACGCTGCCATACGAGTGTGCACGGATTTGCTGTGTAATCCCCATCCCGACGTTCTCGACGATGGAAGTTGGGAGATCGATAACGCCAGCCAGGAATGCTTCCTGAGCCTACATCGCCGGCTCGTAGGTAAATATAGATCCAGTCCCTATCTAGATTCCAGAATACACCGAGGCATAGAATTCACATGAAGCAGCAAAAGCACGTCAAGATCGCCATGGTCGGCGCGGGGTTCGCGGCCAACCTCCACGCCGAGAACTACGAGCAGCTGCCCGGCATCGACGCGGAAATCGTCGCCATCGCGGTCGCGCCCAGGGACATCGAGCAAGCAAGGGATTTTTGCAAGGAATTTCACGTGGATCCTAAGAACATCTACGACAATGCTGACAAGATGATAGCCGAGGTCGATGCGGACATCGTCGACCTCGTCGTCCCGACATTCCTCCACGTGCCGTTCGCCATCAAGGCCGCCAAGGCTGGCAAGAACATCATCTGCGAGAAGCCGCTCACGGGCTATTTTGGTGACCCCGCCGTGCCCATCGAGAAGCGCGTGAACGTCGGCGCGACTGACAAGAAAGTCATGCTCCAGGAATGCTTGAAGGATTGCGAGCGGCTCGAGAAGGCAGTCAAGGATGCCGGCGTCACGTTCTGCTACGCGGAGAACTGGTGCTACGCCCGCCCGGTCTGGAAGGCAAAGGAGATCGTCAAGGCCGCGAAGGGCAAGATACTCGAGATCCGCTGCGGCGAGAGCCACTCGGGCTCGCATAGCCCGTTCGCTGCCGAGTGGAAGTACACGGGCGGCGGGGCGCTCGTCCGCATGGGCGCGCACCCGTGGGGCGCGGCCATCCATCTCAAGCTCTGGGAGGGGCTCCTGCGGGACGGGAAACCCATCTACCCCGCTTCCGTCGTCGCCACGACGGCGAGGTACCGGACGTTCCTCGACGCGCTTCCCCGCGACCAGGACCAGATCAAGTCCCGGCCGGTCGACGTGGAGGACTGGTCGACCGGCATCATCACGTTCGACGACGGAACGAACGCCATCGTCATCGCGTCGGACACGACGCTCGGCGGCATCGAGAACTGGATCAACATCTACACGAGCAACTGCCGCATCGAGGGCAAGATCTCGAACAACGACTCGGTCATGGCTTACGCCCCCACGGACAAGCAATTCGCCGACGTGTACACGATCGAGAAGATCGAGACCAAGGCCGGCTGGAGCCCGGCGCAGGCTTCGGAGGACTGGATGACCGGGTACCCGTTCGAGCTCGAGGATTTCATCACGTCGGTCGTCGAAAAGCGCCAGCCCGAGTCCAACCTCGACCTGGCCATCTGGACGGCGAAGGCCATGTACTCCGCCTATTTATCCGCGCAGGAGGGCAAGCGCGTGGCCATTCCAAGAGGATACACGATCTAATCCTTTTTTGATACATCAATGGCGCCTTCCCGCTTGTCACGACGAATCGGGAGGGACCCCGTCGATTCGGGAACGCGGGAAGTCGCCGGCTAGAAGAAAACGGCGAGGTTGAAGACGAGCAGCACGGCGACGACGACCTCCACGGCGAACCACTGGCGGAAATACTTGATCTGGTCGTGCTCCTGGTCCTTCATGAACCGTCCCATGCCGTAAGACGTGGCGAACGTGATGAGGCAATACATCATGAGCGCGAACGATGCCCGGATCCATGTTAACCAGAAATCGTACCTCGTGGCTGTCGGTGTCAGCGCATCCAGCTTTTCATTCATGAAGTACGTCGCGCCCGCGAAGGCCACCGCGCCCAGGAACGAGATCAGCGCGATCATGTCGAAAAGCTTGGGCAGCGTGAGGTCTTGCTTCTTCAAGCGGAGCCGGGTCGTCATGTCCAGCCCTTTTCGTATCTTTGACATGGGATCTACCTTCCGAGTGGTCGACATGAAAAACAGCGCGCTGGATTATTTGAATTTACCCACGAAGCGATCGCACCAACGCGGCACCGACGCGAGCCGTCGCGCCGTTCGGGGCACGAAAACGCGGTATTACATTGTGTCCAGGAGCAAGATCAAAATATCCAACAGGAATGCACTTTCAACCGGTATTGTTAAAGGAAAAAGGAAAGAAAGGAGAAATGGTCCTGGAGGGGATCGGACCCTCGATTTCCAGCGTGTGAGGCCGGCGTCATCTGAGACCGTTGTCTATAAAGGCAGACGGGAACCACTAGACCACAGGACCAGGGTTTCGCACGTACTCGTGCAAGCAAAACCCCTTTCCGAGGTTTTAACGCGCCTATACTTCGTAATAAGCAGTGCCTATTTTTATTCTATATCGCCCCATCAAGCGCGTGTTACATTAAATACCAACAAAACCCTTTCTTCATCGAATTCACTGCTTCAGCACACCATGCATGGTTTTTTGAGACCTCGCCATTACTATTACGACGCTGTAACTACCGCAAATTCCCAGCAGGATCTGGTTCGCCATGAACCAAGCCCCGTACTCCTTGAAGGACGCCATCACCCCTCGCATTTACCAGCAGCGCATGTTCGTCAAGGCCACGACCGGGAACGCGCTGATAGTGCTTCCCACGGGGCTCGGCAAGACCTTGATCGCCGCCATGCTCTCTATCCACTATCTCAACAACCATCCAAGCAGCAAGGTCGTCTTCCTAGCGCCGACCAAGCCGCTCGTCCAGCAGCATGCCAAGTCGTTCGAGGAATACACGAGCATCGATCCCTCCAAATTGATCATCTTCACGGGCGATGTCGAGGCTGTCAAGCGGGGAGCTGCCTGGTCCGACGCGACCGTTAGCTTCATGACTCCCCAGACTTTCCAGAACGACATCCAGAGCGGCCTCTATGCGGTCGGCGACGTGAGCTTGCTCGTGCTCGATGAGGCGCACCGCGCCGTCGGTGACTATGCCTATTGCACCATTGCGAAGTTTTACAAGGAGCACGCCTCGAGCCCGCACATCCTGGCAATGACCGCGTCGCCCGGCACCACGATGGAGCAGATCAACCAGATCAAGCAGGCGCTCTTCATCGATGTCGTCGAGGTTCGCGACGAGAATGACCTTGATGTCAAGCCTTACTTCCACCATACGACCACGGAATGGAAGCACGTCGATTTGCCCCCGGAATTCGTTGGGATCATGAAGAGCTTGCAAGAGGAATATGACAAGGTCGTCGATTTTATCAAGGAAAAGAAGCTCGTGCCAGAGGATAGGCTCGATCGCGTCAACCGGAAGGACATGATTGATATTAACAAGCGCGTCGCCGGTCAGTTGAAACGCTGCACCGATGCACGCGAGAAGTCTGACTTGTTCAGCATCCTCAAGATACTCGCCGTCGGCCTCCGGCTGAGCTACGCCCTGGAGCTTATCGAGACACAGGGCGTGAACGCGCTCCTCAAGTATCTCGAAAACGCGGATGAAGAATCCCGCAAGCCAGATGCATCCAATGCCTTGCGCATATTCATAGATCTCGTCTACCAGAAAAACATCATCATCATCACGAAAAATCTTGTCAACAAGGGAATAACACATCCAAAGGTGTCCATCCTGACCGACATCGTCACGTGCTTCCTCCAGGGCCGCCCCAAGTCGCGAGTCATTGTGTTCGCGAACTACCGCGTGACAGTCGCTATGATCGTCGACGAACTCAAGGCACGCGGGATCGCAAAGGTCGAGCGCTTCATCGGCCAGCAAACGTCCGGACGGGATAAGGGCATGACACAAAAGAAACAAGCCGAGACCATCGACCGCTTCCATACCGGCGAGATCCAGGTCCTCGTGGCAACGAGCGTGGCAGAAGAGGGTCTCGATATCGGCGAGGTGGACCTCGTGGTGTTCTACGACGTGGTACCCAGCGCCATCAGGACGATCCAGCGACGTGGCCGCACCGGTAGAAAGCGGCGTGGCAAGGTCATCGTGCTCGTCGCGAAGAACACTCGCGACGAAGCTTATTACCATGCCGAGAAGGCGAAAGAGACCCGGATGAGGGGAACACTCAAGGAAATGAAGGATGGGCCGCAGCCAACCCTGGACGCTTATAAGAAGTGAGAAATGCTCATCATCGGTTACCCGGCGGACGTGTGGCTATCCATCAAGTAGCATAAAGAATATAATCGGCAAGGCATTGGTACCCTCGACGAAAAGGACACTCTCGAAAGACCAACGAGGCAGTTGCCGGTGTCAAAACAAGAAAGAAAAAAGGAAGGAAATCAAGAGCCCGTGGCTCAAGATTGCGTATTTTGCAAGATCATCGCCGGGAAGATACCGTCGAGGAAGTTCTACGAGGATGACGTTGTTATCGCGTTCCTCGACATCAATCCAGCCTCGCAAGGCCACAGCCTCGTCGTGCCCAAGGAGCATTTCAAGCTGATTATGGACGGCACCGACGCGCAGATCCAGAAAATCTTTCTCGGCGTGAAGAAAGTCGCGGAGCGCTTGAAAAGCAGGCTCGGGTTCGAAGGATTCAACATATTAATCAACCAGGGCCTTGAAGCCGGCCAGGTCATCAATCATTTTCACATCCACGTGATCCCCCGGGTCAAGGGGGACGGTTTGCACGTCCATCCGCCCGATCGCAAACCAACCGACGCGGAACTGGACCGGGTTTTTGCAAAGCTGAAATGATTAAAGAGAGCAGATGCCATGTCAAAACCTCAAAAAAAGCGATATTCCGACGCCATGGCCGAGAAGATATTTCCGCACAAGCATTGCAGCATTTGCACGAAGATGATCCCCGAGTTCGGGGACGGATACTGCTCGGCGCAATGCAGGGGCTATGACAAGCAGAAATCACAAAAGGACAAGAGAAAATGGCTCATCTGGATCATCGCGGGGGTCTCGATAGCCTTCGTTTTGATACTAATGCTCACGCTTGGACGATAGGAAACGATTGGCCGTCCCGATGGGACGCCGGATCAAGAAAAAAAAAGAGGGTGAAACAATGAGCTGCGAGATTTGCGGCAACGAGCTCCGAGGCCGGGGTATCAAGGTCCTCGTCGAGGGCGCCAAGCTCACAGTTTGCCGCGACTGCGCGGAACTCGGCGAGCAGGTGAGAGAGGAACCGCGTGGCAAGATCGCAGTCAAGAGCACGCCAAGCCGCCATGAAAGCTTGAAAACGCCCCCCACCACAAGGCCGCAACCACTACAGAAGCAAATCCCTATACGGAAGAAGAGGTCTCAGGTTTCCGAGGAGAACCAGGAAATCGTCGATAACTATGCCGAGATCGTGAAGAACGCGAGGAGTTCAATGACCACGGAAAAATTCGCGGCCAGCTTGAACGAGAAGGCGACGGTCATTCACAAGATCGAAACGGGCAAGCTTAAGCCTACGATCAAGCTCGCCAAGCGGATCGAGAAGGTGTACAAGGTGAAACTCGTCAACCATCGCGTCGCGGCAGATGACCTCGAAGATGTTATCTGGAAGCCGGATAAGAAAGACGACTACTCTCCCACCCTCGGCGACTTTATCAAGGAAAAGAAAGATTAGAAGGCCGGCTTCAATCCATCGTGGCGATCACCATGACGAAGAAAAAAGGGTATGTATTCATCGAATTAAAGGCGCCGGAGGACCCGAAGAAGATAGCAAACCGGATCCTCGATAAATTCTTGGAGAAGAAAAAGGATTACTGCTGCTCAGTCGTCGGGAAATACGACATCATCATCGAGAAACGTATCGATGATCTCGCGGAGGTCAACGACTTGCTCGCGAAGATACGCAAGGACGGAAATATAGGTCCGGTCATCGCGAAGTCGACAACGTTCATCGGTATGCACCAGCCATGACCGGTCACGGGGCGTGTCCCGATGCGCGTCGTACACAACCCGCCGAGGTACTACCCCGCCATCTCCGGCGCGGAATTCTATTTCGAGCGGCTATCTGAGATTCTGCGGAAAGTGCACGATCTCACCGTGCATTGCACGAACGCCCTCGATTTTAAGGCGTTTCGCGACCCCAACGGGAAGGTAATTAAGCCGAAATCGATTCCGGAAGTAATCAAGAACGTGCGAGTTTTCAGGCACGCTATTGACTATGATCCCTCGACCGTGATCGAGGAGCAATCAGTGATACGTGATTCCCTTACTGGTGTCCCTTATTCGGCGATCGAAGTGGCACTCGAAGAAGGACCCGCATCGAGATCGCTGCGACGGGCTCTGGAGGCGTCGGACGCGCAGATCATCCACACCACGTGTTATCCGTACCAGAACATTCTCGTGTCCTTGCACGTGGCGCGGCGTAAAAAGATCCCGTGTATAATCACCCCGTTCATCCATTTCGAGAACCAACGGTACCAGCGGAAATCTATTGGAATTCTAAACTTGTACGATCGCGTTCTCGCATGCTCCGGTGCCGAACGCGACTTCCTCGCATCGCACGGGATCCGCAAAGAAAAAATCAACGTCATCACCATGGGCGTCGATGTGAACGTGCTGGCGCGCGCGTCTGCAGCGCCTTTTGTGACGCACACTGGTATAGACCCGGAGAAACACAAGATCGTTCTATTTTCTGGTTACAAGAATCACGAGAAGGGCGCGATCACGCTTCTCAAGGCGCTGCCGCGTGTCGCCACCAAGTTCGACACGATCCGGCTCGTTATGATCGGCCCGCCCACTAAGCAATATAACATAGAGATTTCAAATCTAGGGCCCATCAAGAAGCACGTGGTGAATATCAACCCGGCGAGCATGTCCGGGTACTTCGACAAGGTTAAGCTTGGCGCGTTCCAAGCATGCCACGTGTATGCTATGCCATCCCGCAGTGATGCATACGGTATTGCTTACCTCGAGGCGTTCGCATGCAAGAAGGCGGTCATCGCCGCATCTATCCCTGCGATGCTTGAACTCTTTCCCGAAGGAAAGGAGTGCTTGCACGTGCCTTTCGATGATTATGAACAGCTCGCGGAAAAAATTATTTTCTTGCTGGAGCACGACAACGAACGCAAGGAATTGGGGCTCAACGGTTTCGAGAAGATCAAGAGGGAGGGGCTCACGTGGAAGGAGGTCGCGGGCAGGCTGGACAAGATCTACGATGACACCTTGGAAACGACTCACTGGTAGGAGGACTTGCCCGGGGGTATGCATGCCTGGATATCCTCGATGTCGACGTGCACTGTGTTCTCGCCAAGGCGGCTTACTAGCTTGCTCGTGAAAAGTCGCTTCAACTCGCTCGACAGAGCACCCGCGCTCTCCCCGTCCTTTGCTGGCTTAAGGGAAACGAAAAAATCGACCTTGTCCTTGAGAGAGCTGCGCGGGCCCGCCATAATGACTGGGTATTCCGCCTCCGTTTCTGCCTCCTCGCTGCTCTTATCTAGGTTCGGGGACGGGCTTTCCTGAGTGTTCACGAGGTCCGTGCTGTCACGAGGGATGTCGATGGGCCCCTTGACGAGCTTGACACCTAGCGCGATCTCCAGCTTTACGTTCTTGAAGTGGTTGCGTTCCCCCCGTATGATAAATGACCCCTTCGGGAGGAACTCGCCGGATGGCGGGGTTTTCGAGACCTGGTCTGGTGCCACGCAGTAGATGTCCGCGGCGTTCAAACCCTCGCGCCAGGAACGCGAGTAAGCGACCCCAAATGTCGCCGCTTCTTTTAACGTCTGGACGGGTATGTCCTTGGGATTTGCATCGCGCTTGTTCCGCACGATGACTACGGGGGCGCCAGGCGCATCGGAATGGAAGAATAGATCATTCGACCTGGTGTATTTAGCAAAAAGTACCTCGTTCGATCCCGCGTCCCGCCCGCCCAGGACAAGGTACCCGTCGGAAGAAACGAACCATCGGAACTTCTCGAACCATTCTTTCTTCCTTCGCTTGAACTTTTGTGCCTGCTTCTCGGCATTTTTCTCCGCTTCCGCTTGTTTTTCCTCGTCGACGAGTTTCTTGAAGCGTTCGATGGTCTCCTTCGTGCCCGGGATCTTCCGCTTTGCTTTCTTGCTCTTGTCATAGAAGAACTTGTTGATGTTCTCGGTCAGCGAGTACCGGATATCGAGCGGGATCGTCTCGCCTTCGATCTTCACGTATATAAGCGGCTTGCTCGTGTCGGCACTGTCGAAGAGCAACGCCTCCTCGAGGCCTTTCTTTTTCCCCTGCTCGATCCGTGCGATTATGTCATCCCACGACATGCCTTCTTTCCGGGCACCGAAGACCACCTCGAGAAGTTTCGACAACGGGGCGTAATATTGATATAAGGTATTTCCCCGTGCCTCGTACTCTTGCGACTGAGACTTCAACGCGTCGAGCTGTTCGACCTGGGCTGCCAGGATGCGCTCGTTCTTGGAAAGCTTTTTCTTATCGCTTTTTTTCTTTTGGCCATCCTTGGCCAGTTCTTGAGAATAGTACGCATCTACCGCTGCGTTGTATGTGCTGTACTCTTTTGCGTGAAGGCTTGCATTCCGTTCAAACGTGAACGGCTCCAGGCCCTCGAGCTGAGTGATCTTCTCGTCCTTTGCGATTATCTGCGGGTTGATCTCAAGGCGTTCTAATTGTCCTCGCAAATCCGCCACCGCCGCGAGCAGCTTGCTGACTTTCTCGGGTACCATCTCTTTGGAAAGCGTTTCCTTGTCGATGCCCGCCTTCGACAGCACATGTTCCGCATAAAGAGAATTGATGTTGAATTTCTTAACGATCAGGCTAGCAATGCTTGCATCCTCGCCGCGGCAAATGTTATTAATGAGATCGGGCGATGCCTCGAATATATCGAGAAAATTTTGTTCGGGAAGCGAGAATTCCTTGTTAGGCAAGACTTGTTCCTTATTCACGTGTAAATAACGCTTCGCGATGAGTACCGTGTTGTCTGGCTTTACCAGGATGATGTTTCCCTTCCCGAAGAATTCGACGACCAGCTTCATCGTTTCGCTCGTGCTCCCGAGGATTTCGAACACCACGATGCGGTCGAGATGCTGTACCTGGTAAACGTCGATTATTTTCCTGTCTTTCAAGTGCTTGCGGAGCGAGACGCAGAACGGGGGCGGGAACTTCGGTTTATCGTAATTGTACTCCGTGAGATGTAAACGGTTGGGAATGTCGATGATGAGCTGCTTGTTTGCATCGCTGCGATACGTGATGATGAATTTATTCTCGTCTAGCTGGTACACGTTCTTGATATGCTTGCCAGAAATGTCCGGGCGTATCTCCCGCACGATGACGCTCAGATCGATATTATTCATTACTTGTTTCAAAGAAGGCAAGCCCCCCGGGCCTCGTGCCCGACCAGATTATGGGTAAATTAAAGTGAAGACGACCGTGGACGTGAACAAGAACAGGAAAAAGAACGCCCCTACCCCCGTCTTTAACACGAACTTGGGCCCGCCGAGCTTTTTGAACGCAGCTTTCGCTTCAGAAAACGGGCGCAGCGCGAATCTCGGAGCATCATCGACGGGTTTTTCCTGCGGGTTCCGCGCCGGTGGTGCCACATACCCGATCCAGACGAGCACGAACACGATTATAATGGGTAAACCGAGCCACGTGCCCAACAACCAGAGCAACCGGTACCATCCCACCGCGACGTGCTGATAAACAAGGTCTTGCGGAATCACGATTAGCGAGAGCAAGCCGCAGACAAAACCCATCAAGATCTTGAGCCAGTATATCTTTTCCTCATCGTCCATAGGAATCAGACCTATGTAAGCACATGAAGCAATAAAAATAAAACGTGATCACGAAAAGGCATCCAGCAAGGCAACGAACTTGTCCCTCTCCTTTTCGAGGATCTCGTGCCTTTTTTGCGAAGTAAATATCTCCCAGAACTGGTGGATGAAAGCATATTTTATTTCCTCGAGGTTTTCCTTGTCCTTCTCCATGGGGGAGGATAGATCCGTGCAAAAAGCGAAGGTCAACCCGAATTCAGCAGACCTTTCAAACGTGATACGCATAGTCTTCGTCTGGAACACGTCCGCCCCTTTCCCGGAAAACTCGCCCGCCCACGAGTCGATCGCCTTCAAGAAGCCCACGACGATGCCCTCGTGCTCCCGGGAGAAATCGTCCTTGGTAAACTTGAAGAGCAAGCTTCCCTCCTTGTTGTCGAAGATGATCAAAGACTTGATCAAGCCATCACCTGAAGATCAAGTTCGCCATGATCTCGTTGAAGTCCATCAGCCGCCCGCAGTACTCGCACTTGATCGAGAGGGGTTTCTTACTCAGCACCGCGAACTTGGTGCTGATCGGCTCGCCGGGCTTGTTCGTGATGCATGTCGGGTTGATGCACTTCACCACCCCGACGATCTGGTCCGGGATAGAAACGTAGGACTTCTGGACGATCTTCATACCATGGATCTTGCTGATGGTCACCTTTGGCGCGATCAAGGCGAGCTTGTTGAAATCCGCCTCGGAAAGGAAGATGTTCTCGAGCTTGATGATGTCCTTCTTTCCAAGCTTCGAGGATGGCACGTTGATGGCGATCGAGATCGGGGCACCCGTGCTTTCCGAGATGCCGAGCAATCGCATCACGATCAATGCCTTGCCAGCGGTGATGTGGTCGATCACCGTCCCCTGGACAATCTTCCGAACCCGCAATTCTTTCTCGTTTTGTTCCGCCACGATGCTCACGCGATCATGGTATTGAACCTGGATAGTTCTATCTATTTCATTGGCGTTAAAAAGATAACGTTAGCGAGGCATGTTCAAATGCGCGTGCGTTTTTTCCTTCCTTAGACATGCACCTTGGATCTGTCGCAGCCAGGGCATCTTGATGCGGGAGTTGCCCAGTCAGGTCAACGGCGCGGGGCTTAGAACCCCGTCTCGCAGGAGTTCGTGGGTCCGAATCCCACCTCCCGCATTTTTTATTCTGAGACTTATCACCAATTATCATCTTCCCGGATGGGACGGTGTGTTTTGGTCATATCCAGGTCTTGCACGAAAGCACCACATGGCATGTTCCATACCGCCGGCGGCACTGCCGATCGATGCAGGTGCCGATGGCGTATCTTTTCAAGGTTTTTACACAAGGCGAGTTCCGCTGGCAGCGTCTTCACCTCCATCTGGGCCAACTCGAGCTCCCGCAGCCACCGGCAGCCATCGATACCCGCCGGAACCACCGTTACCGCCGAGCCCTTGCGGTCAAGCACTTCGAGCCCTTCGCAGCCCCCGATACTAATTTAAAACCTTAAAGGGATGGGATGGAAAATAAAAAAGAAAATGCAGACCGAGCGTCATTTTTCGCGTATTAATTTCACCGTGAACTTCGTGAGATCCGTTTCAACCTTGCATACAGACCAACCGAAAACGATATGGTCAATGCCCACCGGTACGGGTTCGTAAGCCACCGCCGGGCACCAAGGAGCGCCTGGCTTCCCATTTTTGATGAATGGGGGTGTTAACTCGCCTATTGAAACAAAGATTAATTAGTTTGACCATGCTGTTATAACATCACTAGCGAGTGAAACACGGAAAGTGGCACGAATGGCTGTCCAAGAAGCCCTTGTCAAGTCCTTGTCGATGATCTTGCGCTTGAACAAAGCCACGTTGCAAGTATTGCTAGCGGACAAGAATGGCTTGTCCATAGGAAAAGTTTCGCGGAGTTCGGACATGGATCTTGACCCGCTATCTATCAACAGCGTGTCGGCGGCCACGTATAACTTCAGCGAGGAGATCTGGAAAGATCTCGGTATATTGAAGCAGCGTATCGCCTTCGTCTTCTTCGAGAAGATCTGTTTGATCAACATCCGTATCGAGCCGACCATCCTAACCATCGTCCACGACTTCAACGCGTCGTGGCCCGTGAACGCCGAGGAGATCGGCAAGATTATTTACCAGCTAAAGAAAGATATCGATCAGATGTTCAACCCGGACAGCAACGTCGAGGACGCCGAGACGTTCTCCTCGTTCATCAGGAACATCCTGTACCTATTCAACATGGGGAACGAGGTGCCGGAAATGAGCTATCTCCCGCCCGCGGGCACGTGTTCACCCGAGATACACGACCAGATCTCGACGATCCTCGATTCCGTGCAGAACCCGGTCTTTGCCCGCTTGAGCATCGTCGCGCAGGATGGCTTGACGCTCGACGGCCGCGACCAGATGCAGACCGCCGGCTCGTCGATCGCCTCGTTTTCCGCGAGCACGATCGTCGCCTTCCAAAAGCTGGTCGAAGAGGCAGCGAACCTTAAGGCCGGCCCGCTCCTTAATTATATGTGCATCTCTGGCAACGATGCACAGAATCTTTATGCCATAATGGCATGCCCGAGTGGTATATTGGATTTCAAGGATGAAGTGAAAGGCAGGGAAGTGAAATCCCAACTCGCCGTTGTCGTTTTGTTCCCCTTGACGTACGGGGTTATCCCAGTCTTCGGAGAAGTAAGAAATATTGCCCGGTCTATGCTCGACCTCCTAGGGGAAGAAATAATAACTCGTTCCTTCTTAACGAGCGTGAATAACCTTATCCGTATAAAATATCAGTAATTTTCGTTCTGTCGTCGTTTATATTAATTTACCTTCTTATCATTGGCGTACGCCAGGGTGGATGAACGACCGCCCGGGCGGGCGTCGAACTGGACAACCAGCCTTTCCAGTTTCCCAGTTTGCCTTCACCGTGCTGCACTCTGTGAGCACGATTGTAATCAAGTCGAGGCACCCATCCGGTCCACCCCGACCCGATCCCAACCGCACGAGCGGCACCATCGGGAGGCAACTCCGATCAATAGAGATGACCCCGTGCAAATGTTTGCGATCGAGATCTATCCCACACCACGAGAGATCCATATAAGAGCAAGATAGAGTAATTGCGAGAATAATATATGTTGATTAATCTCTATTCGTATAGATGGCTAATAGAGACGAAATTGGAACAAAGTAAAGGGATAGTATTTGCGAGAAATGATTCAGTGGACTCCTTGATCGACGGCAACCACATAAGGGATGCCGTCGCTCTCGGTGATCGCCTTCGAGACCGCCTCCTCCTTGCCGGGGGCCAGGATCACGAGCGACCCGCCAAGTCCGGCACCGGTGAGCTTGCCACCGAGCGCCCCCGCCTTTATCGCGTTGGCCAAAATGGCCTCGATCTTTTCCACCGATACTTCGAAGTACTTGTTCAGGTACATCTGGTGTTCGGTGAGCAGCTTGCCGATGGCGGGGTAGTCCAGGGCGTTCGCGTTCAGCAGTTGCATGGACTTGACCGTAATATCGCGATTGCGGAAAACAGCGGTCAGGCGCTTCCTCTCGATCTCGTCGAGGTTCTTGAAGTGCGGCTCGATCTCCTCCCACGGCGTCGTCTCGATGTCGAAATCGATGTATTTTTTCAAGCTCGCGAGGCCCTGCTTGGTTTCCTTGACCCGTACCGAGTGGACGTTCGAGGTCGATTTATGGATCTTCGTGTCCGCGACCACGATGCCGGCGACCTTCGCGGCGAGCGGGGTTATCACGGGCGGCGTGGAACACTTGAGATGGATGATGCCGCCGATCGCCGAACTCAGCTGGTCCATCATACCGCATGGGATACCCATGACGTCATGTTCCGCCTCATAAGCATACCAGCCGATTTCTTGCGGCGTGAGGGGCACCTTGCACAGCGTGGCAACCGCTTTCGTGAAGGCAACGAGCAGCGCCGCCGACGACGACAACCCCGACTTGATCGGAATCTTGCTCGAGACGTCGCACGTGAAGCCGGGCACCTTGTCCAGGTACCCGTGGCGCTGGAACGTGGCGAGGACCGCCTGGAAATAGCCGAGATCGGAATCCTTGAAGTCGTACTGGGGCTTGATCTCCAGCTCCATCGTCTTTCCGAGATCCTTCGCGTTGATCACGACGCGCTTGGACGACGCGGCGACGTCGTAGCACTTGACGGCCGTCCGCATATTGATGGCCGACGGCACGACCGAGAGGCCGAGGTAGTCCTGGTGCTCTCCGAAAAGGCAGACTCTACCTGGCGCGGACACTTGGAATGGTTTCCTATGGTTTCACCCTTCGGGATGGATGGGGAGCACGGAACCGAATGCATGGCGGTTAAAAACCCATTTCGATGCATCGGCGCGGCGACCCCTTCACGTATTTTAAGCCCGGGGTGGAAGATCGGATCATGTCTGGAACGTCAGATTACGGGGAGCTCTTCGCGGCCCTCCAGAAGGCAAATCCCAACGTCGACATGGGCTGCGTGCTCGATCCCGGCGGGAAGGTGCTCTTCACCGCGGGCGGCTGGGACTTGACGGCGGACGCGGAGAAGGTACTGAAGACCTGGAAGGAACACGGCCCACGGCTCGAGATCCAGGGAACCGGGTATTCGATGCTCAGGTCCGAGCCGGAGTCGCTCGTGTCGACGAACCTGGCCAAGAAAGGGTCGGTCGTCGGGTCGATCACCAAGGGCGGGAACTTTTTCATTGCGCATCTCTTACCCACGTCCGTGGAGCAGGCGGGAAAGGATTATATCGACGTGGCGCGCACCGCCGCGAAGATGAAATGACGGGGCGAGCTGCCCATCGTCCCTGGCGCGCACGTGACGCGTGCCGGTACCTATTTAACCTTCAGCCTCTTTTTTTCTAGCAGGCGGGGTCTAGTGCAACCCCGATGGATCACGCTATCCTGACCGCAAATAGCACTTAGCGGGCCTAGATCTTGCTAAGGTCTCCCGAAACGGGCACACGGCTGCACCCATGGGTGATGAACTCGTGTCCAGGTCGGTGGATGATTCGTGGGTTGCTTCTGTAGGGAAGCAATAACGCGTTGCGGGCAAACCCGGTAAGGCCAGGGATGGAACAGCCGTAAGTCCGGTCACCCACGCTTCTTGGTTCGCACGGGGGAACTCAGGGCGCGGCACGCGCTCGTGGAAGGGGTTCGAGGACAAGGTCGCCCCCTCCTTTTCCCCTTTAATTGTTATTGCATAAAGGGGGAGATATAAATGGCGGGATTCATGCCATCGGGTCACGGCTTGGTCTTTTCACCTGCAGCATCGCGCCGCCGCCATTCCCACCAGGGAATGGCCATG
>Ga0172366_10002060_pt1 | contig 15714 bp, 11 predicted proteins | sample LakKivSesite69cm_FD_114533 | JGI IMG/M metagenome (GOLD analysis project Ga0172366, IMG submission 114533) | Sediment microbial communities from Lake Kivu, Rwanda - Sediment site 69cm | ecosystem: Environmental > Aquatic > Freshwater > Lake > Sediment | place: Rwanda: Western Province, Lake... | reverse complement strand
GGTTATTTCTTATCTCTTAGCATGAATATCTTACCAAAGAGAGGAAGTTGACAGTTTGTTATGGTGATCGTAAGCCCTGTTCCATTTTCTCCATGATCGGCATGAAAAATCCTCGCAATTCGGTCACTATTTGGCTCAAAGAGTCGGGAGCATCCCTAAGGGCGTTGCGTTCTCGGAACGCTTTCCATTGTGTGCGTTTGGTCTGGTCTTCGGCAAATTCATCGCTCAATGCCAATGGGACATTTGTAGGTAGCGGCGTTCTCCGCCGTTTAAAAGTCGCGCGAATGGCTTCTCTCAATTGCGATACATCGAAGCTGAAGCGTTGGTGTATGATGAACAGATCGTAATAATCCTTCATACGGCTGTTGGCCATACCCAAGAAAACCATTCCATGGAATTTCTCGGCCACTACTGATTCGGGAGGGTAAGCCAAGAGCTTTGGTCTGGGGAAATCCAGAAGTGTGGGATATTCAATGGTTATTGCATCCGGTAGCACAGTGTCTCCAAAAGCGATATCCACCTGAACGGGGATTTTAACATTTCCTAGGTGGGCATTTAATCGCACTCGAAGTCCGCCGTACGCATCTTGTTCACGGATCTCCTCAATACGGATGCTTTCCGGATCAAACGTCAGTCCATCGTCTTCCACTGACGTGTTGCAGAGGGATCGAAATATTTCTTCGATGCGTTCGGGAGAGGGATCCCCAGACCCCAGCAGGTCGAGGTCTTTTGTGGGGCGATGATAAGCTTGGGTCCAACCAGAAAAAAGCATGGCACCTTTGAGTATGAAACTTCCGACGGATGGCGATTGTGACAGTCTGTAGAGAAGTCTTTCCGCGCCGTATCGGATAAAGAGGTAGTTGGGATCGTCGCCCCGCTCACGGCTCAAATTGAGAAGCCGCTGATGCACCGAGGCGGAAAGATTTCTCGGAGTTTTCGGATTCAACTCATGGCCTCCAGGTAGGGCCGTATCACGTTGGTCACCCGACAGATTTTGGCGTAGTGCCAGAGCTCGTCCCGTGTGCACTTCCGCTGCTTCAGACCGTCCCGCAGCGCCTCCAGGGCAACATCCAGGCCGATCTTGTTGCGGTACTTGAAGCAGTCGGCGATGGTTTTGGCGGGATTGGTGATTTTGATAGGTACACCTTCGACATGCTGAATTCTTATACCTTCTGTGAGCAATTCTTTTGAAAACCGGACAAAGCGTATTGAAAGATGATTTGTTTTAGGGATTCTGTCTTTTTCTCCAATGGCTATCCAGATTTGAAACGGTATCTGAGTTGTGATCTGGTGAAAGTATAGAGCGGATAGCAGACAGACAACCCCCTGAGGAATGCGCTTCGCAGTTTCGGCAAAACTGCGGTAAATAGAAGCATTCTCCTCGTTCGAGAGCCTATACAGACCACGTCCGATGCGTTCGACAAATCCCTCTTTCACCAGGCGACGAAGTGATTCAGAATGGAGATTGTACTTTTTTAGGTCACGACAGCGGAGAATACCATCGTTCTTTACGAGCTTCACTATTTTTTCAGCTTGTGTCTCTTTCATGGTTGGATCCCAGATAACACCATGTGTTGTTTTGTCGGGAATAATTTGAATTCTCCGACGTTTCATCACAATATAGTCTATTCGAAATGATTTTGCAAATGTTTTGTATGTATTGTGCAGAGTCAGCCGTGTGGTTGCGAAGGGAATAATTTCTCTTCCACTCCCTTGTACACTGCCTTTTCAAAGTGGATTCTTCTCATTGGAGGTTGTGTCATAATTTCTTCGAAATAGTGAGTCGAGAAATTTGCAACCCGACCAAAAATGAAAAGGGCCTTGGCAAATTTTGGATCGAGATACATCCGGCAATTTTCGAGATGGCAATGCAGGGATCGGCCCATCCGTTGGATTCGGTCGTTTTCCTTATTCTGAGGTGTTGAGGAGACCCCTGAGTGATATAGCCGAAGCCGCGTTTAGTCAAGCCTGTACTTGCCTATTCTCCTCGTCGAGATTCCTTGATGGCATGCACTCAGATATTGGAAACCCACTGATTAGTCAGTCTCGCTATCCAGATACGCTTCTGCTTCTTCCTCTGTTTCGAAATTTTTAGCAGGGTATTTTTTGTCTACGGTTCGGGAAAGTCTATTAAGCTGCATTCCGCCCAGGGGTGTTTTTCCAACGACCCGTGCTACTTTCCTCACACCTGCGGCCTTGTCCATCTCGATAGCCTCGGCATGGATTTTCTGGACCTCTGGTGTACTCGGTTTGTAGTTTCTTGCGTATGTGAGTACGGTGAACCCGGGACGACACTTTGCTAACACCTTCCTGTATTCTTCTTTGAACTTCAATACCTCGTCTAAAGTCTGAAATCCCTCCAAGTTCAGGTATATACGGTTCTTCCGTTCGTCGAGTGTAATACTGAATTCTGCCATCTTTGGCCTCCTTTTGTTTTGAATGGGATTGCTGCTTTCAATGGATAATTTTTTCATAAATCGTGCGAATTTCTTACCATCATTTTGATGGTTTCGGTTACCGAATGTCGTTCCGTTGAACTGGAAATGGTCTTTCCTCAATACCTTTGTACACCGCCTCTTCAAAGTGGATTCTTCTCATCGGAGGCTGTGTCGTGATTTCTTCGAAATAGTGAGCCGAGAGACCTGCAACCCGACCAAGAATGAAGAGAGCCTTGGCAAGTTTTGGGTCGAGATCCATGTCGGCGACAATGGCACCGATGACGCCGTCCACGTTGATGGGCAGGTTCAGGCCGCGGACTTCCTTGAGAATGTCTCCGGCAATCTTCGAGATGGCGATGCAGGGACCGGCCAATCCGCCGGAGTCAGCCAGACTCCAGAGAACGTCGCGCCGGGGGTCCTGGGTGTGAATCCGATGCCCCATCCCTTCAATACGCCGTCCTGATTTTACGTACTCTTTCATTATTTTTCGTGTCGCATCCACGACAGAAATATTTTCTCTGTCGGACAATTCTGAACATGTTTTGAAAAAAACCGCTGCCTTCTCTCCTGCGCCGCCGTGCACATCGGTGATGGCACCCACACCGTGGGCAATGGCGACTTCGTACGCTGCTCGAACCGAGGCTGCGATCACAGTGGCCTGGGCAGACGGCGGTGTGACTCCGTGATCCATGCTGGCCACGATCATGGATTCCAACATCCGGCATTTGTCCGGATGCGTGCCTTTTTTGCCTGTCATTGCCTGAAAGATCAAATGCGAGAAAGATTTTTTTGAATTCGTCTTTCCAAGGACGGCTTTATTTCCCAAGACAGAGGCAAGGTAGGCTGCCATCCTTCCAAGACAGAAAACAGTTTTTTCTGCTTGGGCAAGTTTGCCTTTCGGCGTAAAATTAACCAGCGCTTCATCAGCCAGAAGATATTTGGCAAGCGTCTTGGAAATATCCTCCTCAGCATTTCGATGCACAGAGGGAACAGACATTTGGGAAGCGTTGAGCGCAAGGGTTGTCAGAACATTTTCAGTTTTTTTATCAGGGAGGTCGCCCTGGACAATAAGATGGGCTGCAGAGACAAGCGAAGCATTTTTTATAATGTCCGGAAGCAGATACCCGCGAACCACCAGCCGGTTGGGTTTCACCAGCGTTATCCGGGTGCTCCAAGCGGGTTTTGGAGGTGACGCTTCCCAGATGGCGCGCATTTTTTCGTAATAGCGTTCTGGCAAGAAATACGTCTTGTTTTTCAATTTTTCCTGAACAACACGAATCAAGTCGTACTGGCTGTTGACCACAGGCACTCCGGCGGATTCCAGAGCTTTCTTTTTAGATCTGAACGTACCGGTTTCCATGCCCGGCGTGACGATGGCGCCGGCGTGGCCCATGGTTTTGCCTTCCGGCGCGTGTGCTCCTGAAATGATTGCAACGAGAGGTTTTGGATAGAGCTCCGGATGGTCTTTGATGTGTTGGGCCAGCAATTCTTCCTGGCAGCCGCCTATCTCGCCGGCGACGATGACAAGGTCGGTGTTCTCGTATCCCATGGCCAGAGGCACGAGGTCTTTGAACGTCGAACCGACAGCAGCGTCGCCGCCGATGCCGAACACAGCGTTTTGGGCAATACCAGCATTGGCCATGGCATCGGACATGTGGTAGAGAATGGCACCGCTGCGAGAGATGATGGTCACCCCTTTGGATCCAATGACACCGGGTTTGATTTCTTCAGGATAAAACACATCGGGCAGCATTCCGATTTTGATTCTTTCAGGAGGGAAGATCAATCCTGGCGTGTTTCCACCGATCAGCACGGTGTTTTTCCTTCGCGCTGCAACGATGATGTCCCTGACATCCCTCAGGGGAATGCCCTCCGTGATCAGCACGACCAGAGGAATGCCCGCTTCGATGGCTTCGATGGCAGCATCTCGGGCGGTCGAATAGTGACGCCAGATACTGCACGCTACAATGTCGGGATGTTCATCAAGAGCTTTTTTTACCGATTCGTATAGAGGAATGGTGTCGTGAATTCGACTGCCGCTTTTTCCTGTGGCTACACCGGCTGTGATTGTGGTGCCAAAGTCCTGCATGAGCTTGGCGTGTTTGGATGCTTCTTCACCCAGTCCAATGAGCAGGGTCTTCAGTGTCTGGGTTTCTCCGATTCGTTTTGCCAGATTCGGGCGGATTTTCTTTACAATATAATAGAGCATGCCGTCGGTGGCATGAATTCGGGGTTGCATATGGGTTCCTTTTTTACGACATGAACACCCCCCTCTGTCCCCCCTTGAGGGGGGATGATGGGGGGTGTATCTTGTTTCGATTTTCGAATGCCTTCGCAATCTATTACCTTTTCCTGCTTAGTATACGAGGATAGGGTGTATCTTGTTTCGATTTTCGAATGCCTTCGCAATCCCTTGGCGGATGATGTCAGCCATAATCTTCTGGTTGCCCACAACGATGTCTATTTTTTTCAAGTCTTCGGGTGTTTCGCGTTTGGCTTTTTCAAGAAAATCCCTGGCACTGGCAAGGTCCGTCCCCACCATACGGCCATAGACAGGAGGCACACGCTTTCCTTCTTTGCTTCGCTGGCGCAGGCACTCCACCAATCCGTGGATGAATGTATCGCAACTGGAGATGCCACCAAATCGTGAGGTGATGATGAGGTCCACGATCTCGTAGTCCATCAAAAGATGGAACATCTCAGAAACTTTTTGCTGGGAGGGACCTCCGCCCGAATCCATGAAATTGACAGGGACGATCCGACCTCCGAAAAAACGATCACCGATGTTGGCTACTTCGTCAATGGAGAAGATGCCGTATCCGGCTCCTCCGGGAACGAGACCAACGTACAGTTTGTCGGGATCTTTCTTCGCGTTTTCGGGCAGAAGATCAACGTAGGGGAATCCGGCCTCTCGGGCGCGTACTTCATTTCGGGTGGGTTCTGAGATGTCGTGTCGGACTTCTTTGATCCCGAGCAGTTTCAAGAGTGCTCCCTGGCGGTAAAGGGCGTTGTCGTCCAGAACAATCTTTGCATCTGCAGCAACAGGACCTTCGGGTGTGATGACCAACGGATTGATTTCGGCTACCTTGCAGTCGAATTTCTGGAACGTAGCATAAACCCTCGAAATAACGTCCTTCAAGGATGGAACGAACCGTTTTCCATTCTCCAGACCTTTGGCCAGGAAGTTGGCCAGTTCCAGCGATTTGTTTTCGGGTAGTAATTTTTCGTTTTCGAGGGACTCGATCCTTAGGATGGCCTCTGGATTTTCGCTAGCCACCTGTTCGATGTCAACGCCCCCTGAGGGACTGACCATGATAACAGGATTAAACGTCGCAGGGTTCATCGTGACGCCGACGTAACAGGCGCCTTTTTCTTGAAGCGCCTCTTCGAGCAGGAGCATGTTGACCGGGTAGGCGCGGATTTTTTTGCCCAACATCTTTTTCGCTGTAGAAGCAGCTTCTTCCAAGTTTTTTACCTTTTTGATGCCACCGGCCTTGCCCCGGCCTCCGATGAGAACAAGAGATTTGAGCATTATTGGAAACGCGAGACCTTCAAGATCCTTGATTTGATCGGACTGACAGATCAGACCGTACTGTTTGGGAATGGGAATGCCCTCTTTTTCGAACACCCTCTTTGCTTCGTTTTCGTAGAGACGCATGGATACATTTGTCCATCGGGTTAAGTATTACTATTTCATTTTGTCATTCTGAGGAAGTCCCGATTTATCGGGACGACCGAAGAATCTGGAGTGGAATGACATCATGTTCGTTTATTTTCTACTCTTGAGTTTTTGCCTCGTATACTCCAGCAATCCTCCCACTTCAGTAATCGCTATCATTTCTTGTGGGAGTTTGGGGAAACGATACATTTTATCTCCAACTTGAATGACTCCTTCAGCAGCATTCACCTCGATAATGTCTCCTTTTTTGTAAGCTTTTACCGCGTCCGGACACTCGATCAAAAGGAGCCCTTGGTTGATGGAAGCGCGGTAAAAGATGCGCGAAAAACTCTTCGCCACGATGGCCTGAATGCCCACGGCTTTCAGGCCCAGGGCCGGCTGCTCGCGAGAACTGCCGCAGCCAAAATTCTTGCCGGCGAGGATGGTGTCACCAGCCTGGACGTTCTTGGCGAACTCCGGGTCCAGGTCCTCCAAAAGATGCGGCTTAATCTCCTCGGCCGTGGAGCATGTGTAGGTGTATTTGCCAGGAAAGAGCATGTCCGTGTTGATGTTGTCTCCGTATTTCCAGACCTTCATCCTACATCTCCTCCCTCGGATCTGTGATTTTTCCATGTATGGCGGAGGCAGCTACTGTTGCCGGACTGGCCAAATAGATTTCAGCTTCTTTGCAGCCCATTCGACCTTTAAAATTTCGGTTGGACGTGCTGAGGCATTTTTCTCCCGGGGCCAGCACCCCTTGATGGGCACCGAGACAGGGACCGCAGCCCGGTGGAAGCAGGACACCTCCCGCTTTTATAAGTGTGTGTATCCATCCTTTTTTGATTGCCTCCAGTAGGATGGACTTGGATGCTGGAAGAAGAAGGAGCCGGGTGTTGGACGCTACTTTTTTCCCCTTCAAAATCCGGGCTGCTTCACGGAAATCGCTCAGTCGGCCGTTGGTACAGGTGCCGATGAAACACTGATTGATTTCGAGGCCTTCCATTGCAGAGATTTTTTTAATGTTGTCCACGGTATGGGGGCAGGCGATGATCGGTTCGATTTTTCCCAGATCGTAAACATGTTCATCAAGATAAGAGGCGTCAGGGTCGGCCCAGACGGTTTCGTACTCGCCAGATGGCACTCCGGTCTCATCGAGGAATTTCACGGTGTTTTTGTCTGCCGGGAACACAGCGATCTTCGCTCCCATTTCCACGCCCATGTTGGCGATGGTGAATCGCCCGTCCATGGTGAGATTATGGATATCACCATGAAACTCCACTGCGCAGTAGTTCGCTCCGTCTGTTTCAATGTCACCGATGATCTGGAGCACAAGATCTTTGGCAGAGACAGGGGGTGTGAGTCCTCTTTTGAGTGTGATTTTTATCGTCGGTGGCACTTTCAGCCACGTCTCGCCGGTCAGCATAAGAGCAGCAGCTTCTGTTCGGTCTATTCCTGTGGAAAAAGCATTGACTGCTCCGTACGAACAGGTGTGGGAATCGCTGCCGAGGATCAGTCGGCCCGGTCTGGCGAAACCTTTCTCGTAAACGATCTGATGGCAGATGCCCTCGCCGATGTCGAAGAAGTTCTTCAGTCCGTACTTCTTGACGAATGCGCGGATTGTTTTATGGCCGGTAGCGTTTTTCTCAGATGCTGCAGGAATAACGTGATCGAGCACGATGATGGGAAGGTTGGGATTGACAATACCGTACTGATCCAGCTCTTTCTCGATCTTACTGAGGATGGCTGCTGTGTTGTCGTGTGTCACGAGATGGTCGGGTCGGACTGTGACAATCTGTCCAACCTCGGCGAAATCGTTTCCAGACTTCTTGGCCAATACTTTCTGGGCGAATGTCATTCCCATGATCATGCTCCGCGATTTGTTGTCAAAAGGCGATAGGCTATAGGCGATGGGCAAGAGGCTATGGGCTGCCCAACCCGTCCTCTACTTTTCCTGCCTGCTGTCTTCGGTTCCCTCAGATTTTAAGCAATCCCCCCCTTTGATAGATTTTCATCTGGATGTCTGTGAACGGCGATGCCGCAACGGTCTCTCCGGTTTTATGCCTGAGGATTCCGCCCGTCTTCAGGTTGATGGTAATCTCTTCGCCGTTTTCAATGTCAGAATTGACGAGGTTGCTTGTGAGAATGGGCAAACCGGCATTGATGGCATTTCTTTCGTAAATGGCTCCAAAAGATTTTGCTATAATTGCCTGCATGCGGAGGCTTCTAAAACAATCCACGGCTTGCTGTCTTGAAGAGCCGGCACCAAAGTTGGATCCCGTAATGAGAATATCTCCGGCGCGTGCTTTTTGAGCGAAATCCTTCCATCCTTCCAGATTGTCAAAAGTATACTGTCCCATTTCGGATATGTCTGTAATGGCCAGATAACGGTTGTGGAAAATCATGTCTGTATCAATGTTGTTCTTGCGAATGACCCATACCCGTCCTTTCAATTCAACGGGTCTTTCTTCCTCCATTTCAAAAGAGCGCATTTTTTGTTTGACCGGCCTGGCGGCACGTTTGGATGCAAAAAATAAAGCCGGTTTTTTGGGAATGGATTGGGGCGTGGCAATCATCCCTGAGACGGCCGACGCGGTAGCAGTGGCAGGAGAGGCAAGGTACACATCGCCCTTTCCCTGTTTGCCTACAAAATTTCGGTTTCCGGTACTGACAGTCACTTCGCCAGGGCCGTTCTGTCCGATCTGTCCTTCGGCGCATCCGGCACATCCGGGGTTGCCGACGAGGGCACCGGCTTCCATGAAGATGTCCACCAGTCCTTCCTTCAGACACTGAGACCAGACGCGGCGGGTGGCAGGTACGATCTTTAATACGACGCCCGGAGCGACCTTGCGATCCTTCAGAATGTTTGCCGCGACGAGCATGTCTTCAAATCGGCCGTTGGTGCACGATCCGATGAACGCCGAATCAATTTTTATTCCTTCAATTTCACGAACCGGAACAACGTCTCCGGGATGGCCCGGTCGAGAAGCGAGGGGTTCGAGGCTGGTGAGATTGATCTTGACAGTTTTATCGTACTCGGCGTCGGGATCGGCATAAACGGGTTTGATCGTATTCCGACCCAAATGGTGATAATGTTCGAGCACATCGTGATTCGGGGGGAAAAGAGCAAGGATGCCGGCCATCTCCGTAGACATGGAAGCAATGGTCATTTTGGAGGCAAGGTCAAGGGAATCTACGATTTCACCGTAAAATTCAGCCGCATATCCCAAAAGGCCCGATACGCCAAACTCCGTAAAAAGACGCAGGGCAATATCTTTCGCATAGGTCCCTTCCGGCAGGTTTCCTTTTAGAACAATTTTCATTGATCTTGGGACTTTAAACCACACTTTTCCGTAGGCCCATGCTGCAGCCACGTCTCTATCTCCCATGCCCTGTCCGAAGGCGCCGATGGCTCCCAAAATGTTGGCATGGGAGTCGGTCGAAACAAACGTGCCGCCTGGTTCGATGATCCCCTCTTCGATGGCGATGTGGGTTCCAATTCCGGAATGGATATCCACAACCCGAATGTTGTGTTCCCGGGCAAACATGCGGCAGATCTGCTGGTTTGTAGCGTATTTCTGATCCGAACCTCCTGGATTGCAATCAAAGGTAAAGAAAGTTTTGGAGGGATCTTCGATCCCAAGATGACTGTCGCGAAGGTTTTTTACGACATTGGCACCGCCAAAGTCGCGAGCCACACGGACATCAATGTGTATATCGGCAATGTCACCAGCCCGTAACATTCTGTCCGAATGGTTGGAGAGGATTTTTTCAACGATGGCTTGGCCCATTCTACTTACCTTTGAAATACGATTTCTAAAATGTCAAAATCCAAAGCTCAAATGACAAATAAAATCCCAAACCCAAACTCCCAACAAAACGACTCATGGATGCATATTGGACATTGGGATTTATTTGGGTATTTGGATTTTGTCATTTGGAATTTCAGTATGCGATATGGTTCGATGTGTTTGTATCTACTCTTCGATCAGTGTTCCTTTCTCCTTCATCACGAGGGGATCGAACGTGGCAAAGTCTGCCTGGTGGATCAACACGGTCTCGATGAGTTTTGGATGACCCTCTCCCTCGTTGGAATGGCAGGCAATGGTGTTGATGATGTCCTCCGAAATGTTTTGCTCGGAGGCGAGGACGGCTCCGGAGACAGGGTGCCGCGCGTATTTGCCTGACCGACTCTTTCGGTATCCTCCAGTGCCGTCCGGCTCGAATTCGAGAAGTTTTCCCACATCGTGGAGAAGTCCGCCGGCATAGAGTCTGTCAAAATGGATGTTATACGGGAGCTTCTTGTAGGCCTCTGTCTGCGCCTTTCCGAGAGCAACGGCCCCTTCTGTTACAGCAATGGTATGTTCGATCAAATTGATTCCGTACGTTTTTGTCATCAGGCTAAAGGGAATTTTTTTGAGTTCCTTCACCGATTTCCAGCCTCCCCGGCGACATGCAGCAACCCATGTTTTGATGACCTTTTTACGCAGGGCGCGATTTTGGATGTTATTCAATTGTTTCTGGAATAGGGTCTCTACATCTGCTGGCTCAATCATTGCACTTCTCCCGTCAGTGAATGTTTTTATGAGTCAAAATCAAGGGATCAAAGCGGCTATGTTTTTCGTAAGCAATGGCCGATGCACGGTATACGCCGATATGGCATTTAAATACTTTTCATCACCGTTTTGCGGCATGGAATATACTCATTTTCGAATTCAATATCAATTGTTTTAGGGAGTATTCTTAGGGTGGCGATTAAAAAAATGCTTCTGGAAAGTGGAAGATGTTCGCAGGGGAGGGAGGTCATATCGAGGGGAAAAACACAAAGGCTCCTTTGAAATGTAGGAGCCTTTGTGTTTTACGCAACACCATGTATCGAATGTAAAGCGGTGAATAATTACTCCATTCAATACTCCATCATGACATTTCCATTAATCATACATCTGGCAGATTTGGATTGATTAATCTTTCCCTTTCAGTAATGGGTAGATACATCCATCTTCCCGGGGGAAGATGCCATGTGCCATAATCAGCGTTGAAACGCCTCTGATCCACCAGTCTTGTTCCCTGTACAAAGAGTTCTTTGTCCCGTTCTGTGATCAGAACCTGCATGTCCGCAGCAGCAAGATCAGCCAGCCCGTGAGAAGCGCGCACGAGGTTAATTTTGGTCAGTGCGCTGGCATCATCCGCTGCCCGGAGATCCAATTCGGCCAGCATGAGCTCATTTTCCTGCCACGTCATGAAAGGTATGGGTGAACTGTCGGTTGGATACTTATTCTGCATGTAATACCATATTTGATTATAACCCTTTGTAGAATCGAGTGGACATCGGGCGACTTCAGCAGGATCTGCAACAAGGTAGTCCTTAAATCGGAAATCGGCTGCACACTGGCATCTATAATGACCTGCCTGCTGCCAGTAGTAGTTGTCCGATTCAGTGCTATGCAAAGATGCGAATTGAGCATCTCCCTGCACCATACCGGCATCTGCGTATGTTTTTGCATTGGCATAGTCACCCACGAACAGATAATTTCTGGCGATGAGAGAATTGATCAGTCGAATCGTTTTGGCATTGGTCGTGGTGGTTAGTGCTGCCTTAAATTTGTCAGTGGACAGGGCGTACATGTCGGCAGAAGGAATGAACGGGCCCGCATCAATGACGCCGCCTCCGGTGGTTTCATCCAATCCGAAGTTCGCGGCATAGTAAAAGCGCCCTATACCACCGAAAACGTTCGCCCATGTCAAGGCGTCATCTCTTACGGCAGTGTTAGTAAAAGTGATTTCGCCCACTCGGCTGATCAAATCGTCGGCATGAAATCTCAGCCGCCCTACCCGATTGAATGCATCGTCCACCGAGTTGTCATCCAGTCTAATCACACCTGAATTGATATCGAAGAAAGTAGGGTAAGTAGCATTTCTTACGTTGTAGTCGAAAATGAGCTGGTCGGATAACAGATCGGCAGTTACTCCCATTACATCGTTGGTGTAACAAAACTGCGCCCGAACACCCGTCAGAACAAATGGTATCTCCCCTTCAGCGGTGAGCTTTTCATAAGCTACCTGCTCAATAAGCGGATCAATAGAGGTGACCCATTCATCACAGGCAGTCCACACCACCAGTAGGGATAATATGAGAATTAAAATTATTGATTTTGTTTTCATAGCAAATACCTCCCTTTATTATAAGGATACTCTCACCCACATGGTGTAGACTTTGGGACTCTGCAGTGTCAAGAAGTCTTGACCGCGCGATAAGCTTCGAGCTCCGTCAAAGTTAACTTCCACATCGGCACCCGAGTATTTGGTTGTGGTCCAGAGGTTACGACCGGAAATACCCAAAACCAAGTCTTGAATGAACTTTGTACCGTAAATTGTGGGGATGAGGTCTTTGAAACTGTAGCTCACACTGATTTCGCGAAGTTTGAAATAGTCGGCGTCTTCGATAAAATTGCCGTCGTAATTGAAATTCAGTTTTGCGTATCGGTTGGCAGCGTCAATATATTCCGGGGAACCCACTGTATAAGGAGTAAGTTCCGGATAGTAATTGTGTATCCCCAGCAACGTCGCCAGTTTGCGGTGCTCCGTGTCATTGTCGCCCATGAGATAGATGGCGAACAATCGGGTGTTGTTAAATATCTTGTGGCCCAATGCCCACTCTGCCAGTACGTTGATCTGGAAGTTATTGAAGATTCGTACATTCATAGAAAAAGAGCCTGTATATGGGGGAATGGGATTCCCGAGTGCTACTCTCTCCGTTGTTGCATTCACTCCCGCATATTGTCCAGTGACAGGGTCAAATTTGGCACCGAGGACTTTTTGGGTATAGAACTCATGTTTCGGCAGGCCTTCCTTGATCACATTGACATCAAAGCCGTCAAAGATAGGTTGTGCACCGCCGAGGTCTACGACTTCGTTCTTCTGATAAGCACTGGCTAAGCTGAAATCCACCTGGAAATTTTTGGTGCGGAGCGGACGTCCCTGAAAGAGGGCTTCCAGACCCCAGCCCTTACTTTTGCCGATGTTAAATGGAACGGCAGTGATTGTTTTTCCAGTGGAAGGTGCGTTTCTGAAGTCAATAATGGAATTTTCGACAGTCTGACGGTAGTAGGTAAATTCAAGAGAGTAGTTTTTCAGGAATTCAGTTTCAAGGCCAAATTCTATTTCTTTTATTCGTTCGGGTTCGATTTTGTCATTCCCAAGCCGATTTAAGATAGCTCCTACTCCCCAGCCGGACTGCCCTCCTGCCCAGAGTTGCGGGATAGGATCCAGAGCCGCTGGCAACACACCCGTTTCTCCGTATGCAGCACGAAGTTTCATCATTCCGAATACCTTCGGGAACCAGTTGTATTTATCGAGTCGCACAGCAGCGCTCGCCCTGGGATAGATGACGCTGGGTGACTTGGGACCAATGGAACTGGCGAAGTCCTTTCGGATCATAAAGGAGAAAAAGTACTGATCCACATAGGAGAACGAATGGTCGGTAAAAATGCCCGCTTCTCTCTCGTGGAGATAGGCGTCGTCACCATCAGTATATGTTGCGCCCGCTCCGACATTGGTAATCAACGCACTTGGGAAACCTCTCTTCCCTAAGAGAGTAGTTCTGTTTTTTCTGTCAAAAAGTTGAGCTCCCACCATCGAGGTAATCCGTAAGCCAGCAAGTGGAGAGTACGTATATCGGGCGTCAGCAGAATATGTCCACTGACTGTTCCAGCGCTGCCAGATCCAATGCTGTCCTGTTCTCCAGCCCGAATACGCGTAGCCGAACGGTCTCACCAAATCGCCTCGATAATCGCTTTCATCCAGACCCACACCAAATCGGGCCTCTAAATTGGCAATGGGCATCCATTGAGCCTGCATAGAACCTATGAACCGATTCGATTTGTTGATGTTGTCAATTTTCGTAATGGCTGTGCTGTCGGTAAATACATAGGACTGGGTATGGAGAAGAGTATTGCCCAGGTATCCAAAAATATCGTTGTCATTGTCAGGAATTTTATTTTGTGTCTGGGCATAACTTGTGCTGACATTCAGTACGACTTTGTCGTTTGGAAAGACGTCAACGTTCGCTCTCACATTTTGTCTGTTCATATAGTTGGTTGGCAAAATGCCGTGTTCGTAGCGGCGATCCAAGCCGACAAAGTACTTCATAATCCCTGTACCCCCATAGGCATTCAACGTATGCTGCAGAATGGGGCCATCAATAAAAATGTTGTTTGCGTCCTTATAGGTGTAGAACTCGTCTTCCGTATATTTATGGGACTGCTTGTTGTAACCGGTGACCATCTTATAGTCTAAGGAGAGACCCTTGGCTTTTCCGGGAACCATTTGTCCTCGTTTGGTGGTGATCAGAACCACGCCGTTGGAACCGCTGGTCCCGTAGGATGCCGCGCCTGCCGGTCCTTTCAGGACTTCGATTTTTTCGATGTCTTCAGGATTTAAATCGGCAAGCATGCTCTTTCCCTGACCACCCGCCCAATTTGCGATAACTTCTGCGGCGTCAATTCGAACACCGTCAACGATGATGAGGGGCTGCTCATTTCCGTTCAATCCGCCTCCGGAACGCATATTAAAACGTATCCCCCCACCGACGTTCCCAGTAGCAGGTTCAACTTTAATACCTGCAATTTTTCCCGTGATCATTTGGGAGACGTCCTGATAGGAATTGGTGACGGTTAATTCACTCGCCTGAACGCGGGAAACGGCAACTTCGGCAACCGATTTGGACGTTCTGGAAGCAATACCGGTGACCACAACGGCATCGCCCAAGAACACGTCCTCTTCCATTTGGAATTTTAAATTGGAGAGGTCGTCCGTGGGTGAGAAGTCTCGTTCTTGGGTTTTGTACCCCATAAATCGGATCACCAGGGTAAATTTTCCCACGGCGTCATATCCGAACGAGAATCGCCCGTTGATATCTGTTGCTCCTCCTGATGTGGTTCCTTTAACGAATACGTTCGTCCCAATCAGGGGATCACCCGTTTCCGCATCAATGACGATACCGCTAATTTCAACTCTTGCGGCGAAAGCAGATACGCTCAGAGCCAAAATAAGCATGAAAGAAAATAGTATTACCTTTTTCATCTCTGCCTCCTTCAAGTTCTTTAATGTTTACGAAAAGAGAAACAAAAAATAGATTCTTTTTTTCACCTCCTTTCGTTTATTATTTTCAGTTTAGAAATTTTATTACTCTTGTCATCCTAAAGTAAAAAGCAATCATGAGCGCATTACATTTTTTGCCATGTCTTTGATTCAAAAAATACACACTAAGATAAGCCAATATTGTTTTGTCTTCGATGGTTGAATTGACTTATCCATACGAATTGATTATTTAAATTGATGAATAAAATTTTTGGAGTATGTTTCCTCACTGCGGGAAGCTTTTTTCTCTCCCAGTGGTCTTAAAAGTAAATAATCAAAGTGAATTTGTCAAGTCTTTTTTTATTCGATGATGGAAAAGGAAAAGTAGGAAGAGCTTTCTTGTTTTACGACGGCATGGGTTTATACTGGTGAAATTTCTTTAGAGATTTTGCTTCGGACAGGAAAAAAGCGGAAGGAATCTCAGTCATGACGCAGGGCTTTGACAGGATCTACTCGGGCAGCACGTGAAGCGGGATAGAGACC
>Ga0172366_10002059_pt1 | contig 15714 bp, 13 predicted proteins | sample LakKivSesite69cm_FD_114533 | JGI IMG/M metagenome (GOLD analysis project Ga0172366, IMG submission 114533) | Sediment microbial communities from Lake Kivu, Rwanda - Sediment site 69cm | ecosystem: Environmental > Aquatic > Freshwater > Lake > Sediment | place: Rwanda: Western Province, Lake... | reverse complement strand
GAGAGAGCGTGGTATTTGATAGCGATCGAGGAATTGCACAACGCTGACATCGTCCAGCAGGTTCTGGTCGTGGCGTGACATGCCCAGTACATCGGTGAAAAGCCGCATGACTTCCGGCATATCGTCTTCCTTGACGCCGAGCATGTTGAACAGGTCTTGCGGGTCAACAGGTTTCCCTCCTCCGGGAAGCACCAGATTCTTTACCTCGCCGGAGGGCGTCTCATAGAACATGCGGCCCATAGGGTCGGGAGCTATCAGCTCTATTTCGTTCTCCAGTCCCAGTATCCTGAGCAGCGAGTGGATTTCTGTGTTGCTGGACGGGCACGCTGCGATGGGCCAGTACTCATACCGGAAGCCATTCTTGGCAACGGTCATAGCCTTGCCGCCGACCTGGGCATTTTTGTCTATTAAGAGGGTTTTAAGACCCCACTTGGCGAGCAGGGCTGCGCAAGTTACTCCGCCGGGGCCTGCCCCAATCACGATTACATCATAACTCTTTGCCAATTTCCTCCTCCTTCAAGCGTAATACAGAAAATACGGTCGTTTGTTTCTTCAATCCTCGATTTTGAACTCCCACTGGCAGCAGATGTCATCTTTGCTCTTTCGCGGAGGCAGCTTCAGCCCTTTGCATTTCATTTTAGGATTAAAGTATTTACAAATTGCAACGAAGGCACGTTCCTCTACGCCGCCCGGCCCGCAAAGGCTGTTTATATCCTTGATATTCCCTGTTCTCTCAAAATAGAACAGGGAAGGACATCTGGTGAAGGTCAGTATGGCATGATTGTTGTTTTTGATTTCATATTTGCACTCGTACAGCCCCTCCCGGGCGCCGTCGGGGGCAAACTGGCAGTACTTCAGCATTGTTACTACATCATTTCCCTTAATATTCAGGGCCTGGGTTACCAGCGGGAGTGAGAACTTGCTCAGCATTCTTTCGTATACATCTGCGTCCAATTTGAACGCGTCTTCCGCACTCATTCTTTCCCGGTTCACGGTGTTCCACATTCCCATTATCCCTACAAAGCTGAGCTGATAGCTTTTAAGCAACCGGATGAGTGCCTCTTTGGAGAAGTCCTCGAACTTCAAATCTGTATTGTACTTACCGCTGTAATCCTTGAGCTCTTTCATAAAACAGTCCTCCCTATAAAAAGTTAAATTGCACCGGCGTTGAATAATAAAGAACGACAACGAAAAGGCTATATTTATAGCCTAATCTCGGCCTCAAGTGTTTTCAGGTGGGAGGGCGTACCGCCAAAGCTCAACTCGAAAGCTTTGGCGCGGCGAAAATAAAAATGAAGGTCATACTCCACGTCCACGCCGAGACCACCATGCAGTTGCTGAGCGCTTAAAGCTACTCGCTGACAGGCGATATTAGCAAAAGCCTTAGCGATAGCCACTTCACGTTCAGCAGATAAACCCTCGCTCAGGCGCCAGAGTGCTTGATAGGTTAGCCATCGGGCGCCGTTGACATCTATGAACATGTCAGCGAGGCGATGTTGTACCGCCTGAAATGTACCAATGGGGCGCTCAAACTGTGTGCGGTTTCTGGTATGCTCCGCAGTCATCTCCAGTTCTTGCTGTGCCCCACCGACCATCTCAGCACATTGTATAGCTGCAGCTTTTCCGAGTGTTTCTCTAACCAGGGTTAAGCCATTGTGCAGGGAGCCCAGTATGCTGACAGGTGGAACAAAAGCCTCATCGAACCTGACTTCGAATTGTTTGTCCGCAGCGATAGTGGTCAAAGGGGTGAGATTGATGCCGGAGGTATTTCTATCGATCAGGAAAACGGTAATGCCTGCGTTGCTTCCGGCACTTCCTTTTGTCCTCGCTACTGTAAGTATATAGTTCGCTACATGGGCGTAGGGAACAAAAAGCTTGGTGCCGTTGATGACGAAGCCCCGGCCCTGTCGCTTGCCTCTGGTAGTAATAAACCCAGGGTCTTCGCTTACTTCCAGTTCGGCCCATGCCATAGCAAGGATAAGTTCCCCTTTAGCTACTTTGGGTAAAAACGCCTTCTTCTGTTCCTCACTCCCCCATTCGAGAACAGGCAGAGCTCCCAGGGCGATAGTGCTGAACATAGGACTAGGCACAGCGGCACGTCCGAACTCTTCAAGCAGCACACCCAGGTCGAGCAGACTGAGCCCGGCGCCTCCGTATTCCTCGGGCAGTATAAGGCCCATCCAGCCCAACTCTGCCATCTTTTTCCAGAGTTCCGGTGAGTAGCCCAAATCGCTGGCCTCTGTCTTCCTCACCAGCGATTTGGGGCACTCTGTGCTGAGGAAATCTCGTGCCGATTTCCTCAGCATTTCCTGTTCTTCGCTAAGTGAAAAGTCCATGTCTACTTCTTTGCCGGTCTGAACCAGGGGAGTGACCATTCATCGTTTATGGGCATGAAGACCACTTCCACAGGCATGCCAAAATAAAGGTCTTCGGGCTTGCCTTCGGCCATATTGGATATGAGGCGAACCCCCTTCTCTTCCATGTCTACGAGCACTACTTCGAAGGGGACTCTGTAAAGCGGGTGTACCTCTCTGGTGAAAACAACCCAGCTATATATCTTCCCCTTTCCACTTGACTCGACCCACTCCAGGTCGTAGCTGTGGCATTTATAACACATGGGACGGGGCGGATGAAGAAACTCTTTGCATTTCTTACATCTCTGGAAAACCAGCCTTTTTTGCTTGATGGCCTGCCAGAAACCCTCTTCAAATGATTCGGCGACCGGCTCATAAAAGTACTGTAAATACCTTTTATTTAATTCCAAAGCCATTTTTTACCTCCCTTGCCCCAGAATGAGGGCGCTTGTCGGAACACCGAGTCCGCCTGTTACCAGGACATGCTCCACATTTTTAATCTGTGTTATGGCTGTGCCCCTGATTTGTCTCACGCCTTCGGTAATCAAGTTCATTCCATGTATGTAGGCCTCAGAGAGCATGCCGCCTGCTGTATTAATAGGAAGTTCTCCAGTCGGCCGGATGCGGTCACCTCCTTCGCAGAAGGGCCCCCCTTCACCGACTTTAACGAACCCCAGCGCTTCCATCTGCATGGGTACCAGTGAGGTGAAGGCATCGTAGAACTGAACCACATCCATGTTTTTTGGGCTGAGTCCTGTTTGTTTCCAGAGCTCTTTTCCCGTTTCTTCCATCTCCTGAATTCCTATGTAATCCCGGTAGTAACTGGTCATGCAGTAAGAATCCCACGCGGTTGCCTCAGCGGCTCCTACAATATATGCCGGTTTCTGTTTCAAATGTTTTGCTCTCTCGGGAGTCGTTACTATCAGCGCAACTGACCCATCGTTTTCCAGGCAGGTATCATTTATACGAAACGGGTCGCACATCATTTGCGATTTATAGTAGTCCTCCATCGTCATAGGTCTGCCGTAGAAAATCGCTCTGGGATTTCGAGCAGCGTTTTCCCTGCAGACGATGGCGACCCAACCCAGTTGGTCATTGGTGGCTCCTGTATCGTGCATCCACCTTCTGGTTATCATCGCAACCCAAGAGGTCGGGCTGGCGAATCCAAAAGGCATGGTGTAGCTCCAGTGAGCGTCAATCGGCACCCTGGTCGGGCGGCCGTAGCGAACTGTCCCGCTGGCAGGCTTCAGAGAGCGGAAGCACAGGACGTAGTTAGCCATTCCATTCGCTACCGCCAGTGCGGCATGCAGGACCGTGGCGCAACAGGCACCGCCACCCCACGGAGCCTCGACGAAATACCTCAGGTTGCGAATGCCCAGACACCGTGCAATATCTGTCTCTGTGGTAAATTCAGTACAGTTCTGTCCGGCAGTACCAAACTTAACTGCACCATCGATCTCCTCAGGCTTAATCCCCGCATCGTGGCACGCAGCCATTGACGCATCAACAGCCATATGGATCTCGCTGCGCCCGCTGACTCTGGAGAATTCGGTTGAACCTATACCAACTATGCAGGCCTTGTTTTTTATTGTCATTTTCTAACCTCTCTAACCTTTTGTTGGCAGAGCCATAACGGCTGTTCCCACAACATGGGGACCCATGCTGTTATCACCGGATATGGCAAGTTCAATCAGATGGTCTTTCCCATCCTTGTATTTCTTAGTAATCCTTGCGTTCATAGCCATCTTGTTGCCAGGGCTCGGGAAGTTGGGCACCTGCAAGCCAATATTCATCTTCCTTAATTCAGCCTCAGTGCCGGCCCACTGCTCCAGATATGCAGCCATGAGTCCGTTTGAGGTCAAAATGTTCATGAAGATATCCGGTGCTCCTTTTGACTGCGCAAAGTCTCTACTATGATGCACTGGCATGAAGTCGTGCGAAGCCCATATAGCACCGGCGACTATAAGCGTCGTATCTATAGCTCGTGATTTCTCGGGCAGGTCTTGTCCAACCTTAACGTCTTCCCAGTAGACATTTTTTGATTCCTTTGCCTCTTTTTTTGCCATTTTCTCCTCCTTATTTAGCCTTCATACAGATGGCGCGTAGTTACTGGCGGCTTATATTTGAGTATTCTGAACGTTTCCTTACAAACCTCTTCATTCTTCTGGTTTACAAACGTATACAAGATGTCAACGTAGCGTCCAACCCCCTGACGTGTGAAACTGTCATATTTGGCCACATAGCCAACTGTGATTTTGGTGCGGATGACATCACCCGGTCTTATGGGCTTCAGGTATGTTTGCTCTTGTGCCGTAGCAACAACGCCAGTGTAGCCTTCTGCATCCAGGATGCCCGTTAACTGGTTATGCGGGTCCTCCATGAAAGGCGTTTTTCCTTCGACAAATCGCTGTAATGCGTAATAAAGGTCGTCAAGCGACCAAGTCTGCACCATTGCCGGAGGGGCTATGATTCCCTTATATTTGCTTTTCTTGGCAAATTCCTCATCTGCGTACAGGGGATTCGGGTCCTGCATAACTTCGCACCAGTGTCTGATATCCGATTGAGTTACTATATCGTGCGGGTCGTGAAATGGTGACGACTTTCCTACCAGGTGGGCTACCCTTGAATAATCGAGCGTTTTTTCAGGAGGACCTGAGAAGGGTTTTATCGTGTCGTTTTCTTTTCCCATGACGAGTGCCACCTCCTTGATAATTTACCAGCTACTGTTTCAGCGCCATCTTTTGCAACGCAAGGATTGTGTAGGTCTGCCTGCCGACCACCTCCCTTTTCTGATTGGAAAACGTGTAGTTCAGGACGACCTTATACCCCTTTCCCATATCCGTCTTTTCCTCGGCTGATGACACACTGGCAACCTTGACCTTGTAGCTTAAGGTGTCGCCGAGGCGTACGGGCTTAAGATATTCCTGGTCAAGGCTGATGCCGAGGGGCAGGCCATAGCCTGAATCTTCCAGCAGTTTCAATACTTGCTGGTGCGGCTCGGTGGCCTCTACTCTTTTCGGCCATAGGGGGTCCATCGTCCAGGCTATCAGCATGGGCGCGGGAGCCTCTTTAGTGTTCCAGGAATCCTTCTTCCCCTCCATAAGTTCGCGCCAATGCCTGATATCGGATGTGCTTACCACATCGAGAGCCTGCATGAGGCTTGATTCTTTACCGACAAGACCTTTAACCTGACTTGAGTCCATACTCTACCTCCTTTCTGCAATCTACATAGCTCTGGGCATGCCCAGGCCGGCTATTGCTATGATATTCCTTTGAATCTCCAGAGCGCCCCCGCCAAAGATAAGCACAATATCCATCCTCAGCGCATGTTCCACCTTTCCCTTAAGTGGAGCCCACTTGGAACCCATCTGCAATTGCCCGAACTGGCCCATGATGTGCAGGAGAGAACTATTCAACCGCTGATTTAGCTCTACCCCGTAAACCTTGACCATGGATGATTCCGCATAGACAAGTGCATCCCTGGTTATCAACCAGGCTACATAGTAGTTGAGCATCTTCAGGACTTCCAATTCCATCGTCAGCTCAGCGAACTTCTGCCTGACCCAGGGTTGTTCAATGACTAGTTTGCCATCGCAACGGGTCTCTTTCGCCCACTGGATGGTCTGCTCAAGGTTCCGCCGCATCGGGGCTGAGGGAACAAGAGCGATGCGCTCGAAGCTCAATTGCGTTGTCATGTATTTCCAGCCTTTGTTCTCCTCACCAATAAGACAATCTTTGGGAACCCGAACATTGTCAAAGAAGACCTGGTTTGTCCTCTCTCCGCCCATGGTGATGATGGGTTTAATGGAAATGCCTGGCGTAGTCATAGGCAGTACGAAGACGGAAATTCCCCGATGTTTAGGGACTTCGGTATTGGTTCTGGCAGCCAGCCAGATATAGTCGGCAAAGTTCGCATTGGTAATGAAGACTTTCTGCCCGTTGATAACATAGTCATCCCCATCCCTGACCGCCAGGGTCTTGAGAGAGGCCAGGTCGGTGCCGGCATCGGGCTCGGTGTATCCTATGCAGAATTCCAGCTCACCTTTAAGAATCGGGGGCAGGTATTTCGCCTTCTGCTCATCGGTGCCAATTCGGATTATCGCCGGGCCCACTGTGTTCAAAGACAAAACAGGTAGAGGTATCTCTTCGTAGAAACATATCTCATAAAACAGGTGCTGCTCCATGGGCGTGCGCCCCTGCCCACCATACTCCTTGGGCCAACCCACCCCGAGCCATCCATCGCGTCCCATCTGGCGGATCAATCTTGTGTAGGCAGGGCCTCCACCGTAGCCTGAACGAGCTTCCAACTCGGCAACGAGCTCAGGCGTTCTCTGTTTCCTGAGGTAATCTGTACATTCTTTGCAGAATCGCTCTTCTTCAGGTGTTAACGCAAATTCCATTTTTACACCAGCCGATTTTGCGGCATCTATGCCGCGCTTTACATACCGATTTTAGAGGCAAGAGGAGCGGGCAAGGGCAGGTATGTAGCGCTTTGTGAAATCGCTTTTTCCCGCAATTTTTTCAGATATTCCAGTACATTGTCCAGTTCTTCCGGGGAAAGGCAGGAAGCGATTTCATCGAACATTTCATATCTCTCAAACGTGCTGCGCAGAGCCTGCTTGCCTTTCGGCGAAAGCACTACTGTTATCGGGCTCCTATCGTGCAGACCTTTATGGCGCTCCACGAGCCTTTCTCTTTCCATGCGCCGCAGCAACTGGGAGGTTGTTTGATGGTCCCGGTCGATTATTTGAGCGATCTCGGCAACTGTCGTTGGCCGCCCCATAATGTTGATACACCACAATACTGTAGTTCGTCTGAATGAGATACCGGATGGTTCCAATTCTTTCTTCCGGGCTCGCAGCATTGCATTGTAGGTGGTGGCGAGGAGGCTGAATAACTGGGTCCCTTTAGACAAGGTCACATCGGCTTCCATGTTATTCCTTTTCTCCGGTTCTAAGGTGCGCACTTCTCTGCAATTTATGTTGATTTAAAGGCAGGTGGATGGTAGAAAAGTTAAATGCATACTATGTAGTACGCCTTGTAGCGTACACCATAATATTTTGTTTGTCAAGCATTAGTTGTTTCTCTCGGATAGCTTGGGATGTGAGATGCTATTTCGGCAAAATCCCATCGTTCACCAAAATTCCGGTCGCAGACTAAAAACAAGGCCTGTTTGTATTATGTCAAGTACTGCCCTATCGACGTAAGATGTCAGCATGATTCGATGTATTGGATAGTCAATGGAAAGAGAGGCTAGATATTGTGGTTAGGCTGTAAGGGCTGGGAATTTAAGGGAAAGAAAAGCTGGGTGTCGTCATCCTATTTTGTCGACTTTAGTTCCACGAGTTTTCTTTCGATGAATCGCTTGGATAGTTCTTTTTGTTGCTGTCCCTCAGAATATTTAAGCCGAGCATACTGCCCTGAAAGGTGCCCCATAGAATAATTTGCATGTCTCAACATCGTCTTAGCGGTGTTCAACAGTTCGACATCTTCCGGAGAAGCGGGGTCGAGTTTACTCGCGATCTCGGCCAGCCATTCATTATCGCTCTCGCGTTCAAGGATTTCTACTCTGTTAATCTCGTTGTCCTGCGACGGCTGCCCTTTTTCTTGTGTACCTTGCCCGTGTGGATTTTCTGGGACCAAGGTTTTTGCTGCGGGAGATTTTCCTCTCGATGAGGCATGATTATGGGAGCCTGCTGCTCGGGGTGTCCCCATTAGCATTCTGATTTCACGCACAACTACGGCAAGCGCTATCAGTGAGGCTAAGCCCACGATTAAGATGAGGGGGAAGAAAGCACCCAACAACAAACCGGGCCTCCTAATTTTTGCCATAATACAAGATTTTATATTGCATTGTGCCTTTATTCTTGCAAGAGGTCAATCGCTCAAACGGTCTTTTCGATACATCAAATGGTCATGTTACGGAAGTCCTATTTAAAAATGGCGAAATTTGTATTTGACAGTACCAAATTCCTATTGCTCATTAAGCTCGGAGGAATCATAATCTTAAACGAAGGTACTCTCAAAATTAGAAGGGGATGATTATCATGCAGTTAACGTCTGACAAACTGAAGGAGATCGGGGGACGGAGATTCAGGATAGTCAAGAACGGGTTGGACGAAGTGGAAGTGTCCTCTTTTATCGCTTCCTTGATCCAGCAGAATAATGAGCTTGCCAATAAGGCGGAACATTTAAGCGCTCTAACCAAGCTCGCAGAAAGCATGGTGGTCGAAGCTGAAAATCAGGCTAAAAGTGTCAAGACGCAAGCCGAAGAAGAAGCGAAAGCGGAGGCTTCTGGTATAGTCGCCGCTGCTGAAGAGCAGGCGAAGTCAGAAGCCGACAAATTCATCGCTGAATCAAAACAACGGGCGGAACAGGTCGCGCAATCAAAGATGGAGTCGGTTCAGCGCCAGGCCGAGCAGATAATCAGAGATGCTGAAGCCAAGGCTGAAAATGTCAAGCGTACTGCAGAGGAAGAAGCTTCCAAGCTTGTGGCTGAAGCGACGGAGAAAGCCAAAAAGGAAGCACTAATCATTGCCCAGCAGGCGAATCAGCTACTAATGCGAAGCAGGAAAATGGCGGAACGCGAGGTAGCTGAGAAGTTCAAGAAGGTCTGTGAGGAGCTGATTTCAAGTGCGAATGAAAGTAAATAAACGCAAGCCAGCTTATTTTGAGAGCTCCCTCCTTCCTAAAAAAAGAGAGGTGACTGCGAAGGTCATGCGCAATGTAGATGAAGACACTGACTTGCTACATAAAATAGAGCGAAAAGCTTCTCGCAGTCACCCCTCCTAATTTTCGTCCCACCATAGTATGGCCCTGTATTGATTCACCAGTCTGCCCTATTATCCCTATCCGGCTGTCCGAAGTCTCACCGCGAAAAGTGCCGTTAGAGCAGATGCTCCTACAGACCTCCGCATTACCCATTGCGGAAACTTTAATCGACCTGATTATTGACTTGGAGGCGCCAGCCAATCATAATCTGTGAGAAGAAATCGCCAAAAACGCTAAACTGCAAAGTGAGATTATGATGACAATAGACGAACTCTGCATCAACACTATTCGCTTTCTGGCGGTAGACGCTGTACAAAAGGCTAATTCCGGTCATCCAGGCACGCCTATGGGCGCAGCACCGATGGCTTATGTGCTGTGGGACCGGTTTCTCAGGCACAACCCCGGTGAACCTAAATGGCCTGACCGCGACAGATTTATCTTATCGCCGGGACATGCCTCAGCTATGCTCTATGCTCTACTGCATCTCACAGGATACGACTTGTCGCTGGACGAGATCAGGCAATTTCGACAGTGGGGGAGCAGGACACCAGGTCATCCCGAGTTCGAGCTAACGCCGGGCGTGGAGACAACCACGGGACCGCTGGGACAGGGATTCGCCAACGGCGTAGGCATGGCGATAGCTGAGAGATGGCTGGCACAGAACTACAATCGTCCGGGATACGAAATAATCAACCACCATACCTATGCCATAGTCTCGGATGGCGATATCCAGGAAGGTATTGCCTCTGAGGCTGCGTCGTTGGCGGGCACGCTGCGCCTGGGCAAGATCATCTATCTCTACGATGACAACGATATATCTATTGAAGGAAAAACAAATATCGCCTTCGCCGAGAACGTGGCCCAGCGTTTCCAGGCTTACGGCTGGCATGTTATCGGCCCTATCGATGGCATGGATACGTCCGGCGTAGAGTCGGCCATCCGCATGGCCCAGGAAGAGACAATCCGTCCCAGCCTGGTAATCTGCCGGACGATTATTGGTTACGGCAGCCCTAATAAAGCAGGCACCGCTGCTGCCCACGGTGAGCCTCTGGGCGAGGAGGAGGTACGCCTGACCAAGGAGCGGCTGGGCTGGCCCTATAAAGAGCCTTTCACCATACCGGAGGAGGCGCTGGCGCATTTCCGCCAGGCTCTGGAACGAGGCAAGTCGTGGCATGAGCGATGGCAGGCTACTATGAACGAGTACCGGCGCGCCTATCCCAAAGAGGCGAAGCAACTGGGGATAGACCTGCGCGGCGAACTGCCGAGGAGATGGGACAGCAATCTTACTAGTTTATTCAATACTGCAAATAAACCTATCGCCACACGGGAGGCCTCGGGGCAGGTGATGAATGCCATCGTGCAAAGAGTCCATTCCTTTGTCGGGGGTTCAGCCGACCTGGCCCCTTCCACCAAGACGCTTCTCAAGGACCATGGACATTACGGTTTTGAGGAGTACTCCGCTAATAACATACATTTCGGAGTTCGTGAACATGCGATGGGAGGCATAGCTAACGGGATGTCGCTTCACGGCGGCATGATTCCTTACACCGGCACCTTCCTCATTTTCTATGACTACATGCGCCCGCCTGTCCGTTTGGCTGCGCTCATGGGTATCCGTGTGATATTTATATTCACCCATGACTCAGTGGGGTTGGGCGAGGATGGGCCGACACATCAGCCTATCGAGCAACTTATGGGTCTGCGCGTTGTGCCTAACCTGGTAACGATACGCCCTGCGGATGCGACGGAGACGGTTGAGGCCTGGAAAGCTGCCTTGGAACGCGCTCACGGGCCCACGGCACTGGTACTCAGCCGTCAGAAGCTGCCGGTGCTGGACCGCACTGTACTGGCTGCGGCCAGCGGCCTGCAAAGGGGAGGCTATGTCCTGTGGGAGGCGAAAACGCCGCCGGACGTCATACTTATCGGGACGGGTTCCGAGGTTCACATAGCACTGGAAGCTGCCAAACTGCTGCAGGAGAGGGGTGTCGGAGCGCGTGTTGTCTCCCTGCCTTCGTGGGAGCTATTCGACGAGCAGCCCGCGGCATACCGTGAGCAAGTATTGCCCCCTAACATACGCGCCAGGGTATCTATTGAGGCGGCCACGACGCTGGGCTGGGAGAGATATGTGGGTCTCCAGGGCACTGCCATCGGCGTGCCTCATTTCGGTGCCTCAGCCCCGGGGAAAGTGATATACGAGCGGTTCGGCCTCACCGCACAGCACGCAGCAGAGGAGGCGTTGAAACTTCTACACCGTTGACGCTCTGATTACCAAACAATCTCAGGCGGCTCTCTTGCCTTAGATTCTGCTATTTGCCGTCTTTCTTCTCCTCGGCATAGAAACCCTTGAGCCTCTCCGCCATCTCCTTAAGACTCTTGTTGACCAGGAAATTGATGGTGTTCTCGGGATAGCTGCCATCTTCCCGCCTCTCGCCGGCGGGGATTCCGGTAAGTATCTCGATTCCCTCGTCAATGGTCTTAGCAGCGTAGACTTGGAATTGGCCGCGCTGCACAGCCTCGACTACTTCCTCACGCAGCATCAAATTTCGCAGGTTCTGGTATGGTATCAGCACTCCCTGGTCACCGGTCAGCCCTTTGGCCTGGCAAATTTGGAAGAAGCCCTCTATCTTCTGATTGACTCCTCCGATGGGCTGAATCTCACCCTTCTGGTTCACGGAGCCAGTGACTGCGATGTTCTGCTTGATGGGCACTCCGGCGAGGCTGGACAGTATGGCATACAGCTCGGTGGACGATGCGCTATCGCCCTCGACGCCTTCGTAGGACTGCTCGAAGCACAAACTGGCGGACAGTGAGAGCGGTTTATCCTGGGCGTATTTCCAGCCCAGGTAGCCGCTGAGAATCAGGACTCCCTTGTTGTGTATGGGCCCGCTGAGCTCGGACTCCCGTTCGATATTGATTACGCCGCCCCGGCCCAGGAACGTCTTAGCTGTAATCCGCGATGGCTTGCCGAATGAAATATCCCCCATAGTGTAAACACTCAAGCCATTAACCTGACCCACTACGCCGCCTCCGACGTCTATCATAATCATACCCTGGGTTATCATGTCTCGAATTCGTTCATCGAGCAAGTTATGCCTGAATAGCCTCTCGTCGAGGGCTTTTTGTACATGAGCACCGGTGATGAACTTGGCTCCTTCCTTGGATGCCCAATGCTCTGCCTGCTCGATCACATCCTTAATCTGGGCAAACCTTGAAGACAGCTTCTCCTGGTCGGCCACCATCCTTGCGGAATACTCGAGGGCTTTCGCCACGCCGCTGGGGTCGAAAGGCCTGGCCTGGCACTCCTCGCAGCAGCCCGAGATGAATGCCGCATAGTCCAGCATATTCTTCTCTGTCCGGTCAATCTCAAAGTTGAAGTCGGCCTTAACTTTAAAAAGCTCCCAGAAGTCCTCGTCTTGCGTGGTCAGTATCTGATAGATGGTAGCATCGCCGATGAGGACAATCTTGACTTTTATGGGCATGGGCTCGGGTCTCATTCCCTGGGGAGCGATGAGCCCAAATTGTTCGAAGGGGTCTTCTATCCGAACCTCCTTGTTTCGGATCGCCCTCTTCAGTGCGGTCCATACGCCCGGGTTGGTGAGCACATCATAGGCGTTAAGCAGCAGGTATCCGCCATTCGCCAGATTCAATGCGCCCGGCTTGAGCATGGTGTGGTCGCTGAGGTAACCGCCGAAGAGGAATCGCCTCTCGGTCTTGCCGAAGATATTGCCAAAGTTAGGGTTGGGCTCCATGATTACTGCGGGGCCTTTGCTCTCGCTGTTGTCCACAAAAACATTGACCTGGAAGGGGAGGAACGGATTCCTGCCTCCCATCACCTGGCTCATCGGTACGCCGAAGAGGGGATTCACGGGTTCCTCGGTTGCTTTGAAGAAGTCGAGGTTATCTATGGTGTAAGTCTTCAAATCTTCAAGATATTTTTTGATTTTGGGCCGCTCGGAATATTGGTCGAAGAGGGGAGAGAACAAACGGGATACAGTGAACTCGCCGATATCCTTGTCGGCCTTACGCAGCCGCTCCGCTGTTTGCTGCTGCACATTCGTGGCCTTCTCAAAGCTTGCCATCAGTCTATCGTGGAGCTTGGCCTGCTTGCTCTGCAGGTCCTTCCTTGTTGACTCTTTCAAAGCGAGAAATTCCTTCTCCTCCATCGGCCTGCCATCGACCAGGGGGATGAGGACGGGTCCCATAGGCGACATCTGAATGAAGAAGCCCTGCTTACGCGCCTCATTGGCTATCTCTTCGAAGACTTCCTGCTGTTTAGCCTGGCCCTCCTCGACCATTTTCTTCGTCTGGGCCTTGTACTCCTCCCCGGAGAAGGCCTTACTTATCTCTTGTTTCACCTTAGTGAGCAGTTCCGATACCTGGTCGCGGAATGTCTTCCCCTTGCCCTGGGGCAAGCTCAGTATCTGGGGACGGTCGGGCTCCTGAAAATTGTGGAGGTAGCACCAATCTTCCAGCGTGAAGGTTTCTCCCCGGGCTTCTTTCTCCGCTATTAGTCGCTTGATATATGTCTTGACCATGGAAGTCTTGCCTGTACCGGTGAGGCCGGAGACATAGATATTGTAGCCATCATTCGGCATGTTCAGGCCGAATTCTACCGCTTTGGTAGCGCGCTCCTGGCCAATGAACTCGCGCAGCGGAGACAGGTCCTTGGTACATTCGAATTTGAACAGGTTCGGGTCACAGCGCCAGCGCAGTTTATCAACCGGGACTTCGTAGCTCTTAGTTTGCATTGCTTGCATTGCTGCCTCCTTATGGCTGTTATTTATTGTAGTTTGCGACTATCCGGATGCCTGATAGTGACATTCATCTCCGGAATATCTCCTATCTATAGAAGTGCATAAAAATAATAAACATCGAGAATGAAGAAGTCATAAAATCAAGAACAAAAATCTTAAAAAGTCATCACATTTTCGACGCCGGTTCACTCTGATGCGGCAGCGGAGGCATTTGGGAGAAGGCAGGGCAGATAAGCTCGTATGTGACTGGCCTGTCTTTTTGAGACAAAAGTCATATTCAGTGACCAACCTCATTGCTAACATATGTATGTACAAAAATGGGAGGATAAATAAGCAAAAGACGCTTGTCCAGAGCTTTCCCGAGGGGTAAATATATGAGGGCACAGAAAAGAAAAGTTCAGGAACTTGATTACGAAGAGGGCGACCTCAGTTTAGATAGGGTATCTGCCTCAGCGACGAAGCTGGAGGAAGATGAACCGAAGGTGGAGGATTCGTTTGTATCTTTAGATGAGGCTGTGACTGACAGCGATGGTGAAGCTGTTCTGAGTGAGCTGGCAGATGGCGAGATTGAGGAGGAAGAAGAGGGGGCTGAAGAGCGCGAAGAAACCCGATCGGAAGCGGATGAAACCATCGAAGACCCTATAAAAATGTACTTGCAGGAGATGGGGCGAGTCTCCTTGCTCAGCAGGGAAGAAGAAAAGCAACTGGGACGGAAGATGGAAGAGGCAAAGTACCTCAAGGAACTCGAAGAGAAATGGCGCAGTGAGCAGGGAAGACTTCCTTCCGGTGTAGAGGAGACAATTACTGTACTAAGTGAACTGGGACGAGCTTCAGCTTTTATGATAGCTCTGCAGAAGGAGCTCGGGCTAACCAAGGTGAAGGGTTTCTCCGAGCTAATCTCATATCCCAAGCTGCGGGCGGCGATCGAAGGCGAGGTGGATAATAATTTATTAAAGGGCGTGGCCAAGAGGACTGCTGTCGACCTGTATGCGGCAAAAGAGACGCTGAGAGAGCTTTCAGTTCTTATTTCCATTATTTCTGAGGAAGTGCTCGGGGCTATCGGGGGTAAAATCTCCGTTGCCGAGTTACCGGGCTTTATATCGCGGGCAGAGTTGCGCGAGAGCATTGCATCGCTGGAACCTCAGTTGCAGGTGCATTGGCAAAGCATAAAAGAGGAAGGGGAAAAGGCGCGAGCTCATCTGATAGAAGCTAACCTTCGCCTGGTCGTTAGTATAGCCAAGAAATATGTCAATCGTGGCATGTCGCTCCTTGACCTTATCCAGGAAGGTAACGTTGGGCTCATCAGGGCAGTGGAGAAATTTGACTATCGCAAGGGCTATAAGTTCAGCACCTATGCTACGTGGTGGATACGTCAGGCAGTAACCAGACATGTAGCCGACAGGGCCCGCACTATTCGCCTCCCTGTGCACATGGTAGAGACTATAAATAAGCTTATTAGAACGAGCCGTCGCCTGTGTCAGGAATACGGGCGTGAGCCTACCTTCAAGGAGATCGCTAAAGGCATGGGGCTTTCCCCCAAGAGGGTGAGGGAGATTATCCGGATATCCCAGGAGCCAGTTTCTTTGGAGATGCCAATAGGGGGAGAGGAGGATACCCAACTCGGTGATTTCATTGAAGACCAATCCACGATGTCTCCTGTAGAAGCCGCATCTATGAATTTGCTGAAGAACCAGATAGATGAGGTACTCTACACTCTCACCCCGAGAGAACGCCGGGTGCTACTTGCCAGATTCGGACTCGAAGACGGCCGCAGCCGCACACTGGAAGAGGTGGGCCAGGAATTCGGGGTCACCAGGGAACGAATCCGCCAGATT
>Ga0172366_10002058_pt1 | contig 15718 bp, 12 predicted proteins | sample LakKivSesite69cm_FD_114533 | JGI IMG/M metagenome (GOLD analysis project Ga0172366, IMG submission 114533) | Sediment microbial communities from Lake Kivu, Rwanda - Sediment site 69cm | ecosystem: Environmental > Aquatic > Freshwater > Lake > Sediment | place: Rwanda: Western Province, Lake... | reverse complement strand
GTCGGTCGGTTGTGTGTCGCGCGAGAACACTCGGCCCGGCCCCGGCACCGAACGAGCGAAGGGGCCCGCGTGGCGCGGCCGGGGTCGCGCCCGCCGGCTGCCCCCCGGAGGTTTCAGGCAGCCGCGCGCGCGCCGAGCCGGCTCGGCTGCGCCAAAGACCAGGAAGGCGTCGGGAATCCGAAAAATCACCGGCTTCCTTGTAGCACGTAGGCGCGACGGTTTCACCGAGCCGGCTTCTTCTGAAGGCCGAGAAGAGAGCGCAGAGACTTCCAAGAGCGCCGAAAACGAAAGGCCTTGGACTCGATCCGGAGACTCCTGCTCTCTCTCTCTTTCTCTGTGTTCTCCGTAGGCTCTGCGCTCTCTGTGGTTCACATTCTGAGAACTGCTCGGTTTTCAACCCGTCCGACGTTCCCGACCCTGATCCGCATCGACCTCGCTCCGTTTCTCTACCTGTGCCTGGGCCGGGGCGCGGGCGGTGCGGCGGTGGCTCCGTCTGCGGGCCAGGCGTGCTTGGGGTAGCGCCGGCCGAGCTCGCGGCGGATGGCGGGGTAGTGTTTCTTCCAGAAACCGCCGAGGTCGCTCGTGACCTGGACCGCGCGCTGATTGGGCGCCAGGAGGTGCAGGACAAGGGCAATGCGACCGCGGCAGATGGCGGGACCTTTGGCCATGCCGAAGAAGTCCTGGAGGCGGGACGCGATCCAGGGCGGTTTGCCCCGCTCGTAGCGAACCGCGACGCTCCGCCCGCCCGGAAGTTGTATGCGCTCCGGGGCTTCGTTGCGCAGGAGCCCGACCACCGCCGGCGGGAGGGCCTGGCGCAGCCGCTCTTCGAGAGGCACTGTCCGCAGCTCGGCCAGGCTGACGAGCCCGGCGCACGCCTTCTCCACCAACGACCCGACCTGGTCCGCCTCGAGCTGCGGGATCTCCTGCTCGGGAAAGGCCGCGCGCAAGACATCGAGCCTGGCCTCCAGCTCCACGGTGGAGCCGTACACGACATCACCTTGCCTCGTGCCCGCGGCCAAGGCCGCCCGGGCCAGCAGGCGGCTTGCCTCGGGCGAGGGCGGCGCCGGCCTCCGGGTTTCGTGCAAGAGGACCGCGCCGTAGGTGAGACGATCCACGCTTTCGACGCGCTCGCTCTCCGGATTCCAGAGGATCTCCTGGGCTTCACGAAGCTCCTGCGGAAACAGGTCGAAAAGCCAATCCTCGCGCACCCCCACCGCCAAACGGACCGCAAGCGACCGCCCCGCGGACGCAGCCCTTGCGCGCTCCTCGGCGTCCACGGCCACGAGCAAATCCGAGGCCGGTGAAGGCCCCACCTCGGCCGCTCCTCCGGTAGCCAAGACGGCCTGGCTCGATGCCGGCGAACGGCGGCGCATGACTCGGTCGGGAAAGGCGGTCAAGGTGGCCATGGCCAAGGCCTCGTCGGTCTCATCGGGCGTCCTGGCCTTTTCCCGCCGGTCGCGCCGAAGCGCCCCTGCGAGCTGTCGCCGGGCCCTATCTGCCGCCTCTGCAGCACGCGCATCCACGCCGAGGCTGCGCAAGCACCCGCGCTCGAATCCGGCTCTGCGTGCCTGCTCGAAGCGGTCGAGGCGCTCGAGCAGATCTGCGCTTTGTGGATCCCTTGCACCCTTTCTCGCATCCCCGAAGCGGGCGCGCGCCTGGTCGCTGATGTCGCCCTCTGCGAGCAGGGCGGCCAAGGCCGCGGCCGCCTCCCCCACCCCGCGGTCCTCCCCCTCGACGAGCAGGCGGGCCAAGCGCGGGTGGGCCGGAAAGCGCAACATGGCCCGCCCGGTCGGGGTCAGCTCTCCCTGCGCGTCCAGCGCGGAAAGCCGGCGCAAAAGCCCGACCGCGGCCTCGACGGAAGCCGATCCCGGCGCCTCGAACCACTCGAAGCGGCCGACATCGCGCACCCCGAGACCCGCCAAGGTGAGAACCATTTCGCTGAGGTCGAGCCGCGCGACCTCCGGCAAGTCGAAGGGCCGGCGCGACTCGAAATCGTGCCGGGGATAGAGCCGAAGGGCGCGCCCAGGACGGGTGCGACCGGCGCGGCCGGCGCGCTGGATGGCCGAGGCCTGGCTGATCTTGGCCACCGCCAAGCGGGGAAGTCCACTCCACGGGGAGTGCGAGGCGATGCGCGCGAGACCCGAGTCGATCACCGCCCCCACGCCCTCGATGGTCACCGAGGTCTCGGCCACGTTGGTCGAGAGAATGACCTTCGTACGTGCAGCAGGGCTTATGGCTCTCTGCTGCTCCGGGGGCGAAAGGTCGCCGTGCAGAGGCAAGACCAAGAGGTCGCGGGCACGCGCGAAGTCCGCGAGCGCTTCCGCCACCCTCCGGATCTCGCTTGCCCCGGGCAAGAAGACGAGGATATCGCCCGCCTCCCCGTCTTGACACACCCGGCGCACCGCCGACGCCACGCGCTCGTCCAGGTGACGGTCGTCGGGCGCGTCTTGATAGTCGATCGCGACCGGGTAGCTTCGTCCCTCGCTTCGGAACGACGGGCAGTCACCCAGGAACTGGCGCACCGGCTCGCTTTCCAGGGTAGCCGACATGACCAGCAAGCGCAGGTCCGGGCGCTCCGCCCGCTGCAGGCGTCGAAGCAGCGCCAGCGCCAAGTCCGTGGCCAGGTGCCGCTCGTGGAACTCGTCGAGAATCACCGTGGATACGCCGGACAGGGCAGGATCGGCGAGCATCCGCCGCAGGAGGATGCCTTCGGTCATGTAGAAGAGACGCGTGCGCGGGCCTTTGACCTCCTCGAAGCGAACCTTGTAGCCCACGCTCTGCCCGAGCGGCTCACCGATCTCGTCGGCCACTCGCTGCGCCGCCAGGCGCACAGGCAGCCGCCGTGGCTCGAGAACGACGATCTCTTCACCGCCGGCCCGGCCGGCCAGCAGGGCCGGCGGCACGCGCGTCGTCTTGCCGGCCCCGGGTGGAGCCTCGATGACGAGATTGGACGAATGCTCGAGCGCCGCGACGATGGACGGCAGCCAGGGGTCGATGGGCAGATCGCTGCGGGCCAAGTGCGGGAGGGAAGTCAGGGAAAAAACTGTGCCGCCTGCCCACGCCGGAGATCGAAGTCGAACCGACCGGTGGTGGGCGAACCGCCGAGGGTTCCGCCTATCTGTGCGTCCGGCTTGGGCAGAGCCCTGATGGCCGCGTACACCGCGCTGCTGTCAGCCAACGTGAGAAAGAAGGTGCTGGCATAAATGCGCTCGCCGAAGTCCACCAGGAACGTGCGGCCTACGGGGTCGCGATCCCGCGGCTGCCGGTCGGCCTGCGCCGCTGTGCCGAACTCCTGTAAGTCCACCCACGAATCCCAACTCCCATCCGTCACCGCGGGCTTGGTCGCGGTATCGTAGGAAAGCGGGACCGGCGCCGACACGGCGTTGGCTATGAGATTGGCCGTGCAGGTCGCCTTGAGCACAAGGGAGGCATTGACATCGCTGTCGTACTGGACGCGCAAGCGGCCCGGCCCGTTGTCCGACGCTCGGTGGCAGTTGGCCTCGTCCCAGTCGTTTTCACCGGTGACAGGATCGACCCGACCCCGCACACACCGAGCCACCTCGTAGGAGCTGACGACGTCGAAGGTGAGCACGTCGTTGAGTTCGATCTGTTTCCCCGAATGCTGGAGTCTGATGATCAGGCGGTTGGCTCTGATCTCCGAGCCCGGCTCTTTCTGGCGCAGATCGTTGATGGGTTCCCCGGCGAAGTAGCTCGGATTCAAGTCGAAGGCCGCCGGAGAGGTCGCGGTACCGCAGATGCCCTCGGGTGAGCAGTAGTCCCCGGATTTCTTCGAGCAGCCATAGGCGTAGATGTGTCCGCTCGCCGCTCCCACCCCCTGGCCCACGGTGCAAGCGCCGGCCCAAGCGAGCAAGGGCAGAAGAAGCAAGGTCCCTTTCACAATCACGATCGCCTCCGCAGATGAATGCTGGTGCCGACCTGGCATCCGGTCAGGGCCGCCGCCGAGCCCTCGCGCACCGCGATCTCGATGCGGCCGCTGCTCCCTTCGTAGCAAACCAGGCGGCCCGGCGGCACGTCGGAAAAGGTACGCCCACCCCGTAGCTCGAAGCCTCGATTTGCGCATATCAGCTCCCATCGGCCTTCGACCTCGCCGCCGGAAAACGAAGTCACCAGGTTGCCGAAGACATCGATGTGCACCACCTCGCCCTCGCCGTCGCCGTGCACGCAGCCGCTTGCGGGCAGAAAGAGGTCCGTCATCGTCTCCGCGGCGGGCCCCGCCTCGCAGGCAGGCAGCCCCTCGGCAAGACGGCCCGCAGCTACGGCGAAAACATCGCGGCCGTGGAAGGTCGGGCTCGGCCGCGCCCGGCGAAAGAGAGGATTCTCGATGCGAAAGACTCTGCGCGGTGCAAACGCCGCCAGGGTGAGAAGCCCGTTGTCCGGCCCCACGAAGAGATGTCCCGCAGCCTCCACAACCAAGCCGGCGCGCGGCCCTCCCACCCCGGGATCGACCACCGCCACATGGACCGATCCCGGTGGAAAACAGGGGGCGGACTCCGCCAGGACCCATGCCCCTGCCCTTACGTCGTGGCGAGGAATGGCGTGCGTGATGTCCACCAGGACCGAACGCGGGGCGAGGGAAAGCACCACCCCCTTCATGGCGCCGGCGTATGCATCGGTGGTTCCGAAATCGGTGGTGAAGGTCACGACTTGCATGGCCACGGCAAGTCTACCCCAGCCCGCCTTGAAGCCGCAGAAACTCATTTGCAGCATGATGCAGCAAAGAAATGCAGAAACGCTTAAGATGTGCCAACTTCTACCGATAGGATATGGCGTGCATCACTGCCTGGAGGACTTTCGCATGGGGTCGCAGCGTTTGTGTCAACATGATCAGGGTGGATTGCCGTGACAAAGTCGGACCTAGTCGAGCGAGTGGCGAGTATCAGGAAGCTGGCCAAGGGCCGAGCCGAGGCGGTGGTGAACCATGTGTTCGAGTGCCTCGAAGGGGCGCTTTGCCGCGACGAACGCGTAGAGATTCGCGGGCTGGGGAGTTTCGAAACGCGCCGCTACAAGGCCTACCAAGGTCGGAATCCGCGCACCGGGGATTCGGTTGCGGTCAAGCCCAAGCGCCTTCCCTTCTTCAAGGCGGGCAAAGACCTCAAGAGCCTCATCAACGCCCAGGTGCGCCGAACCCAGGAATCGCCGATCCAGAATGATTTCACGGCGGTGCCCCCTCCGGCCAGGCTAGTGGCGGGCCGTCGCTTGCCCCGTGACAGTGAAGGCTAGCGATTCGTCCAGATCGCTCGACTCGCGCCTGGGGCTGACGGGGGCGGCCAGCCATGCGTCCATCTTGGCCTTGCTCTCGGCCGTGATCACCACACGCACCGAAAGCAGGATCGAGAACGGGCTGAGGTAGTCCCGGGCGAAGGCCGAGAAGGCCTGCTGGGCCTCCGGACCGGGAACCACGTTCGTCGTACCGGCCGAAAGGCCCACGGGAGCGAGGTAGGCGGTCCTCTGGCTCGAAGGGCGGTCGATGTCTTGCGGTCCGACGTAGAGGTCGGCTCCACGGATGGGCAGGGCCTCGGGAGCATGGGGCGAGACCGAGAAGGTGGCGAGGCTCGTTGAAAGGCGGCCAAGGTTCACGGAAGAGAAGACGTACCCGCGCACGGCCGCGATGGCGGGAACCTTGGAGAGGTCGACCTTCCAAGGCTGGTTGAGTTCGAGCATCAGGGCACAGTAGTTGCTCACCTGGTCGCAGGCGACGGGGTGGGTCAGGCAATCTGCAGCCGTCAAGGGCGCCGGGGGTGCACAGCAGTCGCTTCCCAAAGCCAGCGGGCCGGCACACACCATGTTGGGAACGTGGCCTTTGAGAGCGGATGCCACGAAGGCGTCCGCCGTGGAGAAGGTGCACTTCATTTCTGGCAGATCGAAGTCCAGATGATCGGGGAGATCCTCCTCGGAACTGTCGCAGCCAGAAAGAATCTGGCCGAGGCAGAAGGAAAGAGCGATGGTGCGGACACGCATGGCTGGCCAAGAGTACCAGAACTCGCCCCCGCGCCTCGTCTCAGACTTCGCTCGGCTTGGGCTGGCTCGACGGCACCGCGGCGACGGATTTCTCCTCGAAGTAGCTCGCCGGCCTGGCCTGGGTGAGGTCGAGATCGAAATCCGGGACCTCCTTGCCGCCAAGCACCTCGATGAACTCGTCGATCTCGCGCCGGGAAAGCCCGTGGCCTTCGATTTCGGCACGCGCGACGCTTCCGCCCTCCGCGGTGATGCCCTCGGGTGAGGCTCGCAGCAGGCGCCGCAAGACGTCCAGCTCCATCCGCGACAGGTGCGCCCCGCTGAGGTCGTAGTCGATCCACGCCTCGTAGGAGAGCGGCGCAATGCGCTTGAGCATGCCTGCCATCACCCGGCCGTATTCCTGGATCTCCCACTGCGCGTGCGGATCTGTCCGCAGGGTCAGAAAGTGAAGCAGGTTGTGCAGGTCGATCTTCCAGTACCACTGGGTGTAGGTCGACAAGGGGAGATCGATGCGGGCCAGCTCGCGCGCAACCTCGTGCTGGTTGAGCCATTCGTAGGTCGCCATCGCGCCTTCGCGCAGCTCGCGCCAGCGCCGGCCGGCTTCCGCGCACAGACCGGCATCGAGATGGCCCCCCGCCCTGCCCTGGCGGTTGGCCGCGCTTTGGGCCTGCATTTGCCCGGCTCCTGGCGAGTAGAAGAGCATGGGTAGAAGGCTGTAGCGCCCCGACAACTCGTTGACATTGGCGGTCCGGTGGCGAATCCATTGTCGCGCCACGAAGATGGGCATCGAGCAGTGGAACTTCAGCTCCACCATTTCGCTGGGGGTGGTGTGCTTGTGGCGGCGCAGGTAGCGAATCAGCCCGCGCGTCTGGCTGCGTTTGCGCGTGCCGAAACCGTAGCTCACGCGCGCCGCGCGCTCGATGTCCTCATCGCTGCCCATGTAGTCGACCAGGGCCAGAAAGCCGTGGTCGAGCACGGGAAAATAGAGCCCCAAGATCTCCTCGGCCCCGAGGCTGATGCTCCGCCGGGTCTGCCCGCTTCGTGCTTCGTCTGCCACGGGCCGACCCTAGCACGAAGCTACGAAAGATTCTCGCGTCCGCCGGATTCGACGAAGGCGCCCATGCGGCGGTACTTGGCGTAGCGCCGGTCTCGCAGCTCTTGCGGCGAAAGCCCGACAAGCTCGGCCAGATTGCGGCGCAAGGCGAGGGCGAGGTTTCGCGCCGTCAGGTCGTAGTCGCGGTGGGCCCCGCCGGGAGCCTCGGGCACAATCTCGTCGATCACGCCCAGGCGCAGGATCTCGGCTGCGGTGATCTTCATGGCGGCCGCAGCCTCGGCCTTGCGTTCGTCGCTGCGAAAGAGGATCGACGCGCACCCCTCGGGCGAGATGACGGAGTAGACGGCGTTTTCGAGCATGAGCACGCGATCCGCGACCCCGATGGCCAGGGCCCCGCCCGAGCCACCCTCGCCGATGACCATAGAGATGATGGGGACCGGCAAGGCCGCCATGACCTCCAGGCTCTTGGCCACGGCTTCCGCCTGCCCGCGCTCCTCGGCGTCGATGCCCGGAAAGGCGCCCGGCGTATCGAGGAAGCACAGCACCGGCTTGCCGAAGCGCGCAGCCAGGTTCATGAGGCGCATGGACTTGCGATAGCCTTCGGGCTTCACCATGCCCATGTTGCGCCTGAGCTTCTCCTTGGTCTTGCGCCCCTTCTGCTGCCCCAGCACCACCACCGGCAAGCCCTCGAAGTAGCCGATGCCCCCGATCATGGCGGCGTCGTCGGCAAAATTGCGGTCGCCATGCAGCTCACGGAAGTCGGCGATCAGGCGATCCAAATAGTCGAGGGTATAGGGCCGCGCAGGGTGGCGGGCGAGCTGCACCTTCTGCCAGGGCGTGAGATCCGAGAAGATCTTGCGCTGCAAGTCCGCGCTGCGCCCCTCCAGCACGCGGATCTCGCGTCCAAGCTCGGTCGAGGGCCGGGCCCGGCTCTTGAGCGATGCGATCTTGCGCTCCAGCTCGACCACCGGACGCTCGAAGTCCAGGACGGGAATCTCCGGAGTCTTTTCTTTCTTCGTGGGCATGGACGCCTATCATCCTGTTGCGCCTTAACCGAACAGTCAACCCTTAGGGCTCGTCAGAGAATAGATGCTACGAGTTGGGCGTCGAGGCGCCCGGCTGGCAAGGCGCGAGGAGGAGGAATACTCGACGTATTGCGACGACGAGCAACGAAGCCAGCCGGGATGGATCGGCCGTCCTAATTCGCACAGATATCTTCGAGCGGGTCCTTAGGGCACAGGGGCCAAGGAGAGCACAGAAAATCCTGTGGGGGCGCCAGCAAAGGTGGAACCCCAGTTGCATCTACGCCACGAAAAGAGCGTAATGTTGGGGTCGGCAGGGTGGAGTTTCTCACCCACCATGGATTGAGATCGGGAGGAAATCATGGGTAGAATCCAAAAGGTCGTGATGGCGACGATGTTGGCCCTGCTGGTCGCGGGGCCGGCAGGGAGCGCCCTGGCCAAAAGCAAGAAGGCCGCCGCGGCACCGGCTGTTCCCAAGACGGTCAATGCTTGCGGCTGCTACACCGACCCCGCGGGCAAGTGCTTCTGCGGCAGAGGGTCCAAGTGCGGATGCCCGGGCGAGTGCGAGCCCAAAGGCTGCGAGGAGAAGCGCGCCAGGCAGATGGAGAGGGAGGTCGCCGCCGAAACCAGGAAGGCGGCAGAGGCTGACCGGAAAGCGCGCCAGAGCGAGCAAGAGGATCTGCCCAAGGAGGAAAGGAGACCCAAAGCCAAACCCAAACCGGTGGACAAGGACGGCGTCGGCCAGTAGGTCCTGGGAGATTCACCACAGCGGACACAGAGAACACGGCGCGGGCTTCGCCCGCAACCGAAGAGGACTTCAGGCTTCGGGCGGCCGGCTTCAGCTTGATCGGCCGTAAACGGCAATCACCTTCTCCGCTGCGCGAAGGGCGTCACCCTGGTGTGGCTCTTGGGAGATCCCGGCTCACACCCCGGCACTTCGCCCTGCACCCTGGAGCCTGCAGCCGGAAGCCTGAAGCCGCACAACGCAACCGCTCCCGAAATCCTCGCGCCGAGCGAGAATCCTCGAAGGTAGTAGAACCGAGCCCGGAAAGAGATGGCAGGCTGGATGAACCCCTATTCCGGTCCGTCTTTGTGTCATCTGTGTCCTCTGTGGTGAAAGACCAGAAGACCGCTCGGCTTGCAGACCGTGCACCGTTCTAGCATTCGTCCGCCATCCAGCCGCGAATCAATCCCGCCAGAGCGCTCGGCCGCAGGAGCTCTTGGGTGCGCAGGCGGATCTGCTCGCGGCGAAACCACGTCCGCTGGCGGCGGGCGTAGGCTGCGGTCGCGGACTTGATGGCGGTCACCGCGTCTGCGAGCGAGAGCAGGCCGTCCAGGTGCTGCCCGAGCTGCTTGTAGCCGAGGGCCCGCATGGATCGTGCATGGCTGTAGCCGGACGCGCGCAGCCCCTGCACCTCGGCAAGGAATCCCGCCGCCATCATGCTGTCCACGCGCTCGGCGATGCGCGGGCGCAAGTGCGCCATGTCGAAGTCGAGCAACACGGAAAAGAGGCGTAAGGGTGGCGGTGCCACGGCCTTGCGCCGGCGCAGCTCGGTGATGGTGATACCGGTCTGCTCGTAGACCTCGAGGGCGCGGCTCGTGCGCACGAGGTCGCCGGGCAGGATGTGCGCGGCGGCTTCCGGGTCGACGGCGCGCAGGCGTTCATGCAGGGAAGGAACCCCCTTCTCCTCCGCCTCGGCCAGGTGGCGGGCACGGATCTCCTTGTCGGGCCGCGGCGCCTCGAAAAGGCCGCGCACCAGGGCGCGATAGTAGAGCCCGGTTCCCCCCACGATGATGGGCAGGCGACCGTGCGCCTCGACCTCCTTGATGACCTTGTGCGCTTCGGCCGCCCAGGCGGCGGCGTGAAACTGCTCGTCAGGCGAGACCAAGTCGAGCAGATGATGCGGAACCGCCGCCCGCTCGGCTGCACCTGGTTTCGCGGTGCCGATGTCCATGCCGCGATAGACCTGCATGGAATCGCAAGCCAGGATCTCGCCGCCCAGGGCTTCGGCCAACGCCATGCCAAGCGTGCTCTTGCCGGACGCTGTCGGGCCCAAGATGGCCACCGCGAGGGGGCCCGCGACCGAATTCGCCGCACTCAAGTGCGCCCCAGGCGCTGCTCGATCTCGCCGAGGGGCATGCGCAAGAGCACGGGGCGGCCGTGCGGGCAGTGCGAACGCAGGTCGACTTGGTCGAGCTGGCTGAGCAGCGCGAGGGCCTGTTCCCGGCTCACCACGTCGCCGGCCCGCAAGGCCCCGTGGCAAGCCATGGTGGCGAAGAGCTTCTCGAGGCCGGCTTCGGCCGGATTGCCCTGCTCCTCGCCTGCAAGACCGGCGATCACGTCGAGCAGGAGGGGCTTGGGATCCACCTTCTTGAGCAGGTCGGGCACCGCGCGCACAAGCAGGGTCTTCGGCCCGAAGGTTTCGACCTCGAACCCGAAGTCGGCGAGGGTCTGCAAGGCTGCGCCCTCGTGCACCACGGCCATGGCTTGCTCGTCGAGCTCGATGGGAATGGGAAAGAGCAGCCGCTGGCGCGCCACCTCGCGCTGGCGATGCGCCTGGCGCAAGCGTTCGAAGGTGATGCGCTCGTGGGCCGCGTGCTGGTCAACGATGACCAGCTCGTCTTGGCTCTCGCAAACGAGGTAGGTGCGGTGAACCTGCCCGACGTACTCCAGCCCGCCGAAGAAACCGCCTACGGCACGTAGGACCACCGGCGCGCGCTCCTCGGGCATCTGCGGTGCCTCGGTGCCCTCCGACACCTCCAGACCGTCGACCGTGTGGGTCAGGCCGCGCTCCGGGCTACGGCGCGCCGGCCGCAACGGCTCCTGCCAGGCACGACCGTCGCGCGTGGCGTCGGCAGCGACGGCGGACGACTCACCTGTGTCCTCCAGGGTTTCCGGCGGCAGAGTGTAGGCACGCAAAGGGGCCGGCGGCAGCCAGGGCGCGCGTGCGACCGCTTGGCCGATCACGTGGCGTACGGCGCCGTAGACCTCTTGCGGTCGTGCGAAGCGCACCTCGAGCTTCTGCGGGTGTACGTTCACGTCGAGCTCCTGCCCCGGAACTTGGACGAAAAGCGCCGCCAAAGGATAGCGGCCCTTCTCAAGAAGCTCGCCGTAGCCCATGCAGAGGGCGTGCAAAAGGGAGCGATCGCGCACGAACCGCCTGGCGACGTAGAGAAAGGTCGAGCGCGGCGTGGCCGACGCCTCTTCGGGTGCGGCCAGGAAGGCGCGCACGATCACCCCGCCCACCTCGTCCGCGGCCTCGTGCAGAAGGCTCGCGCCCCGCCGGGCCAGGGCGGCGCGCACGCGCTCGCCCATGTCTCGGTGAGGCGGCAAGTCGAGCATCACGCGGCCGCCGTCGCGCAGGCGGAAGTGGATGCCGGGATAAGCGAGCGCCAGGCGCAGAACCGCTTCCGAGACGTTCGCGGCCTCGGTGGCGTCGGTCTTGAGGAACTTGAGCCGAGCCGGCGTGTTCCAGAACAGGTCGCGCACCTCGACCTGCGTGCCATCCGGCATGCCGACCTCGCCGCTGTCGCCTTCCACGCCGGCCTCATAGCTCAAGGTGAATCCGGCGGTTGTGCCCGGCCGCTTGGTGCGGAGGCCAAGGCGCGACACCGCCGCGATCGACGGCAGCGCTTCCCCGCGGAAGCCCAAAGTGCCAAGGCCCCACAAGTCGTCGGGTGTGGTGATCTTCGAGGTTGCGTGCCGAAGCAAGGCCAGGCGGGCTTCTTCGGCCGTCATGCCGCAGCCGTCGTCCACCACGCGGACAAGCCGCCTGCCCCCGGCTTCGATGTCGATGTCGATGCGGCGGGCGCCGGCGTCGATGGAGTTCTCGGCCAGCTCCTTGACCACCGAGGCCGGGCGCTCGACCACCTCGCCGGCCGCGATCTGGTCGGCGAGGGTCTGCGGCAACACGTGGATGCGTGGCGGTTCGGACGGCGATTGCGGCTCCATGTCCTCCTAGCATATGCCAGATGCGCCGGCGGGATTGCCAGCCTTTTCCGTCCTGGAAATACCGTCGCGCTGCAGGGCCGGACGGGCGCGGAGCCGGGTGCGCGGAGGGGGGTGCCAAGAGAATGAGGGGGACCTCCCGGATTTGGGTGGGCTCCTGCGCATTCCGTGGCTCGACAGAATGCCCGCGATCGGGCCTGGGAAGTCGTGCACATCCACCAAGGAAAAAGGAGATTGCATCATGTGGCATTCACCCTGCCATCAAGCAAGTCTGCTCTTCCGGGAGTTCAGCGTCTGGGGTCCGAGTCCTCCGGTAGCCGACGGCGGCAGTTAGGACCCGCGAGAAGATAGATGTGTGAATTGGGGCGGTCGAGGCGCCCGGCTGGCGAGGCGCACAGGAGAAGGAATACTCGACGTATTGCGACGACGAGCAACGACGCCAGCCGGGATGGATCGGCCGTCCCAATTCGCACAGATATCTTCGAGCGGGTCCTTAGCTCGGGCTGGTTGCCAGGCGTTCTGACGGCTGCTGGCAAGCACGGAAGGGCGACACCTACCGCGCTTCACTGCAAGTCGAGCACGAACTATACTGAACGGGCATTGGTGATGAGCATACTCGGAAGGACTTCGGTGACCTTGGCGTTCGTGGCGTCTTCCGCGTGCTATCGCAGTCCGTTGGATTCGCTGAAGGTCGGTACAGACAATGGCGCCCGCACGAGTGTGGCAGCACCCGGGAGCGGGGGCAAGGGACCGAACGCCGGACAAGGTGGTGACGCGAGCGGCGGCGCGGCGGGCGCAGCAGAACCTGGCGGAGTTCCCCATGGTGGCGCCGGCGAGGGGACCCGCGGTGGCGATCAGCCGCTCCCGAGCTGCGACAAGGCGCCGTCGTTGAGCGCCGTCGCATGGTCCCACGTCGCGGGCAGCACCACGCAAGACTACGTGTCCGCGCTCGCGGTCGATCGCGCGGGCAACGTGTACCTGACGGGCATGGTGGGTCCGAACGTCGACTTCGGCGGCGGCCCGCTCGCGGGCTCCGGCGGCTACGTGGTCTCGTACTCGTCGCGCGGCGACTACCGCTGGGGTCGGATCCTGAAGGGGAGCGCCTGGGCCGATACGCTGACAGTAACGCCAGCCGGCGAGGTATTCGTCGCGGGCCTGTTCAAGGGCCCGCTCGAGCTGGACGGGACGATTCGCAAGCCGAGCGGACCTTTTAGCGCGTACCTCGTGGCCCTGTCGCCAGCGGGCAAATACCTCTGGGCGCGTTCGTTCGGGGATGGCGAGTTCACGACCGCTTCAGGCTTGGCGCTCACCCCGGACGGCGGCGTGGTACTAGCCGGTTCGTACCTCGCGAGCGCCGATTTCGGTGGCGGCAAGCGGGCGGGAGGTCGGTGGCAGCGGCTCTACGTCGTCAGCTACTCGCTCGAGGGCGCCTACCGCTGGGACGTGGTGGGGCCTGCCACCAGCGTGCAAATTTCGCACGGTGTCGCGGTCGACGGCAACGGCAACGTGACGGTGGTCGGGCACTTCTCGGGTGAGTTCGACGTGGGCGGCGGCACCCGAAAGGCGCGGAACAGTTCCTCCGGGTTCGTGGCCTCGTTCGACCATGCCGGGAAGTACCGGTGGGACTGGGCGAACCCCGCGGAAGCCAACGCGCCTGGCCACGCGGTCGCAGTGGACAGCGGCGGGGGTGCGTACGTCACCGGCGAGTTCGTGGGCACCATCGAGTTTGCCGGCGCTTCGCTCTCGGCCCGCGACCTGTCGAGCTACGTGCTCGCCTTCGACGCCACGGGCGCCGAGCGATGGGCTCGGAGCTACAGCGGATCCGGGGCCGTGCGAGCGTACGGTATCGCGCTCGGCCCCGCGGACAGCTTGTTCTTGACCGGGTACTTCGATCACGCAGCGAGTTTTGGCACGACGTCGCTCAAGAGCACAGACGGCCACGACGTGTTCGCCGTGGCCCTGAGCACTTGGGGGGCGGAGCTCTCGGGCCGGAGCTTCGGAGGTCCGGGCGACGAAGAGGGCAACGCGATCGTTGCCAGCTGCGACGGGCACGTCTACGTCGGCGGTCGCGATCCGGGCCACGACACGAGCGGACTGGTCAGCATGGACGCGCTCGTCGTCGCGTTCGAGTGATCCCCACCCGCGCCAGCCTGCGCCAGCGCCTGCTGCGCGACCAAGGCTTCGATCGTACGTTTCCCGACGACGAACAGCCGCTGGCGCGCAGCCTCGGCCAGAACCGCGCCCAGTTCCTTGCCAGTTCGGCCGCCCAGCCGAGATCTCGGGCGGGAGAACCTTCGCCCCCATGGCCTCAAGGAAGCTGACATTCCAAAGTGCCATGTTGAGGGCGCGATGAACGGTTTGACCGACCATGGCCCCGATCCTGTCGGCGACTCTGCCCTCTACGACAGGCATCGCTCGCTTGCCTCGCGCGGTGTTTGCCCAAAGGATCTCTCCACTCGTAGCGTCCGCAACCCACAGGTCAATGTCCACGTAGGCGTGGCCGGCAGATGCGTCGGCCAGGCGATCCTGTCTATGCACTTCTGCCAGGACCAAAGCTGGAAGAACACCGACCACGGGGGCAAGAAGCCCGAGGGGACTGGCCCCGCCGCCAGGGAGTGGCACCGGACTTACGAAGCCCAAGTAGTTTATGCGGGCGAAGACGACCCGCTCTACCCCCAGAGTCCGGAGTGTTGCCGCGTCCTCCTTGTCGCTTGAACGGTTGAACGCGGTTGCTTTGGAAACGTCCATTCCCATGGCTGCCAGCTCTTGCCTCAGAACCTTGCCCGAATAGACGCTCATCGGCATATCCCCTTCGACGTGCCACATGTGCGCCCCACCGTCGCGATGACCGTAGATTCGCATCACCGCCTTTTCCGGCCACCCAGCCCGGTCATCGACCGCGTAGAAAACACCGACCCGAACCGGAGTCACTTTGCGCAGGTACTTGCCATGCTGGTAGTAGGCGTTGACCACGCGTGGCCCAGAGCAAGCTGCCGCGCTCACCAGCAGCCCGAGACCAATCACGTGGCAGGCCAAGCGAGACCGATCCGTTCTTGTCATGGCTTCCTGCGCACCGCCTTTCCCACCGGCGGCTCTTGGACCACGAGCTTGAACCACCGCATGCGCGACCAGACATGAGGAACCCAGCCGTACTCGTCGAGATCGGGATGCCTTTGGCTCTTCACCTTGACAACAAACGACGAGGTTGCGGCGGACTTCGGAATTCCAGAAATCGTGCCATCGGCGTCAAGCTCCAGCCCCTCGGGTAGCTCGCCTGACACCGTCCCCCACACGTAGGGCTTGGGCTGTCCCCTGGCCGGAAGCTTGAACTCGTAGTGCCGACCTACCGTCGCGTCTGGCAAAACCGACGCGGCGATGATCAAGCTGTCGTCGAAGGCGCTGTCGAACTGTGTGAGATCTTTCTTGGCGATGGATGGCGTGCTGGCGCACCCCCAGGCGCAGGCAGCGAAGCAGACGAGCAGCAAGACCTGCTCCCTGCGGACGATGCACTTCCGAGCCTTCATCCAGGATTCGAGTCTAGCGCATTCTCCTTTCCCCTTGGGAACCTCGATCGGGTGCTTGAGCGCACCTGCCCAGGTCTCTGGCTGTTCGCCGCAAGAACTCCATCCGACGATCCGGCAAGAGACGTATCCGCGGCGCACGGTCGTCGGCCGACGATGATGGCTTGCTGGCCGTGGTCGGCGCAGGCCGCCGGGT
>Ga0172366_10002055_pt1 | contig 15735 bp, 16 predicted proteins | sample LakKivSesite69cm_FD_114533 | JGI IMG/M metagenome (GOLD analysis project Ga0172366, IMG submission 114533) | Sediment microbial communities from Lake Kivu, Rwanda - Sediment site 69cm | ecosystem: Environmental > Aquatic > Freshwater > Lake > Sediment | place: Rwanda: Western Province, Lake... | reverse complement strand
CTCCCGGACGACCGAAGGCGTGACGCTCGCTCCGTTGTCCAGCGACATGTTCAGGTAGGACTCGATGCTCTCCCCCGTCGTCTCTCCGTCGAGATCCTCCGAGTAGTTCCCGTGCAGTGAAAGGTGGCTCCTGCGGAAGGGCCCTCCGGGCTCGAAGAAGCGGAGGAAGTGGCAATATGCGTCCCAGACGCCGGTCGCACCGGTGTACCCGGCGGCGTTCGCGTCGAAGTCCCTGCCGATGTAGTCCGCGCCGGTCTCCACGTAGGTGCCCTCGGCCTGGCTGACCGCTCCGAGGCTCCATGCCTGGCCCGATCGGCCTCCGGGAGTCCAGGTGCCGGCGGCCGCGCCGGTCAGGACGGCATTCCCCCCGACCCTCAGCCACCCGTCGACCGCCCCGGAACGGAAGGATGCCCGCTCCAGCCCGTCCTGCGAGGGGATGTCCACTGATGTGGCGGAGAGACCGATGTAGGTCAGGGGCCCGAAGCTCTGCTTGAGCCTGAGGACGCCGTAGTTCGTCGCAGGGGACAGGATCTCTCCGCCCTCCTCGACCCTTCCCGTCAGCGCGTCCAGGAAGCCGAAGGACAGGCCCTGCTGAAAGGCGCCCGAGATCTTCGCCCCGCCGAGGATGGGTATGACCTCGCCGTTGGGGCTCACGGCTCCGATCCGGCGGGAGTAGAAGAGGTTGAAGGGCATCTGGAACACGTCGCCCGACTCAAGGAAGAAGGGCCTGTGCTCGTCGAGGAACAGCTCGAAGTGGGACAGGTTCATCTGGGCCTCGTCGGCCTCCACCTGCCCGAAGTCGGGATTGACTGTCAGATCTGCGACCACGCTGCTGGCGAGGCCGATCTTGAGGTCTCCCCCGACATCGTAGCTGTCGTCCCAGCCTGTGTCCCCGTCTCTCCGGCGGATCCCCCTGCCGGCCGCATAGGGCCTCGCCTCGATTCCCGCCGTCGAGTGGAGCCCGGCCAGCCCGGAGAGAGTGGCGAAGTTGTCGAGGTCCAGCTGGTCGGTGGTCTCCGAGAGGACGAGCCACCCGTTCTGCGTCCCCCTGGTGATGATCCTCTGGATGTTGAAGGTCCAGTCCTGCGAGGGCACGGAGGGGAATCTGAGCTGTGACAGGGGGATGGCGATCTCGCACACCCATCCGGAGTCGTCGCGTGCGGTGGCGCTCGACCACACGGCGTCCCAGCTGTAGTCCCAGTTCCCGTCGGGCGTGATCCTGGAGTCCATCTGGCTGTTGGCCAGGTTGATCTCGAAGCTGAATGCCTGCCTGCCGTTGCCCCACGGGTCGAGGAGCAGGGCTATCCATTCGCCGGGATTGTAGTCGTCCCGCGGCGAGAGGGCGTCGTTCATCTCCTCGGAGGTGGAGTCGTACAGCCTGAAGCAGGCGTAGAGATTGTCGTCGTCATAGAGGAACATGATGCGGGTGCGGTCCGACATGGGCTGCCCGCGCTCCGGCCCGTACTGGGTCAGGACGGTGTCGATTGCCGCGGCGGAGTCCCAGGCGCTCTCGATCGAACCGTCTATGTCGGGAGGTTCCTGGGTCCTGACCGCCGGCAACGAGGGGGAGTCGAGGGCTCCGAGGCACGCTGCCAGGAAGACTAACGGCGTCATCTCCGTCCTCCCGTCGGGTGGAACAGACTTCTGTACGTCTGCATCCAATATGACGCCTAAATTTCGTTGAGCGTTACAGGGAGATTTCAGTGACTCGGATCCGGGGGCCTGACGGCGGCGATGCAGGCGGCTATACCCATGTCCCGTATTCTCCTGAGGCTTGTGATGCTCTCGCTCCCGTGAGCAGGGACCAGCGTGGCCAGGAGATGGCAATCCTCGAAACCGGGGCACTGCCAGCAGCCTTCGAGTTCCCTCCGGGTGCAGCACAGGCGGATCTCGCAGGAGGGGTTTCCTCCCCCCTGACGACAGCTCCTGGGACATCGCATGACTATCTCTCCGGCCTTCATCTCCAGACAGACCGGGCAGCCCGCCATCACCCTCAGGAACGGTATCATCCTGAGAGCTTCGGCTGGACCGCGAAACTCCACTCTGCGCATCGCCTTCCTCAGTTCCGCGGGGTCCAGGGGGATGCCTGCCCTGAGCGCGCATCCCCCGCAGGAGAGACCGCAGAAGCCTACCTCCTCGATTCCCATGCCGGTCCCCCTTCGGGCTTCGACTGGCTCGCACGCTCTAGCCCGAATTCCCTACCATTGTCCCAGGAAATATCTCGGCACAAGGAGCCGTGCATCCCTCGATGCGTGCGGGGTATGCCCCCGACCCTTATCCCCGGATGCCGCTCTCCCCGCGGATCAGCGGTGGTCCTCTTCCCCGTGGTCCGGGCATCTGCCGCAGCCGCAGGTGCCCTCGCTATCGTCGCCCCTGGAGAAGTCTCTCTCTCCTGTGCGATCCCCGCGATCACGCCCCGACCCCTCGAACGGGCATGGGGTGCCGATGGCCGACAGCTCCGCGAGCTGGCCGGGCGTGAGGATGTCGTGCAGACTGACGATGGTGGAGAGGTCGATCTCCTCCACCTCCGTCTTGAGCTGGTCCAGTCTGTCCATGAATCCCGAAAGGTCCCTCACCGAGAGATCCGGGGACGTGAACATCGCAAGGAAGTCGCGCCCCGGCTCCGTGATGCCCGCCCGCTCCATCGCATCTGCGATCTGTGCACCGCGGTCCGCCATCACCTGGTCGACACGATCCAGCTGGTCGTCCGTCAGATGGATGGACCGGATCATCGCCAGGACGATCTCCGGATCGCCGAACGGGACCTCGCCCGGCTCTCCCTGAGCCATGCCGGGAGGAGTGCAGTTCGGCTCCATGCAGTGCCGGCAGGCTCCCCCGGATCCCTGCCCTGCCGCCGCGGATGCAAGGAACAGCAGCAGCGCAACCGGGAGGATCGACGATGACGCTTTCATTCCTCTCCCTTCGAACATCTTCCCGAGCCGTTGCGGAAGGGCTCCTGATCGGGCTCCGCCGATGCCATGGATCATACCGCGTCAGGGCGTAGGCAAGGTCGCTCACGGTTGTGCCGGTGTCGCTGTGCACAAGTCTGCAGGCCTCGCCGACGCCGTCCGCATAGTAGTAGTCGGTGTGGCTTTCCGGCTCCTCCGCGATCGTCTCCCGTATCAGGGCACAACCGTCGTAGTCTCCTGACGGCGTGGACGCATAGGCCTCCAGGGAAACGACTTCCATCGATCGATCGCCGTCGGACGAAGAGATCCACTTCTCGCCCGTGACGAGGGGCAGGCGGAGGAGGGTGCCGCAGTCGGGGCTGACAAGATCGTCGTAGAGCAGGACGCAACGGGAACCTTCCTCATGCGACCCTCCCTGGATGTTCCGCCTGCTGCTCCCGGCGCCGGCACTCCTGATAAGATGAACAAGGCGGCGCGGATCGCAAGCTCGCCGCCGCTATCCGAGGAACGCTCCCCTGACGAAGCGTATGTAGTCCTCGTCCGAGGAGAACGCGCACTGGTGGCTTCCGGTTTGCAGCCAGGAACTGGGGCATCCGCCGGCGCATGTGGGGAGGTGCCTGCACTCTCTGCAGGGAGCCTGATCGTAGGGTCTCCAGGCCGTCCAGGACCGGAGCGCGCAGGACCCGTCCGCCTGCTCGCCGACGGGGAGACCGTCGCCAGCGGGCCTTCCCGACACCGGCACGCTCCAGCACAGAGCGAATGAGCCGTCGGGCATCAGGACGAACGAGCAGGGGCCTCGGCTCCTGCGGGAAAGTCGCGAGTCTCCGTCTTCGGGTGCAAGCCTGCCGGGATCGCCCAGGCAGGTGGCCGTTCCTGCCTCTCCGGTCTCGCCGCCCGTCCTGCGAACGGCAACGTTCCCGCAGCCCCTGAGCATCCTCCTCAGACGGCGTTCGGTCTCGCCAGCCCGCCGCCAGCCGGCAGGGATGCTGATGACGACCGCGAGGTGTCCGGCCGCTTCGAAGGCATTGTCCAGTATCCAGGACAGAGTGCCTTCCCCGGCCGCCTGATCACCCTTCGTCGGACTGCATATTTGATGCGGGACCAACGTTATGCAGGCCCGGGTAACCCCGGCGCCCGCCATCCGCCTGGCCATCTGCTTGTCGAGAAGATACCCGTTGGTGATCAGGCCCACCTTAAGCTTCCCCCCGTTCCTCGCGCATGCTTTGGAAGCCCTCGCCGCCGCATCCATGCAGATCCCCGGGACGAGGAGCGGCTCGCCTCCCGATAGCTCGAGGGAGAAGACTGAGGCTCTGGCGCTCGCGATCGCCTCCACCAGACGATCCACGGTATCCTGCGTCATGTCGCGCCCGCATGAGGTGTCGAGCAGACATCCCCGACAGTCGAAGTTGCATCTGGTGGTGACTACCGCAGTGGCGGTGGAGATGGGAGCGATGCGCAGGGGCAGACGGGAGACCTCGCGGAGCCCGTGCAGCTCATTCGAGTCACGGCTTACGAAGAAGCCGCCGTCCACCAGCCTCGAGCGGAGACCTGGCTCCATGCGGCTCAGTGCGGAGAGGGGTTCGTCGGAGGCCAGGGCCTCGGAGACGACATGCCTGCTGTGCTCTTCGATTTCGGCGACATGGCCGGAGGCCCCGTTGAAAAGGACCGTCCTGCCCTCGTGCTGGAACAGCCAGTTGTATCGGGAGGGCCTCACCCGCAGCTGCCTGCCCGGGAATCGTGCGCTTCGCCGCGTCTCCTGTGGCCCGACCCGACGCCCATGCCTGGAGTTTGCCACATCTACAGGAATTTTCAAGGGCTGGGGGCCCGGGAACCGGGGGGAACGTCAGATGGCGTCCATTGCCGATGCGACAGCCAGCGCCCGCCTCTCGACATCCTGGCTTCCGGAATTGTGGACCACGCCGGCGATGTGCCGGAGTATCTCGATCATCCTGTCGTTGTCGATCCACAGGTAGAACGGATTGGCCCCTCCGGCGAAAAGGTCCGCGTCCAGGAACCATTCCGGATCGAGGCCGCACTGCGAGTAGGCGTCGCCTGCGCACATGTAGGCGGTCAGGGCCCCGTCCCAGTCACCTCGGGCCGCCATCCTCTGCGATTCGCGGTAGGAGGCCTCCAGGAACCTGGCGGCCATCTCAAGGTCGTCGTAATAGGCCTGAGGGTAGAAGATGTCGTAGAGCCTCCTCGTCGCCGCTTCCACGAGCCCGCTGTCCAGAAGCGCCCTCGTGGCGGCGAGCGCTTCCTCGGACGGATCCTCCTGCCATTCGTCGACGAGCTCGAATCCCGCCCCTTCGTGCGGCACCCATGCCTCGAACCACGTAAACATCCGGAAAGGCTCCTGGGATGCAAGGACCACTCTCTGACAATCGGCGTCCCACCACGCCCAGGACTTGGCTGCATTGAACGGCCATGCCGAAGTGACAAGCGTGTCGAGGACCAGCCACTCGTCCCCCTCCACGGCCCCTGCCATGAACTCGTCCGCATCCGCAATCCGTATGGGGATCAGCTCGAGAGCGGAAGTGGAGCCTGGAAGGAGAGCAAAGGGGTAGCTGTCGACCGGGATGCGCACGACGCCGTTCTCGGCCGCGTAGCTCGACGAGGCCTCGATGTCGTTGGCGCTGACGTACCGTCCTCCTGCAGCCAGCAAAGCGACGAGCAGGAAGTGGATCATCAAGTCCTTCCTTGCGGTCGTGGGATCATCCAGGACCGGCGGAAGCGGTTTCTGAAGCGGGGTCTACCTGGCTGCCTGCTGCGGGCGGGGGGCGGCTGCCCCATGGGACTCCTCGACGGGGATGATCCTGAACTCGAACAGATCCCGCCACTTCGCGGTCCACTGGCTGAAGAGCTTCTTGTCCTCTGTCTCCATCAGGTCGAAACACCGGTTCCCGCCCTGCTCGAGCCAGCTTCCGACGTGCCGGAGGCCCCTCGGCAGCATCCGCCCCTCCTGTTCGAGGCGCGCATCTATCTGATCCTTCGCGCCGGGCCAGTAGGTCTTGATGACCATGTACAGCATCTGGGCCACATCCTCTTCTCTAGGCACGCAACGCAACCTGTCGGACAGGGGGCTGAAGTCGGGAGGGCGCGGGAGTTTCCTGAGGTCTTCGCCAGTGGCTCCTTCGGAGCCCCATTCGATGATGCCACCGAAGCATGCATTTGTCGACGGGGGCCGGCCCGAGGATTCACCGGGATTCAGGCACCGATGCGCAGCGGATCCGCCCGGGAAGCGCCGGGGACTCTGGCGACGGAGGCTGCGGCTCCAGATATTCGCCTCACTGATCTCGGAAGGGGAATCGTGGCGTCAGGAAGACTCTGAGTCTCGTTGGAGCGGGCCGGGTCGCGGCCTGCTGCCGGCTGAACAGGCGCCTTCATCCCCGAACGGCGATGGAGGTCGCCGGGAGGGGATCCCATGGCCGTATCAGTCACGGACTATCGCCAGATGTGGAAAGACCTGGGCATGGATGTCCACCTCCATGACCAGCTGGTCGACAGCATGGACCGAGTGTTCCACAGGACCCATCTCTGGCAGGCCAACAGGCCCGAGTCCATGCAGCTGTTCGACAGGGCCCTGCACGCCAGTCACTTCTCGCGGGTTGCCGAGATAGTCCAGTACCGCGCCTCCGGCGGCAAGTCGGTCGGCACCTTCTGCATCTACGTGCCGGACGAGATCGCTCTCGCCGCTGACGTTCTCCCGATCCCCCTCTGCGGGGGGACCGGATGGTCCGTCGACTACGCCGACAGGATGTTTCCGAGGGATATCTGCCCGATAGTCCGCTCGACCTTCGGCATGGCCTTCAGCGGCACATGCCCCTACAAGACGCTGAAGGAGTATCCCCTCGGGGAGACGACCTGCGACGCCAAGAAGAAGGCCTGGGATCTGCTGGGCATCCCGTCGCTGGAGCTTCCGCAGAAGAAGTTTGCCATCGACAGAGACCTGTGGCTTGCCGAGGTCAGGCGCTTCCGATCCGAGATGGAGAAGCTGTCCGGGGTCGAGGTCACGGCCCGGCGGCTCGGGGAAGCTATCCACCTGGTGAACGACAAGCGCAGGCTCCTCCAGCAGATCAACGAGATGCGCAAGCTCGAGGAGCCTCCCATCAGCGGTCTGGATGCCCTCCTGATCTCACAGGTCGCGCTCAACATGGATGTCCGGGCCTTCAACGAGGCGGCGTCGAGGCTGCTGGAAGAGCTTGCCGGGAGGGCGGCCGCAGGGGTGAGCGCCTACTCGGCTCCGGGAGCTCGGATCATGGTGGGCGGCAGCCCGGCGCCAATGGGCTTCGCCAAGGTCCACTTCGTCCTGGAATCGGCCGGCCTCCGGATAGTCGCAGACGAGTCCTGCACCGGTCAGAGATACTATCGCGATCTTGTCGACGAGAGCCGCGACGACCTCGACGGAATGCTGGATGCCGTCGCCGACAGGTACTTCAGGATAGACTGCTCCTGCTTCTCTCCGAACAGGGAGCGGATCGACAACGTTCTGCAGGCTCTCGCGGACTACAGGGCCACGGGCATGGTGCACACCGTCCTTCAGTACTGCCACGCCTATGACATCGAAGCGAAGGCCCTGGACAAGGCCCTGGCCGAGGCAGGCGTGCAGACCCTGAAGATCGTGACGGACTACAGCGAGCAGGACGAACAGCAGCTCAGAGTTCGGGTCGAGGCCTTTGCCGAACTGCTTTCCGACAGGGTCTAGCCCTGGAGCGGGGCAGGGCGGGAGACAAGGTCCAGGGCAACCTCCATCGCGTCGCAGGGCCAGTACTCCCGCGGACGCGGCCGCATGACGCCGGGCCTGCCCGCCTCGGGTCTGCAGGTGGTGATCGCCTCGACCCAGCGGCCGGGAACTCCTCCCGCTCCGTGGACCGCCCCCGTCAAGGCGCCGCAGATGGCTGCGTTAGTGTCGGTGTCTCCGCCCCTCATCACCGTGTCGACTACCGCGTCCTCCGGCGTCTCGGAATGGAGGAGCTGCCACAGCGCATTGTGGAAGGCCACCAGCACCCATCCGCGGTTGGTGAGGTAGTCCGGGGGCGGTGACTCCGCCGCAGCCTCGATCACGTCGAGCAGGGGCCTGTCGACCCTCCTCTCCCTCGCCCAGGCGAGGATCTGCCCGTACAGCTCGCGGGGCTCCGGGCCTGTGCGGATCGCGTACGCGATGGCCGTGGCATACAGCACGTTCGCCTGTATGCAGAAGGGATTCGGATGAGTGAGCAGTGCGTCCTGGGCGGCCCATCCCGCGACTTCCGAGAGGTCGAACCGGCTCCCGAATATCCCGAGCGGGCTCACGCGCATGAGAGCGCCGTTCGCCTGGCTCGAAGGCCTGAGGATGCCGTGAAGCCCGCTTCCTATCGTGACCCCGCAGTCGAAGGGCTCCGACTCGTACCACGCCAGGTACGCCTTTCGCGCCTCCCCCGGATCGTAGGCGTGCCTTTCGACCAGCATCCGGGCGAGCGCCAGCGCAAGTTCCGAATCGTCCGTCGGCTGTCCTGCCAGCGTATGCCAGGTTCCCCCATCCGCCAGGTCGCGCAGGCCGGCGGGGTACGCTGAGGCTATCTCCTCGGGTGTGAGGGACTCGACGAGGCCTCCCAGGGAGTCACCCGCGATCTGCCCGATCAGGCAGCCCTGTGCCCGGGAGATGACAGGATCACCGCGTTGCATGTCCTGTTCCTCCATCCGGGCGCACAGGCACAGGCGGCCAAGAATGCGGCAGGCAGGTCCGTGGGCTGCCCGCCGCCGGGCTCTTCCGGCTACCGCCGCAGGAGGCAGCAAGCAGAAGGGAGATGGTTGCCGCCATGATACCTCTCATCGCACCTCCTCCACCCCCAGCGTCTCCGAGGTGGAGACGCGGTGCGTCGCCAGACCATAAGCTGCGCTTGCGCAGCGGCGATAGCGACAGATCGTTGCGAAGCAACGATCGAGAGCGTCTCCCGCAAAAGATCGAGAGACAGTCCAGCCAAGCCTGCTCTTAGCCGATATCCCACCCAGCCTGTTGCTGAACATCGATTTGCCGAATTTGCGGATTTTTGTAGCTGACCCCCAGGCTACTGCCCCCCGCGATCTCGTGCGCGGGATCCACGGGCGTGAGCCCGGCTGTCTCGGTGTCGAGCTGCCCCACGTTCAGGATCGCCCTGAAGCCCGTGCGGCCGGCCGGCTGCCTCGGAGCCTGCACCGGCTCGAACGGCATCACCGCAGCCGTCTCCACGGTGGGGGTCAGGGCCTTCTCCTTGATCTCGCAGATCTCGGCTTCCAGAGTGAAGGCATCGTCCCTGAACCCCTCGAGGATCCCTCCGCCCAGCAGATCGGTCCCCAGGAAGGCTGCCTCTCCTATCCTGAAGTGGTTGATCCTCCGGGGGACCCTGCCCTCGAGCAGGAGCGGCAGCACGATCGTCGATCCCGCGGATATCAGGGGCAGCTCCCTCCCGAACTTCAGCTCGAGCAGCTCCCTGTAGAGAACGAGCTGCATCATCTGGTCCACCGTGGGAACCGCTCCGCTCAGACAGCCGAGGTTGGTCCCTATCCCGATCACCCTTATCGACGGAATAGTGAAGACCCTTTCGTAGAAGCCGACCAGCGACCCCGGCAACACGCCCTCCCTGAGGTCCCCCAGCTCGATCATGATGACGACCCTGTGAGTCCTGCCGAGCTTCCCGGCACTGACTCCCAGGGCTTCGATCGCGGCTATCTCGCTGTTCAGGCTCACGTCAGCCAGCTCTGCCACGGCGTCGATCCCGGACAGGTGAGGCGGCCTGAGGTACCATGTCTCCGCCTCCGGATCGATCGAGTGGACGGCCTTGAGATTGAGTATCCTGGAATCTCCGATGGACCGGATCCCGTGTTCCAGTAGGAGTCTGACCACGCTCTGCTCGCCGCAGAGGACCTTCGTGACGAGCGTCCAGCTGGCGCCGTGCGCCTCCATGAGCTCGCCTATCCGCCCTATGTTCGAGAAGAGAGCCGAGGAGTCGACCAGCAGCCGCGTCATCTCTTCCAGCGCATGTCTATGTAAGAGGGCTCGAAGCCCATTCTCGCGTAGAGCCTCCGCGCGGGGTTGTCCGCCTCGACATGCAGCTTGATGCCGCCCTTCGCCTCTGCCGCCGCCTTCCTGATCAGCATGGAGCCCAGGCCCCTGCCCCGCAGGGACGGATCGACCGCCACGAAAAGGAGAAGGTTCGGCGGGATGAAGCCGGTCATGCCCGTGTCCAGCATCACAAGCGCACCGGAGAGGCTCTCCCGGACCGTCGCGCAGACCACGAAGCCTCCTCCTCCGAGTGCCCGTTCGACCCCTGCGAGGGTGTCCTCCTGCGAGTCCTCGTAGGGCTTCATGGCCTCGGACAGGAAGCCCGAGAGCGAAGTGACATCCAGTCCGTCCGGAAGCTCGTCCGGGCATCTGGCAACCGTAAGCAGTACATCAGCTTGGGTTAGGTGGCGAATGTCGTTCGTCATTGTCGATTCCTCCCTATCTCTCATTTACCTATGCGGATGCCCTATTACGAAGTCAACCCCGGGAGTTGACAGAAGGGACCTTCCGCGCTTACGAAACAAGCCATGGAGAGAGACTCCGCATGAGGCGGGCAGGGGAGAGACGGGCTTGAGACATTCCCACGGCTACATCAGGTTCCTCAGGATCGCCCGCCTGCTGGTGCGGATCCTCTTCGTCGGCCTGGGCGCCGGCCTCTTCGCCGTGACGATCAAGTGCTTCTACGAGCCCAATCACATGCTGTCGGGCGGGATTACGGGGACGGCGCTTCTCATCCGGACCCTCACCGGCTTCCCCGTCGGTCTCGGCATGGCCCTCCTGAACGTCCCCGTGTTCCTGCTGGGGTTCCGGGACATCGGGCGGAGATTCGCCCTTCTCTCGGGCTTCGGGGTCCTCTTCTTCTGGTTCTTCGCCGACTTCCTTCCTCTGCGGCCGTTCACCCACGATCCCATGCTGGGAGCCATCTTCGGAGGAGTGATCGCCGGGACCGGGACCTCGATCGCGCTGAAGGCGGGAGGCTCGCTGGGGGGCTTCGACATCGTGGGGGTCTTCATCAACAGGAGGTTCTCGACGGGTGTGGGAGAGGTTCTCCTGGCGCTCAACGGCCTGCTCGTTCTGGCGGCCGGCCTGACTGCATCACCGGAGGCCGCCATGTACACCCTCGTCGGGATCTTCGCGGCAAGTCGCGTTCTCGACGCCATGCAGACGCCGAGGACGAGGAAGGCATTCGCGATAGTCACCTCGAGGCCGGAAGAGATGAGAGAGCGCATCTCCGGGGCGATGAACCGCGGCGTGACCATCTGGAGCGCGCACGGAAGGGACGAGGCCGTGGACAGGGCGGTCCTCCTCTGCGTGGTGACCAGGGCCGAGTTGCGGGAGCTCGCTGAGGTCGTCAGGGAGGTGGACCGGACCTCCTTCACGGTCGTGCTGGAAGCGAGCCAGGTATTCGGGCACTTCCGGAGGCGCGGGACCATGGAGTCGCTGAAGCAGATCCACGACCAGTCCGGCAGACATGCCCCCTCGGAGAGGAGGATCCTCTGACTCGGACGTGCCGCGCGGATGTCCCCGCTGTTGCGTGACATGACCGAAACCCGTCGTATATTACTCGCTTATTGAAGTTTTCGCGCTCTCCATCCGCTCCCGCGATTGGAATCCCATGCTTCCATCGAGCCTCGTGTACCGCCTTGCCATGAAGGTCAGACGGCCCGTGATCCGCAGATGGTACGACCTGATGTCCCGCATCGACCGCCAGGACCAGATGACCTTCATGAACTACGGATGGGCGAGCCTGGATAGCGAGTGCACGGTCCTTCCCCTGGATCCGGGGGAAGAGAAGGACCGGTACTGCATCCAGCTCTACGACCGGGTGGCCGGGGCCGTCGGGCTGAACGGCAAGGATATCCTCGAGGTAGGGAGCGGCAGGGGTGGAGGGGCGTCCTGGATCGCGCGCCGCTTCCTTCCACGGACCATGGTGGGGCTCGACCTCTCGCCGGTTGCGGTGGAGTACTGCAGACGCCACTACGACGTGCCGGGCCTGTCCTTCGTTACGGGCGACGCCGAGGCCCTCGACTTCGGGTCAGGCACCTTCGATGTGGTGATAAGCGTAGAATCTTCGCACTGCTACGGCTCCATGGTCAAGTTCCTCGAGGGGATACGGAAGGTGCTGAGGCCCGGCGGCCATTTCGTGTACACCGACTATCACTCGCCCGAGGGACTGGATCGCCTGCGGTCGGTCGTGAGGAGCTCCGGGCTGGAGATAGTCTGCGAAGAGGACATCGGCCCCAACGTGCTCAAGGCGCTGGAGCTCGACGACGCCCGGAAGTCGGTCCTGATCAGGAGCCTCGTCCCGAGAATACTCCGGGGCATGTTCCGCGAGTTCGCCGGGATGCAGGGGACCGCTACGTTCAACGGCACGCTCAGGAACGGCCAGAGGATCTACTCGCGCTTCGTTTTGCAGAATCCCATGGATGCGGCTCCCGCAACGGCTCCGGAGCAGGAGTGCCAGACCGCCTCAGTCGGTGGCTCGACTCCCCGCGAGGAAGTCGCGAGCTAGGATCCGCCTGGAGCCATCTCCGCCGGCCCGATTGCTCGCAGGACCTCCCGCCTGTACTCCTCGAAGGCGGCCCTGCCTTCGTCGGTGAGTCTGTACATGGTCCGGGGCTTGCGATCGACGAACTCCTTCGCCACCTCGACGTAACCCGCGGCTTCGAGCTTCCCCATGTGGGACGAGAGGTTCCCGTTGGTGAGCCCGGTGCGGTTCAGCAGGAAGACGAAGTCCGCGCACTCGACGACGAAGAGGTTTGCCATGGCGGCAAGCCTCGCAGGCTCGTGGATCACCCTGTCGAGATGGGCCGGCCCCTCGGGCCCGGCTGCCCCCCCTCGGCTCATCAGGCCGCCTCGAGTTTCTGGACCGGGTTCTTCCGCATGAAGCGGACCAGAAGGACGAGCCCCGCTATCAGTATCGGTACCCCTGTCGCCATCATGGGCCACCTGGGCTCCTGTCTGAAGAGCTGCGCCCCCCCGAAGTCGGCCAGGGTCAGGATGACGTAGGCGTAGAACCTGGGAGCGGACTTCGCCCAGGCGACGACCGCCAGCCCGATGGAGACGAAGAGGCCCAGCACCATCACCGTGTTCCCGGCGAGGAAGCCCGGGACGCCTGTCAGCCTGTCCGCGAAGAACAGCAGGAGCCCAAGCGGAATGGGAACGAGGACGAGCAAGGCGATCAACACTATGCCCTTCCTCTCCCTGGACCTGCGATCCACGGCGAAACGGACCCTGCCCACTCGTGGCGTCACGACGAACTTCTGCAGCAGCACGGCCACCAGGAGGCAGTAGGTCGGGACCAGGTACGCCCCGATCGAGGCCAGGAGGCCGTAGCCGAGAAGGCCGATCCCGACGACGAGATCGAGGAGGCCGCTGTCGTTGCGGGTGTGGTATGCCTGGCTCTCCAGGCCCTTCAGATCAAGTGTTTCCATACCTGCTCCTTACACGCAGAGTAGTTTGCGTCACAGACTACACTGTGGAAGTATGGCATCATCCCCGATGCTGTCAATGCCGAGCGCATGAATGACGGAAGACTTGCCTGTGAACGCATTCCCCGCTCTGCGACCCGGTCCAAGGGTTGCCAGATTATGAACATATGACCATAATTCAGTCGAGGAGGCGCCATGGGAAGGCCATGCTGCAGCAGGAGGGTCAGCGGAGGGATCTCCGAGAGCTGGTTCGGACCCGGCGGCAGGCACGACCCCTCGCGCCAGGTCTCGATGACGCTGGACGAGCTGGAGGCGCTTCGGCTGGCGGATCTCGGAGGGCTCTACCAGGAAGCCGCGTCCAAGGAGATGGGGGTCTCGAGGACGACGTTCGGCAGGATCCTGGAGTCCGCCCGGAGGAAGGTCGCCGAGGCCCTAGTCCACTCGCTCGAGTTGAGGATCGAGGGCGGCTCGGTGGACCGCCCGGGCAAGGCAAGATGCAGCTCGTGCAGAGGCCGCGGGGCTCGCCCCGCAGGCTGCGGATGCTGCCACAGACTCACACGCCCCGCAGGAGTCGCGCATGCGGATACTGCGCCGGCGGACAGCGGAAAGGCTGGACAGGAATGAGAATCTGCATACCCACAGCGGACGACAGCGGGCTGGAGAGCCGTATCAACGACCACTTCGGTTCGTCCCCGTTCTACACGATCGTCGACACCGAAACCGGCGACTGCACTTCAGTGCCGAACCGGAGCCCGATCCATGGCCACGGAATGTGCCGGCCCCTCGACTCGCTCTCCGGGCAGAAGGTGGACGCGGTCGTCGTAGGCGGCATCGGCCGGGGCGCCCTGGAGAAGCTCCGGGCGGGCGGACTGAAGGTGTTCTCCACGACTGCCGGTCAGGTCAGGGATGCCGTGGCCGCCATCAAGTCGGGCAGCCTGTCCGAGCTGTCGGACATGGATGCCTGCGGTCACTACGGACACGGGGGAGGCTGCGGAGCCCACTAGCCGGGACGGCCGGACAACCTGGCCCTGATGCCTCCGACGGCCCGGAGGCCGTCCGCTATGGCCGTGATCGCGTCGCCTGCCCCGGGGGTGATGTCGCCACCGGCAAACAGCATGCCGACGCCTGTGAACTGATCGGCTTCCACCAGGATGTAGCCGTTCCTGATCCTCAGGCCGGATGCGATGTGAGGAGGCAGGAAGGACAGGTCGGCAGACTGGCCGGCGGCCACCATCACGGAGTCGACGACCTCGGTGTGCTCCCTGTCGTCCTTCCTGACCGGCTTCGGCCGGCCGCCGGAAGGATCAGCCAGCATCTCGGCCTCGCCATAGACATACAGCAGCCTGTCATCGGAGCTCTCGATGCGGATGGGGATCGTCCGGGGCCTGATCTCGACGCCCTCTTCCAGAGCATCCCTGATCTCCTCGGGGTCGGCCGGCATGTCCTCGACGCGCCTGCGGTAGGAGATGATCACATCGGACCCGAGACGCCGTGCCGTCCGCGCGGCATCCGTAGCCACGTTGCCCCCGCCTATGACGACGACTCTCCTGCCCGTCTTCCGGCACTCGTTCTCCAGCCCTACGGAGCGGAGGAAGTCGAATGCCTGCTCGACGCCAGGCAGGTCGGCCCCCGGGATGTCCAGTTCGAGGCTCCTCTGAAGTCCGGCTGCGAGCAGGACGGCGTCGTGACCGGCCGAGATCGTCTCGAAACCGGCAGGGTCGACCGGATGGGAGAAGTGGAACTCGACGCCCGCCCTCTCTATCACCTCCATCTGCTTCTTGAACCCCTCTCCGGGCAGTCTGTACCTGGGAATCGCAGACCAGGCCACTCCACCGCCGCGGGGATCCCGCTCGTAGACATCTACGGCATATCCGGAGAGGGCGAGGTAGTAGGCGGCCGTGACGCCGGCGGGCCCCGCTCCTATGACCGCCACTCTCCTGCCGTTCGACGGACGCGGATGCAAAGCCGCACCAAGGACTTCGGCAAGCGAATCGAACTGCTCGCACGCGAACCTCTTGAGCCAGCGGATTGCGATGGCCTCCCCCTGGTGCCCCATGGCGCAGACCTTCTCGCACTCGCGCGTACAGACCTTCCCGCACATCTCAGGCATGGGGTTGTTCCTGTAGAAGAGCCTCACCGCCTCGTCGAAGCGGCCCTCCGCTATCGCCTGCAGATACTCGGGTGACCTGCCCCCCTGGACCAGGTCCATGCTGAGGTATCAGTATGGACTTGGTGAGGAAGGGGGCGTTCATGTCACGGAAGCGCTACACACCGGAACAGATAATCGGGAAGCTTCGCGAAGCTGAGGTCGAGACCAGCCGGGGCATGACTGTTGCCGAGGTGGTGCGGAAGCTCGGGATAACGGAGCAGACGTACT
>Ga0172366_10002054_pt1 | contig 15738 bp, 11 predicted proteins | sample LakKivSesite69cm_FD_114533 | JGI IMG/M metagenome (GOLD analysis project Ga0172366, IMG submission 114533) | Sediment microbial communities from Lake Kivu, Rwanda - Sediment site 69cm | ecosystem: Environmental > Aquatic > Freshwater > Lake > Sediment | place: Rwanda: Western Province, Lake... | reverse complement strand
GGGTTTCTTTCTTCTATTTTTTCATAGTCTCCATACATGGTTGCTGGATCAAATTTTAGAAGTTCGGAAACCACGTAGAATGGTGTCCGCGCCTCATGAGCAATTAGCGCAATCATGCTTGTTCCAATCTTGTTTATCACGTTACCTTCAGAGGTTATCGCATCAGCACCAACAATTGCAAGGTCAACCTGGTTCATGAAAAACCGTGCGGCTGAGTCTATGATGAATGTTGTCTTTACATCTAGGTCTAGCATTTCCTTTGCAGTAATTTTGCCTTGAAAAACGGGCCTAGTTTCGGTGCAGATGACTTCGAAGCTTTTTCCCTCTTGCTTAGCTTTCTTTAACAAGTGAGTGACCGTGGAAGAGTGACAGTGCGTTAGAATCACCGATTTGTTCCTAATTCTTCTAGCCCCTATCTCGGCAATCCTTTCATTTGAATTTTCAAGATTCTTTAGAAAATGCTGGGAAGCCAAAGACACTGTTTCAGCTAGTTTCTTGACATTTTTCTCGCTGCTCTTTTCCACTTGACTTATTATCAGTCGAACAGCGTTTCTCATGAGCGGTTCAGTCTCTCTCGAAGCGAAAAGGGTTTCCTTCGCCCTTACCAGTTCCTTCAGGAATTCTTTCTTGCTCTTCGCTTTTGTCTGACTTGCTAGTGTTTCTGTTGCTTTTATGGCGGCTATGGCAACGTTTCTGGCACCTTGAATTTCGAGCTTCCTTATTTTTTCAGCAGTGGTTCGGATCGGGTCGGGCAATGATTTCACCTGCAAGGACGGGTTACCTTTTTGGTGCTCTAGGCACTATAAACTTTCGGTCGGTGCTTTTTGCCAAGCATTGCCAGAAAAGGCACTAGAACTGGACAGTCGTGCTAAATAGAAAAGTATAATTATTCTTCAAAAGTTAGGGTAAAGAGGTTTGTGGTGGTTTAGTTTGCGAATAGGGTTTTTTGTTTGGGAGTATCCGCCTAAGCTCGTGGGCGGTTTAGGCACGTATGCCGAATACATAACTCATGAATATGTTGAGTTAGACCATGATGTCTCAGTCTTCACTCTTAACCTAGGCGACTTGAAAACTACAGAAATCTTGAAAGGAGTGGACATCCACCGTCCTCTAATCGCCGATGCCAGCAACGTTTTTCCAATGTTCGTAGTTGACGATTTGAAAAGATGGGGAACAAATATACGGTTTTTCAACGACATTTTCATCTACAACATATTGAGCTCAACAAAACTTCTCAACTCATTGATTAAGAAAGAAGGCTACCATTTTGACATAGTATGCGTTCACGACTGGCTAAGCTGTATTGCAGGCCTCATAGTCAAAAATGAGACTAAAATGCCAGTAGTCTTCCATGTCCACAGTACCGAATTGGGACGAAGCGGTGGACGAGGGTCTGAAGTTGTCTCGCATCTCGAAGATGCTGCAGCAGAAAATGCGGACAGAATAATAACCGTAAGCAACGCTATGCAAGAGGATTTGATAAGGCATGGTTGGCCTCAGTCAAAAATAAGCGTGGTCTGGAATGGCGTGGATCCGGAACGGTACGATCCGCAAAAGTGCCAAAAGGAAGATGTGTTGAAGGTTAGAGAAAAATACGGTATCTCGGAAGACTGGAATATGCTTCTGTTTCTCGGAAGATTGACATGGGTAAAAAGTGTCAAGAATTTAGTTCAAGCGATGCCGCTGGTTTTGAAGGATTATCCCAAAACAAAGCTTGTGATCCTGGGTAAGGGTGAAGAACAGAGTGACATAGTTGAAACAGCAGACAGGCTTGGAATAAGAGACAAGATTATCTACCGCTTCGAGTTTGTTCCTGAAAATGAAAGAATTCTGCACTATGCCGCTTCGAACGTATGCATTTTTCCGTCAATCTATGAACCGTTTGGGATAGTAAGCTTAGAAGCCATGTCTATGGCTAAACCCGTTGTCGTCGGCGCCCGGGGGGTCGTGGGCTTCCGTGAACAAGTTATCAACTCCGGCACAGATCAAAATGGGGTTCATGTCAACGGCGAAGACCCAGCGGACATAGCATGGGGAATAGAAGAAACGCTCAGCGATCCCCAGAGAGCTAAAATGTGGGGTAAAAATGGCCGAAGAAGAGTTCTAGAGTATTTTACGTGGAGAAAAGTTGCCGAACAAACACTGGAAATCTATGGAACGCTTTTCTAGGATTTCTGTTTCAAAAATTGATCAAATCTTGATTCCTTCATGTTTCCAGATTCTTCATCGTGCAAACCGATCGTTCTTCCAAACATCTGCAGTGTCGCTGTAGCCTCGTTTCTCCCAGTATCCAAGTTCCTTCTTAACTGTAAATTTAATTCGTGTAACCCAAAGGGCGCTTTTGTACGCGTATTTGCTTGGAATGACAAGTCGCAAAGGAAAACCGATTCCTTCTTCAAGCGGTTTCCCATCAAGTTTGTACGCCAAGAGAACGTCATCGCCTAAAAGCTCTGGCAAAGTGAGAGAAGTTATGTAACCATCTGCACATTCAAAAGTGACGAACTTGGCGGTTTCCTTGGGTTTCACCAGATCGCCTATTTGTCTGAAGCGGATGCCTTCCCACTTACAGTTGAGAACACTCCATCCTTCGACGCAGTGGAAATCGCTTACAGATTCAACTCTTGCAAGTTTCAGAATGTCGTCCCAACTGAGCTTTAAGGGTTTCTCAACTTCGCCGTCTATGGTCAAAGTATAGGTTTTCAAGTCAATTTTGGGATTGGACCGTGTGATGCCTGGATGATCTACCCCCCATCTTAGAAGCCGTTTGATAGGCGTTTGGCCTGGCGGCAGTCTTTCCTGCTTTTTTATTGGCTTGTTTGAGGTCATGCTTGTTCAGAATCAAATATGATAGTATGGGAGATAAGGCTTGCTAGGATATGTTGAGCGAGATGTTGCCTTAGGCTTTAGAAGGTACCATAAAGCTTGTTAGCTGCTTTTGAGTCTTTTGTTCTCTCACAAGGTTCGAAATTTTGACGCCTACTCTTCTCGCATCGAGCTGAGTTTCGTTCAGAAATTTTTCGAAAAGCTCCTTTACAGTGTTTTTTGTTACTGCGAGGTCGTCTGTGGGGTTTTCAAGGGTTTTTGATCTTGTGTGAATGCTCATGTCAGTCGTTATTGCAATTATTCCAACAGTTTTGAACATTACTCTTTCCGCCTTGATAGCAGCGTGGATTTCGTTACACAGTTGATCTGCTTTTTCAAGGATGAAGCTTAAGTCGCGGGAGTCGTGTTTCAGAGTGGAAATTCTGCTGATGGATTCTGCTTCGCCTTTCTCCTCCACAGGCTCATCGTCTTTTCCAAGTGAAGCGTTGTGAAAATACGTGGCTGAAGTTTTGCCGAATACTCCGATCAATTTTTGCATGTCATAATTTGCTAGGTCAAAGATCGTGTTAATTCCCAATGCTTGCATTTTTTCCCTAGTTTTGACTCCAACGCCGACAAGCCGTTCAACAGGCAATGGTGACAAGAAACCTTCAACTTGCTCCGGCCTGATGATAGTCATCCCGTCAGGCTTATCGCTTTCAGCAGCAATTTTTGCCACCAGCTTGTTGGGTCCAACGCCGATTGAACAAGTGAGTCGCAGCTGGCTTTGTAATTCATTTTTCATCTTCTTGGCCAATTCCTCGGCTTCCTCAAATCTGCCATTAGCTCTTTGGGTCACATCGAGGTAAGCCTCATCTATTCCGACCTGTTCGAACCGATCAGCATAGCTCCTCAAAATCTTCATCACTTTTCCTGAAATCTCTTCATAAAAAGCGAAATCGACCGGCAGAAAAACCGCGTCGACATTTCCCAGTTTCTTTTTCGCTAAGAAGATAGGCATTCCAGATTTTACCCCATACTTTCTAGCTACGTAATTTGCTGTACTTACGGCTCCGCTGTCTTCGCCGCGTCCAGAATAGACGCCCACGGTTACTGGCTTGTCCTTGATGGCCGGATTTCTAAGTTCCTCGCATTGAGCGAAGAAATAATCCAAGTCGACCAGCATTATCACTCTTGCCTGCAAAGGTCTTATGCCCCATGAATGAAAAGCCTCGTAAACGATTTACGCCTTCCTATGATCTTGCATTCCTTCGTTACTTTCTGAAACGTTCATACCCTTGGCAGCTTTCTTCGATAAAGGCAATTGTCTGCTCGTTGCCACCGGCCAGAACAGGTTTGGCAGCTGGAGTTTCTGGAGGGATTTTGGCAATTTTTGATCTCCTAGACAGACAAAGCAAACATGAGGCCATGTTCCTTTAAAAAATAAGACCTGCGTGAAGCTACATCTTGTTTATATTGGATGGGAAAATTTTGTGAATGTGATGGAAAGGAGTGTTAGTTTGCTAGTACTAGAATTGGTTTCCACAAACCTTATACGCAAAGTTATAATCAATAGCGACCTGAAAGGAGAAGGGAGAACGGTTGAGAACGAGTAGATGTAATTTTGTTGTAGAGGTCTGTGCATTTCTACTTGCCATTTCAATTCTAAGCATTTTCATCAGAGTGCCTGTCTATTCACAAGCGTCGTGGCCTGCATCTTGGATCCAGATCGACTGGGATAAGAACGAGGATGGTTGGAGAGACGACTGGCGGGATGTTGAGTATGCTTACTACCAGTACGATAGTGCCTACCTGTACCTGAAACTCAAGTGTTATGACCTCCCCGGGAAGGAGTGGGCTTTCAGACCTGACGGTGATGCACGGTACAAGTGGTTTATCGATCTTGACGGCAACATGCACTTCAGCGGTGAAAACATATTCGAGGCTGAGTATCTTCTGTTTGTTGAAGACACTGACGAAGACGCAAGTGGAGAAATGTACCTGCTGTATGACGCAACTAACAACGGCAACTTCCACGCATATGAACCGTGGCCGCCAGCCAATTCCGTGATATACAAGGTCACCAATCCTATTGTTGGAGGCTGGAGAATAGTTCCTCCTTATCAGATAGAGATGTACATAAGCTGGGTTGCCATAGGAAGCCCATCATCTTACTGGATAACTTGGGCTACAGACCAAGAAAATCCTAACTTGGACCAAGGACCAACCACCGACCATCCAGATGAAGAGAAACCAATAGCTATACACGATGTTGCAGCATTAAGCCAGATACCCAGCCCAACAACCGTAACCCAAGGTGACCATGTTAACATACAAGTAGTCGTGGAGAATCAAGGCACACAGACTGAAAGCTTTGACGTCACGTGCTATTTCGACACCAGCGTTGTGGGAACACTGCACGTGACCAACCTTGCTGCAGGTCACTCTACGACATTATCCTTCGACTGGGACACTGCAGGAGTGCCTCCAGCTACATACGCCATTAAGGCTTGGGCCGACTCCGGTGCGGTCATAACAGAGACCGATGAAAAGGATAACTGGTGCACTGCAACGGCAACAGTTACAATTAAGAAACCGAAGGTTCATGACGTGGCGGCAACATCTCAAGACCCAGACCAGAACACCGTGAAACAGGGTACCATAGTTAACGTGAACGTGAAGGTGGAGAACTTTGGCGACTTCCCAGAAACATTCGATGTCACCTGCTACTTCGACAGCACAGCAATTGGGACAAAAAGTGTAAACCTAGAACCGCATGACTTGACAATCGTGTCTTTCGCATGGGATACTACAGGCGTCAGTTCAGGCGTATATTACATCAAAGCCGTGGCAGACTTCGCTAACGCCATAACAGAGGTTGACGAAAAAAACAACGTTTGCACCAGCATTGAAACCGTAACGGTGTACATTCCAACTGAACCTGGCAAACTTTTTATAGACAAGGCGGAGACGGCTGTCATAAGCGGTCCTGACCCTCCCGTGGCAGGCTTTCCAACCGTTTATGAACTAACCATAACAGTCACAAATCCGGGAGGAAGCGATGTGAACAACATTGTAGCGCAAGATACAATCTCCTCAGATGTCACATTCGTAAGTGTTGGAACCCCAAGCAAAGGCTTTGCCATTCCTCCAACACCGCCCATCGTGTGGAACGTCGGCACCCTGACTCCCGGAGCCAGTGGAACCTTGACCTTCAGAGTCAACGTCACATCTTCTGGCCATGGCCTATTATACCTCAATCACAAAGGGCATCTTTCGGCCTATGGTATAGATAGTTCGACGGGCAATCCTGTTCAAGACACTGGACATACGGACGTGACTGCAACGTCTATTATTCGCGATGTAAGAGCTGTCAGCCAAATTCCTTCAAGCACAATAGTAAATCAGGGCGAAACCATTTCCATAAAGGTCACGGTTCAAAACTTGGGCGATCAAGCCGAGTCTTTTTACGTGACTTGTTATAGCGAAAGCACTCAGATCGGCAGGTTGCGATCCTACAGCCTTTCTCCGGGCGACATTGACATTCTGACTTTTGCATGGGACACAAGCGGAGTTACTCCAAGAACCTACGATATAAAAGCAAAGGCTGATTCAGACAACGAGATCGCGGAAAGCAATGAAGGCAATAACGAGTGCAGCGAGCCGGCGGCAGTGAAAATTGTAATACACAACATCGCAGCGATAAGCCAGACGCCATCACCTACAGCAGTTCATGTAGGCGAAACGGTGACCATAAAAGTCGTCGTGCAGAATCAAGGCACCGAGCCTGAGACATTCACTGTAGAATGTTGCTACGACAGCTCTCAGATAGGAGGCCCGCAAACAGTGACCAACTTGCCACCAAGCACTTCAACAATACTCACCTTCACTTGGGACACGACAGGAGTAGCTACGGGGACCTACTACATAAGCGCCACAGCATCAACAGTTCCGAGTGAAACGGACACCAACGACAACGCCTGCACGGGCACTACAACAGTAGCTGTTTGCGCTCCAGGTTACACGATAACTTTCCTCACTGACCCTTCAACCATTGGGTCTATCACGTTTGCTGGTACAACGTACACGCACAGTCAATCGGGACAGTACGCTGCTGGATCCTACAGTGTTTCAGCCAATGCGCCTTCAGGCTATAGTTTCAGTAGCTGGGTCACTACCGGAGGCGTCTCTATCTCGGGTTCTGCAGCCACAGTCACTGGAGACGGAACCGTCAAGGCATTGTTCAAAAAACTTGCTCCGCCGCCAGTTGGTGGGAAGTGGATTCCAATAAACAAGTCCGCGCTGCTGGCTCCATGGATAGGCTTGGGTTCTGTCACAGCGCTGCTTACAGCTTCATTCGTCTACGTCAAACGCAAAAAGAGGCAAATGAGCTAGCCTCCCACTTTTTTCTGAGTTAATATTGTCTAACTATTTCCCAGCCGTGATGCATTGTTATGTCTGTTTCACAAGGTTAAGATTTAGCCTCCATCACTTTCAGTACTAGCTTATCTCCATTTCGATTGTATGATGCAACGTCTCCTTCATCTGCGTAGGGATAACCCACAATTATCATCACGATTCCGAAGAAATGGTTCAGATCGGCATTGGAAGGTGTCAAGCTTCCTGATGGGTGAGAGTGCACTGTTCCGATGATTGAGAAGTCCATTGGCAACATTTGAAGTGGGATGTCTGCAAAGCCGGGACCATAGTTTGCGAGTGGGGGAACGACGAGGTCTTTAGCTATGATCGTGTCTTTCCTTTTTTCGCCTCTTAGAAGCATAATTGTTTCTTTTGGATGCAGTCTTCTTGCGCCTTCGAAAATTGCTTTCAGCAGTTCTTGACTGATTGAAACGGTTGTGTACTTTGCCATAAAACTTTCAAGGAATCCTAGCCTTTAATTACCTTTCTAGCTGGCTTTAGGATTTTTTGCCTCCACAGTGAGGGCATCTGTCTTCTGTCTCAACGTAGAGGTTGTTGCAATAGGGGCATCTGATCTTCACTATCTCGCGTATTATCTCTCTTTCCTTTATTGTAGGCTGGGTTTCAGACCGTGTTTGCCATCGGTCTTTCTCGTTTGACTTCATCGATCTAATGAGTGACATGACATAGGAAATTATGGCGAGTATGAAGATTAGTATGAAAAATGTCCAGAACAAAGGCTCAGGAAACATTTGAAACACGCCTTGCACTCATACAATCAGGGGGGACACACGTATTTAAGTGTAATTTGAATTTCTCTTCTAGGTGGTTTTCGAGTTGAGTGCTTGGCGGCTGTTGAATCTTGAAACGCATAATGCGTTTATGAATATGGCTGTTGATGAGGCTGTTCTGAGAGCGAGAATTGAAAACATTGTTCCAAACACCTTGAGGTTTTATTGTTGGATGCCTTCTGCTGTTTCTATGGGAAAATTTCAGAGCGTGGGAAATGAGGTTCAGCTGGAAAACTGTAGAAGGCACGGTGTGGGTGTTGTTAGACGGATAACTGGGGGAGGTGCTGTTTACCACGCTGCTGAAGATGAGGTCACTTACAGCGTGATTGCTGGAAAGGGAGACTTAGGAGCTAAAGACATAGCGGACGTCTATGCAAGGATTTACGCTGGTTTGGCTGAAGCAATCAAAATCTTGGGCATGACTGCGGACTTTAACGAAGGCGATGCAAAAGTGTGTCCGAACTTGACGGTCAACGGTAAGAAGATTTCGGGAAGTGCCCAGTGTCATAAGAATGGAGTTGTATTGCAGCACGGGACCCTTCTTTTGAAGGTCAACTTGGAAAAAATGTTTACCTTTCTGCGTGTTCCCTGGGCCAAAACATGTATGGAGACAGTAGACGTCGCAAAGCACAAGATCACCTCAATAGGTGAAGAGCTGGGGAACGATGTTTCCGTAGCAGAAGTGAACTGGGCTTTAGTTGAAGGCTTCCGAAAATCCTTGAACGTGAAACTCGTTGACGGAGAATTGACACCTTACGAACGTGAGCTTGCAGAAAAACTGTGCAAAGAAAAATATGCAACTGATGACTGGAACCTTTACGGCAAAAGCCCGCGGTAGAACTTGTTGTCCGGATTATGCTTCTGCAAGCTTCCCGACGGGAAAGAGATGAAAAAGAATCTGGTCACAGGGTATAATGCAGAGACTTAATCTGGGCACTTGACGTTCAGTGTTTTTGCTAGTAGTTTTAAGCTAGCATCGCTCATCCATTCGGTCTTTAGGTATTCGCAGATTCTCTCATCGCTAAGTCCCATGTTCCTTGCCTCTTCAACCGCGTGGCGGTAAGCTTCAACTTCAGTGGGTCTCTCGGTGTAGCTGTAGTGGATGTCGAAAAGCTCTTTTCCCTCTATGAACTGTTTGACATGGACGAGTTCGTGGATTAGGTCGAGGTATATGTCGACTTTGTCGCCGTGTTTCAGATAGTTGGAGCTAATCATGATATGTCCGTCTGCACCGTTTACCCACATGTACCCGCCGAACCAGGTGAACTCAACCTTAAGACTGCGGAGCACGTCTTCTGTTTTTTCGCCAAAGATTTCTCTGACAGCTTTCACTTTCTCTAAGTCTTTGAAATAGTCGGTGAGTTGGTGTGTCGAGCCTTTAACGTGCAGCATTTTGTCCATGCGCAATGCTTTGACTACGCGGAGAAGCTGGAGCATTAATAGTTCACGCCAGTCTATGGTCATTGTCTCTTTCCATCCTTGGACGTTTCAAAACAAGTTAATAGCTCTTAAACTAGCGCTTCTCGATTCTCCATTTAACGCCTTGGGCCGTGTCCTCAATTATTATGCTCATGGCTTTAAGCTGTTCTCTAATCTTGTCTGCTGCTTCCCAGTCTTTGGCTTTTCTGGCTTCTTCTCTTTTGCGGATGAGTTCTTCAGCCTCTTTCGGCAGTTCTTCTTCCCCTTTGATTTCGCCAATTACGCCTAAGACCTTGTCAAACCCCATCATTAATCTGTAGACTTCCTGTGCCTCTTCTTTGCTGGGTAAGTTGCCGTCCACGAGATTGTTGGTTTCCCTGACAAAGTCAAACAATGCAGCCAAAGCTAAGCCTATGCTTAAGTCGTCATCCATAGCTTCGCCGAAGTCTTTCTGCACTCGGTCCATTAACAGCTTTATTCTTTCTCCGCAGCCTTTTCCATCCGTGTCCATCAGTCTGCGCCTGAAGTTTGTTAAACGTTCAATCGCGCTTTTCGCGGCTTCTAAACCTTCGAACGTGAAGTTAACTTGCTGTCTGTAATGCGTTGCCATCATCAGATAGCGTATGGCCATTGGATCGTAGCCTTTGGCTGTTAAATCCCTCAACGTGTAGTAGTTGCCCCACCTTTTGGCCATTTTTCTTCCTTCGACGAGCAGATGTTCGTTGTGAAGCCAGTAGTTCACAAATTTCTTACCTGTGGCTGCCTCGCTTTGGGCGATCTCGTTTTCATGGTGTGGGAACAGGTTGTCTACGCCGCCGCAGTGGATGTCCAGTGTTTCGCCTAGGTATTTCATTGACATTGCTGAGCATTCTATGTGCCATCCCGGTCTTCCTCTTCCGATTTCTGTTTCCCAGAAGACATTTCCGTCTGCTTCATCCCATGCCTTCCATAGGACGAAATCGCATGCTTCTTCCTTGGCGTATTCGTCAACTTTTACCCTTGCTCCGGGTTTAAGTTCTTCAACTTTGATTTTTGCAAGTTTTCCGTAGTCTTTGAACTTTGAAATATCATAATAAAGCGAGCCATCATCGCCTCTGTAGGCGTAACCTCTCTCCGCCAGCTTCTTGATTAATGAAACCATTTCAGAGATATGCTCTGTAGCCCTTGGATAATACTCTGCTTTCTCAATGTTCAGCACTTCAATGTCTTCAAAAAAAGCGTTTATGTAGCGTTCCGTAACCTCGTTGAGCGGTACTCCATGTTTATTGGAGGCTTTGATTGTTTTGTCGTCCACGTCCGTTAGGTTCATTACTTGGATGACTTTGAAACCGCGGTATTCAAGCCATCTTCTTAAAAGGTCCTCGAAAATGAAGGCCCTGAAGTTTCCAATGTGGCTGAAGTCATAAACTGTGGGTCCGCACGTGTACATCCTGACTTTTCCCTTTTCTATTGGGATGAATCTCTCCTTCTTGCGTGTCAGGGTGTTAAAAAAGCGTATGTTTTCAGCTAGACTTTCCATGAGCTTTCCCTTAGAAGTAGCGATCAAAGATATTTAAGCATTATACTGCACGAAACTGGTGTTTCCCGATAACTCGCTTTTTCCTTGACTTCTTCTTTATAGATCGTTCATGCCCTGTTACTTCTCATAAATACAAATTTCGAAACTACTAACTGTCAAATGCACATGAGAAGCCACATAGGTCTTGCATTAATTCGATCGATCGGAAAAGCCAGTCATCGCGGCGATAAATGGTTATGCTTTGGGAGGCGGTTTGGAAGTTGCTATGTCATGTGACCTCCGAATAGCTTCTGAAACCGCTCGAATGGGACAGACAGAAATCAACATAGGCTTAATCCAGGCTGGGGTGGGACTCAAAGGCTCACGCGTCTGATAGGGAGAACTAAGGCGAAAGAGCTTGTTTTAACCGGAAAGATGATTGATGCAAAAACCGCAGAACAGTTAGGCATTCTAGACATGGTTGTGCCACCGGACAAATTCAGGGAAACAGTTCGGCAGTTTGCTCTGGAATTAGCAGCCAAGGCTCCTGTCGCGGTCAAAGTGGCTAAGGCTTTAATCAACAAAGGCGCAGACATAAGCCTAGACTCAGCTCTTGCGTTGGAGCGTGAAGGCTTCGGCGTCGTCGCTTCCTCAGAGGACTTGAAGGAAGGAATTTCAGCCTTTACAGAGAAACGAAAACCAGCATTCAAGGGCAAGTAGCAGCCCTTCACAAACTCCTTTTTCACCATTCACTGTTTTCTAAGAAGCATGATTAAGTTTTCAAGCTGAATTCTTTGAACTCTGCTCAAAAATAATATATGACAGCACATCAAGAAGCCTACAACACTTCGCATGCACTAATGAAATGAGAGAGTGAAGGAGAAAATGAGAGCCGTCATTTTCGGTCCACCGGGTTCAGGTAAAGGCACTTATGCTTCGCGCCTGCAAGGCAAACTAGGTGTTGACGTAATTGCTATGGGAGACATTTTCCGAGAGATTATGAAGGAAGACAGTTCGCTAGGCAGAAAAGTCAAAGGATTTGTTGAAAAAGGCTTGCTTGTTCCGGATGACGTTGTGGTAGAAGTCTTGAAAAATCGCCTAGCCAAATCCTCCAGCAAGAAAGGATTTATCTTGGATGGTTTTCCACGCACGATTGAGCAGGCCAAGGCTCTGGAAAAAATTGTCAAAATAGACGTCGTAATCCAGTTGACAGTGCCAGACTGGATAATTATTGAGCGTTTGTCTACACGCAGAATCTGCAAGAACTGCGGAGAAGTCTACAACATACGCTACTTAAAGCCAAAAGTGGAAGGAATATGTGACAAATGCGGTGGCCAACTTTACCAGCGTTCAGACGATACTCCGGAAGTCATCAAGGATAGAATTGGAGTTTATGAACGTCAAACCCAACCAATTCTGAAATACTACAAGGGGAGGAAGGTTCCTTTTGTAGAGTTTAAATGTGAAACGCTTGATTTGCCGCCTGAAGTGGCTGTAGAAGAAATTTTGAAAGGTTTAGGGAAGCTGAAATTGGCTTGACGTAACGCGATAGCTTAGTAGTCGCCTAATTCTTTTTTGAATGCTTCAGAAAAGTCTTTTTCCCAGTTGTCGAGGGCTTTCAGTTTTCCGAGGAAGAATCTGAGCACTGGTGGTTCGGACACGAATTTCAGTCCTTTTATCAAGTTTCTGTGTTTGTATAGCCAGTTTATTCTGTCAATTGCATATTCAATGTGAGATATTGTGTAAACTCTTCTTGGGAGGGCAATTCTTGTTAGTTCCAGATCAGCAAAAACTTCCTTTCCCTCCTTGTCTCTGTCCATTGAAATAGTTCCTCTTTCCATGCTTCTTATCCCGGAGGCTATGTAAAGGGCTGCTGTCAATGCTCCTGCCGGATATTGGGATTGAGGAACGTGTGGCAGGAGCTTCATTGCGTCTAAATGACACGCTAATCCGCCTGGCGGCGTAACCACTGGAATTCCAACTTCGTCAAGTCTGTGTACAAAATACTTTATCTGCTCTACAGCGCACCCTGCCACGTCGGGGTCAACCATTTCTCTCATTCCGACAGCCATGGCGCCTATTTCTCTCATAGACATGCCACCATAAGTAAAGAAGCCCTCGTACACTGGAAGCCATGGTTTTATCTTCTCAAAAAGTTCTTGATTATTTGTTGCTATGAGACCGCCTCTGACGCATGTGTTCTTCCTTCCACTCATGTAGAACAAGTCTCCAAGACTGCATATCTCTTTGACTATCTCTGCAACAGTCTTGTTTCCATATCCTTTTTCTCGCTGTCTTATCAGGTAAGCATTTTCGCAAATCAGACTTCCATCCAAAACTAGAATAATTCGATGTTCAGTGCAAATCCGCCTGATTTCCTTCAAATTCTCCATTGAAAACGGTTGTCCACCAAGCAGATTAGCCGTTAATTCCATCCGAACAAAGGCTATCTTGTCCCTACCATATTTCTTAATGGCGTTCGTCAACTTTTGCGGATCCATGTTACCCTTGAACAGATAGGTGCTCTTTGTCTTCAGTGCTTCATCCATGTAAATCTCCAAGACCGTTGCCCCTGCAAGTTCAATGTGGGCTTTTGTGGTCGTAAAGTGGTAGTTAGTGGGAACAATGTCACCTGGCTTGGCAAACACTTTAGCTATTAGATGCTCCGCTGCCCTGCCTTGGTGAACATTCATAACATGCTTGAACCCTAAAACGTCCTCTACGGCTTCAGCTAATTCGTAGAAGGTCATGCTGCCAGCATAGGCATCATCCACTTTCATAATGGCAGCGAACTGGTTGTCACTCATGGCATTTACGCCACTGTCGGTGAGCATGTCGAGAAATATGTCCTTGGTTTTAAGCAGAAATGTGTTGTAGCCTGCCTCTTCTATGGCTTTTAGTCGCTCCTCCACGGGGCTCAAGCGGACTTTTTGCACCATTCTCGTCTTGTGCATTTCTATGGGTATTTCTTTACCTGATGATAATTTTATGGACATTAAACAGACCTCAAAGTTGTTGCAGCTTATCGGATATGCGTTTTAATATCTCTTTCGGTCACGGTCACTTCAATCAAACTTTCTACTTCTTTATACCAAAACTTATATGTGAAGGTGGAGACTGTGAAAATCTTCTATAAACTGAGGAGAAATGCGTTGCCTGATCCGCGTGTGCTTCTGGAAGACAGCCCAGGAAAACGCGTGCTCTTGCTTGGAAATGAAGCTATAGCCAGGGGAATCCTAGAGGCTGGTATAGGCGTGGTGACGACATATCCAGGTACACCTGCATCTGAGATAGGTGACTCTATCTCGGCTATTGCCTCCAAAGCTGACTTGTATATGGAGTATTCAATCAATGAAATTGTCGCGGTGGAGGTTGCGGCTGGAGCAGCCAACTGCGGAGTGAGAGCTCTCACGGCGATGAAGCACGTTGGGTTAAATGTGGCTTCTGATTTGGTTATGACCCTGGCTTACGCTGGTGTGAGAGGCGGTTATGTCATTGTCGCTGCAGACGACCCAGAATGCTATAGTTCACAAAACGAACAGGACAACCGCTTCTATGCTTTGTTGTCAAATCTGCCATGCTTTGAGCCTTCTGATCCTCAAGAAGCGAAAGACATGACAATCTCAGCGATTGAAATCTCTGAGAAACTGGAATTGCCAGTGCTATTGAGAACTACAACCCGGGTAAACCACACTCGCGGGCCAGTAGTCTATAAAAGGCTTGCAAAACCAAACCTGAAAGGCGAATTCATTAAAGATGTAAAACGACTAGTAATGGTTCCAGCGAACTCCAGACCGAAACACAGCGTGCTACTAAGAATTTGGGAGAAGGCCAAAGTAATCACCGAGACTTCTCCATACAACAGAGTTGTCCGAGAGGGAAGAAATACAAAGCTGGGAATTGTTTCTTCAAGTTCAGCTTACAACTGCGCAGTCGAGGCAGTAGACTTGCTAGGCTTGGGTGTCAGCATTCTGAAGCTTGGCATGACACATCCGCTTCCGGAAAAAATGATTGAAGAATTTTTGAAAAGACATGAAAAAATCATTATTGTTGAAGAACTCGAACCCTACCTAGAAATGCAGATCAAGGCCATAGCCAAGGATTGCGCGCCGAATGTTGAAATATGTGGAAAGATGGGCAAACAATACTTCCCGAAAGAAGGAGAATTTTCAACACGCACAGTTGCGACTGCTTTAGCCGAAATAACTGGCAAAAAATTACCTATAGACTTCCGAAAGATTGATGAAAGATACGCTGAAGTTGCCAGAAGTTTACCTTCGAGGCCACCAATATTGTGCGCAGGGTGTCCGCATAGAGCATCCTTTTACGTCATAAAGAAGGTTGCTGGAGAAAAAGCGATCTATCCGACTGATATAGGCTGTTATGCTTTAGGGATTGCTCCGCCATTAAATGTTGGCGACATAATGATATGCATGGGTGCGAGTATAGGCACCGCCGAAGGAATAAGCAAGGTTACAGGCAAAGACACCATCGCAATAATAGGAGACTCAACATTTTTCCACGCTGGAATCCCTAGGCTCATAAATGCTGTTTATAACAATCACAAGGTCACTGTTGCTGTTTTGGACAATCTTGCAACAGCAATGACTGGTCATCAACCACATCCTGGAACAGGTATGACTGGCATGCAAAGCCCGACAGAGAGAATTCTCATTGAAAACATTGCGGAAGGATGCGGAGTAAAATATGTGAAAGTTGTCGATCCCTTTAAAATTAAAGAAGCTACTTCGGTGTTGAAAGAAGCACTGCAACAGCCAGGTCCTTCAGTTGTGGTTTTCCGCGCGCCTT
>Ga0172366_10002053_pt1 | contig 15745 bp, 19 predicted proteins | sample LakKivSesite69cm_FD_114533 | JGI IMG/M metagenome (GOLD analysis project Ga0172366, IMG submission 114533) | Sediment microbial communities from Lake Kivu, Rwanda - Sediment site 69cm | ecosystem: Environmental > Aquatic > Freshwater > Lake > Sediment | place: Rwanda: Western Province, Lake... | reverse complement strand
TGCAAAGTATCCCATACCGCGAAGCTTCGATAGAACCTCTATGAGCTTGGGCGCTGAAACCCCCGCACGTCTAGACAAGTCGTGATGATCGTAAAACGTTGGCGGCCCACCCGCCTCCTCGATGCAGCGGTCGAGCAATACCAGCTCTCGATATCCAAGCTTGAAGTCCCGACTAGCCAAATCCGCGTACATTTTTCTGATGAACTCCTTGTCCATAAGTTGTCCTAGCCACATTGGGCCACCTTGTTCAAATTTTTCTCCACATTCACAAGTGCTTGACAACGTTGGAACTATGCCGTGTGCCACGACCCTGCGCCCGCATGATCGGCAATGCAACACGTACCCCTGTTGACTCAAAACTTCATCGGCACGCTGGGCGCCACGTGCTGCCCGAAGGTAAATTCTGAAGTAGTGCTCGGTACTGTGCGCCAGGATCGGGACGAGCGCGAGCTCATGTTTGCCCGCGACCCGCTGAGCGAAGCCAATCAAAATCCGCACACCAAGCTCATGACAATACTCTGTCTTCATTGGACGGGCTCCATACCTCCTCACACATGCCTTCACATGAGCGCCAGAAAGCGGGGCTGTATCCGTGGCGGTCAGCGCAAGGATACCCTCCCGAGCGAGAGCTGCACATGCCGCTTCGACGAACGGCGCTGGGGAACCAAACGGATCAACATCTATAAAATGGAATCGCTCCCTTCTATGGCTCGAAAGCAGGACATTCGCATCCTCGTTATGCGCATCGATGTTGCCGAGCCCGTTGAGTTCAACGTTGCGCCTGATAAATTCAACCGTTTCCTGCGAGCGATCGTTGATTGTGGCTTTTTCTACGCCTCCGACCTCCTTCGCATACCTCAACCCTCTCGCACCCACCCCCGCCAACGGATCACATACGCGGATGCCACCGAGCTCGTTCGCCAATACATGCACGACAGAAACCGAGATGTCGCGACAGAGCTCCATGCGCGGGTTGTAAAATACCGATGTCAACGACGGGGCATAATCTCCAGCCGGTGTCCTAAACTCCGAGAGGTCTGGAACCTCCAACTTTGTATTGCCCTCGATAACCACTTGCTTCTGCATTAATTATCGCTCCGATGACATTGACACTTTTATTTCTTCCGCGAGCTGTGTCGGCAATCCTGTACGATTGTCCGGCACGACTTCAAATATCTTCACGTCTTTACGGGCTTTGACATCGCCGATAAAACCTGTCGTCGTGCGCTGGTGAATAATCGCTAGAAGCGGCTTGTCTGAATCAAGCGCAGCCGCCACCGCGCGTTTGAATCCCTCGCTGTACATCTCCATGGGTGCTATTTCGTCGATGACCACAAAATCCGCCTCTCGAAGCGCACGTCCAATCGCCGCTTCGCTCATTTCATCCACGTTTTTTACGTTCACGCGATACCTGCTCACTTGGGGGCCATCGCGCTGGTCAACATGGGCCAAAATGCGCTCTTCTCTTGTCATGAGGTCTATTATTTTGAAACCGAGCCGAACTCCGCCTTCTCGGATCTCTGGGCAATAAAGCCCACCTGGTTTGAAGCCTTGTCCCTGGAGGATTTTGATGGCGTTCTCTATGACCGACGTTTTGCCGCTGCCTGGGCGTCCTGTGACCAAAAAATTGTTTGGCATGCCGCCACCGAGCCGCCAATTTTGCCCTATGCGACCTGCGCAACCAGAATAACATCCTTCGTCGCGGACTCGTGCAACTCGTACTCCAAAATAAGCTTGCCAGCGTCCTCGGTAACCCGCACCATGTAAATCACAGATGCCGTGAAATTCCCGAGACCCGCATTTTGAGCGCGAGTCAAGACATCATTGACGTAGTCCTGCCAACCTACTGTCTCCGCATCAGCATCCCCCGCAGCCGCGGCTTTGATGGCCTCCCATACGTCCGTCGAGTACGAGTACGAGGTGCTACCATCCGTTAGAGTCCATGATATGGTGGCGAGGTCTGTAGTGGAATATATCACGCTGCGAACCGTCGCGTTCCCATACAAGGATACCATGTTTTCGGTCGTTGAATCATAAACGTAGATGTTGACCACGGAATTCGCTCTGATGGTCGGGGTTCGGCTGAATGTGTCGGTGACTGGCACCTCGACGTAAACGGTGTTTTTAAAGTCCATTTTACGCAGGGTTGACCAAGTAGAACTCCCAACAAGCGCGAGCGCGTTATCTCTCGACATGGCTTCCCAATACGTTGAGCTGTTGCATCGCTTCATTACGACGTCCTCCCTCATACCTTGGATGAGCCCCGTGAAATAGCTCCGCCACGTAGAGGTGGCTTGGGTATCGATCGTGCCTGAGAGTTCGTAGTCCTGCAGCTCGGTGAGGGTCGTCTTGGCGTTTATCTCTCCCCTGAGGGTTGTAGCGAGAGTTGTGAATGCCGCTACATCGGCAGTCGAGCGATAGACGCCAGTGACGGTCGTTGTGACTGTATCGAGCAGACTCTTTCTCTTCACCTCGCGCTGGTAGACCGCGGCCACCTCAGCTTGTATCGCGCTCACTTCGCTCTTCGAGGATGCGGCCTGAATCTGCGCGCTAAAGCTCGAGAGAGCCGACAAGGCCTGCTCCGTGCCTACCGAACCAAGGGTTTGGCTTATGTTGCTTGCCGCCTCCGTTTTGACCTGCTCCAGTTCCGCCGCAGCGGGCCTTGCAAAGCCTATGTAATAGACGCCGAAAACTGCTGCACCAATGATTGTAAACACGACCGCCGCACCAACTACTGCATGAACATCAACGACATCTGAAATCTCAATCACTCTCCAATCACAAAAATTAATGGGAGCCCAATATATAAAGCCAGCGTAGGTAAATTCTACCGAGCGATGCATTTAAACAGATGTCGGCATTGCTGGGGGAAAAGTGTGATAGCTGGTGTTGACGAGGCCGGGCGCGGCCCCGTGTTGGGAAATATGGTCCTCTGTGGCGCGATGTTTAAACCAGAAACACTCGAAGAGCTTAAAGCAGCCGGCGTAAGAGATTCCAAACTTCTCAGCCCTAGCAGGCGCGAAACGCTCGCTAAATTTATAGCTGAAAAAGCGTTGAAAATAGAAATCGTCGAACTTTCGCCTGCAGAGATCGACGAGCTCAGGCTGGTCAAAAAAATCAACCTCAATGAAATCGAGGCCATGAACTTCGCAAAAATCATCGACCGCCTGAAGCCGAAAATTGTGTACGTAGACTCGCCCGACCCAAACCCAAAGATGTTCACCGAAAGGCTCCAACGACACATGCGGACGAAACCGAAGCTTGTGGTCGAAAACTACGCCGATCGCAAATACGTTGCAGTCTCGGCCGCTTCGATCATCGCAAAAGTCAGGCGGGACAAACGCATCTCAGAACTGCACCAACGCTATGGTGACTTCGGCTCGGGCTATAGCTCGGACATGCGGACAATAAAATTTTTGGAGGAGTGGGTGCGCGAACACGGAGAACTCCCAGAATTTGCGAGAAAATCTTGGGAAACAGCACAACGCATCGAAGAACAAGCTAAACAAAGAAAACTAACTTGATACAAATTCTGAGGATATAAGTAGAGAACTAACATTTTACCGTGCATGGGCTCGGATGGAAGCGGAGATAGACATTATAAAACTGGGAAAAAGATGAAGCATATCCAAAGTTTCGAGCTAAAAAACGGAGCTACTAGCGACCGAGCCCACATGTATCGTTATTAATTATTGCGAATCAAGGTTTGGTGTGGTAGTCACATGCGCCGAATTGTATTAGCATCTGGCAAAGGGGGCGTTGGACGCAGCACGTTGGTAGCCAATCTCGGCCTCGCTATCGCCAAAATGAAGAAAGTGACAGTAGTTCTCGACGCAAGTTTAACAACGCCTAACCTCGGGCTGATGTTCAAACTCGAAAAAGCGCTCTTCACACTCAACGATGTGCTCGCCGGAGAAGCTTCGTTGAGCGACGCTATCCACGATGGGCCGTTTGGTTTAAAGATAATACCAGCCGGCGTTACGCTTGAGCAGGTAAAAAAAGCGCAGCCCAGCCGCCTGCCTGGAGTATTGCGCGAGCTACCGGTGAAAGCTGATTTTCTGCTGATAGACGCTCCAGGGGGACTGAGGAGTGAGACAATAGCTGCGCTTCGCACTGGGCATGAAGTATTGCTCATAACAATTCCAGAAATCACGTCAATCTCAAACGCCATGAAAACACGTCTAATCGCCGAATTTCTAGGTTTGAAACCAATAGGCATCGTGACCAACCGCGTCCACAATGAGGAATTTGAACTCACGAGCAATGAAATCGGCCGTTTGTTTAATCTACCAATACTCGCCGAGATACCCGAGGACGACATCGTTAGAAAAGCGCTGACCCGCGGAAAAAATGTGGTTGATGCCTACCCAAATTCACCTTCTTCAAAAGCAATAAATGAGTTGGCCGGAAAAATCTTGAAAATGAAGATCTAGGGACTCACTTCTCTATTATCTCTCCCACACGCCTCAGTATCACCCTCTCGTACTCAGATAGCAGCGCCTTCCGAACGCGTTCCAAACGCTTGGTTTCCGCAACAAACTTGTGTATGAATACCGCGATTATCATAACTGGAACTGCCGCTGCAAGAACAAGAAGTGGCCAAGCGATGGATGCCAACGTCCCACCAAGTAGCCTAGAATCATAGATAATTAAAACTGAGAAAAACGCAGATACTCCAAATATCCAAGAAGCAAAACCAAATTTCAGCATGCGTTTAGCGTATGTCCACTGAAATTCTGTGATGCGCTTGAGTTCTCTCTCTGCTATTTCCAACTCTCGTTTTATTGTTGCGCCAGTTCTTGCTTTCTTTAATGTTTTTGGCATAATCTATTGTTAGAGACATTAGTTTAAAACTTATTGGCTCGCTTGAGAATCAATTTTTTGCTTGACGAGTTTTCCTGCCAATTCGTTAAATGCATTTGCAACCAGGGATTTTGGCGAACGAATTACTACGGACTCGCCAAGGGCTGCCGCATGCCTGACCTCTACATCTTCTTGTATGACTTCAAGCACTGGCAGATCCAGAGTCGTTCCTATCTCTTTAGGAGAGATATCCGAGCGATTCCCCCTCGCACGGTTGATTACCACTCCAATCGGTTTGACATGTAAGCGTTCCGCCACAACCTTTACCTTTATCGCCTCAAAAACAGAAACAAAATCTGGGTTCACGACTAGGATAACCTCTTGAGCAAGGGTCAACGCAGTTATCGAATCGTGATCCATGCCAGATGGAGAATCTACCAGCAGAAAATCTGTTTTCTCAGCGAGCTTTTCTACCACTTTTTTCAATCGCTCAAGTCTAGCCTCACGGACTTTATTCAGCGACATGCTACATGGCACAACTTTCAAGCCAGCCGGACCGATGCAAATTGCCTGCTCTATTTTCCCCTCACCAGACAGCAAATTGTTCAATGTCACTTTTTTATCTGTGAGACCAAGAACCAACCCCAAGTTTGCCATGGTTACGTCGGCGTCTATGGCAATCGTCCTTTTGCCGAGCTGCGCGATCGCTACCCCCAAGTTCGCAACTATGATGGTCTTCCCTGTTCCGCCCTTGCCCGATGCAAATGATATGATCCGCGCCATGCTACCAGATAATGGTTTTCTCCTGCGATTTAAAACTCTGCCACGCGCGGTATGTTAACAGGTTTAATACTCAAAAACGAAACTGATGTTGAGGGGAAACTTGAGAGGCCAGTCAAGCATAGAGTTCTTAATTGTCATCAGTTGCCTACTCATGGTACTGGGCTCCGTTTCCATACCCCTCTATAATCGTTCACGCGACGATGCCCAGCGATTGGTGGACACCTCCGACGCTAGAGAAGCTGCGACCACGTTAGCGAATGCCCTAAACACTATCTACGCCGATGGGATCGGATCGAGACAAACTGTGGAATACTGGCTACCGAGAGGTGTCGTGGCGTTTCGCGCATGCGGCTACGAAAACGTCGATGTGGATGGGGTAGATACCAACGACACAGATGTTCCTGTGAACGGCCGCGCAGATGTCCAAGTTCTATTTGACTTTGACGGCAACGGCGTTTGGGACAATAAACGCGAGTCTGTTGTGATAGTTGACACAATTCTGCCAAGCAGATGGGATGAGAATGGTAACCTGCGAGGAATTGGATGGGTGAGAGAAAATTGTGTTCACGTTGAGGACATTAACCTCGAGTTCAATCCAAACAGCCGAACGCGCCACCGAGTAACTTTAGAATACAAAAATATTGGTGGCGCGTACCCTAGGTGCATTACCGTTTCCGATGTGGTGGTGGAAAGTGTCTAGCATGCGTGGCCAATCAGCGGTTGAGTACATGTTAATTGTTGCAGCGGCCCTCATTATTTTCGCATCTGTGACTTACACTATGATACTCAGTCCCTCACAGAAAAACTCGAATGATGAAATGATTCGTTCACAAGCGAGATTGGCTTGTGATGCAATCTCCGATGCCATAAACGATATCTACAGCAATAGCAGTGGAGCGGCAAGAACCATTTATGTGTCATTATCAAGTGAGTGGAATATATATCTCACAAAAAATACATCATGTCTAACGCTCAGTGTTCTAACATCACGAGGCATCGAAAATGTGTCTGAAAATCCAAGGTACTCGCTCGATGACTCGCTTGTACACATCGCGAGTGGGAACTATGCTGTGATAGTTGATTGGTGGGACAACAAAGAAAAAATAGTCATGTCTGATAATAAAATCTACATCCATATAAATCCGTTGGGGGGAGGCTAATGGATCGCCAAGGTTTCTTTTCGATTGATGCTATTTTCGCGGTCGCGTTGCTATTAATAATCGCTGGTGTTTTTTCCAACGTTTACAACGGGAGAAATCAAGCTGCGACGTGGATTAGAGTTGGAGAAGAAGCAAAATCGACGTGCGAGAAACTTGTAGCCGCTATAAATACCGTGTATGCGAATGGCTCAGCTTTAAATCTTTACATTGATTTACCTACAACTATCGGTGGGCACGCTTACGTTATTTTATTTGATAACATTGACCGGGAAATTACAATTAATGTTCCTGAGATTGGGATAACTGGTAGCACGGCGAAAGCCACAACCACGTGCAAGAACATCGCGCTTGGTAGTTTGGACACATCGAAACGCGTGAGGGTGTACTGGGAGAACAGTAGTGTGAAGGTGACAAACATATGAAAGGGCAGGCGGCACTTGAGACGTTTTTGATATTTGGAGCAGTTCTCGCCGTAGTATCAGCGCTGATTTTTGTTGGGCAGCGAAACAACGAGGCAGATAGTGCCATGTCAGCCGCCCGCACTGGTGCGGATAAAGCAATCGCGCAGTTGTGCATGCAATATGGTTGCCAGATCAACATTGATAAACTGACCTTCGACGATGGAATGATCTCGTTAAGTTTGACCACATCTCATAGCGGCCCATCAGATTTTGTGATAAGTGACGGGGTCAGAACCGAGGCGCTGAAATATGTATATCAAGCGATAAATGGTGTCTCCCCTGACAATGCACAGCCTGTCAAAACAAGAAATTACACCTACGATGTGCTAGTCACCATAAATAGGGTGAGCAGATGAACGATCGAGGCCAAGTTTTCACGCTCGACATGCTCTTTGCGCTTATCCTTGTTGTGTTGATGGTAAGTTGCTCAGGAAAAGCGCTTGATATTGCTGTAAACAGAACCGGCAGTTATTCAGCCAGATATTCTCTCGAGCGAACTGCAAACGACGCTGCAGATGTACTCGTGAAGACCACAGGTAGGCCATCTATATGGGGACTTGACAATCTCGAAACTCTAGGTTTAGCTGAAAGCGTTGTAGGCGACTTAAGCATGCCTATTTTAAACACCATAGATTCAACAAAGTTTACGCTACTTCGTAATCTTTGTTCGGCAGAAAATTGGAGCAATCCAGCCAATAAAAGTGCGCGGTATGTGGTAGAAAACCTTTTTGGTGGTAGTAACTTCGAGCTTAGAGTACTCGACAAAGACGAAAACTTGCTATGGGATATATGGCCTAGATGGGCACCTGGAAAAACATCAGGCTCTGAAAACGCACTAGAAGTTACAGTCGTGAGGCGTTCGATTGCGATGAGATACGGGGGAGTTGGAGCTGAAATACCTGCCACGCTCGAGGTCAAGTTATGGAGGTAGCCGAATGAGTTTTCGACGCGACCAACGTGGTTTCATATTCAGTTTGGATGCATCCCTTGCTCTAATCATCGTTCTTACAATTATGATAGGTATAGGCAGAGTTGGTGGAAATGAAGCAACGTATGAGCAACAAGGTTATCTGCGCCTTGAGCGGTACGCTAATGACGCACTTGAAACAATGCAGCTTACAGGCGCGCTCGATAATATCATAAATTTTGTTAAACAAGATAATATCGACAGCGCCGAAAATCTGGCGAGAGCACAACTCGATAAAATCCTGCCCCCTAATATACAATTTAAATTTATAATTGGAGACAATCGTCTAACGGTTTATCCAAGTACTGCAACTGGATGGAACTCCAAGTTTGAAAACGCCAATGAGCTAGCTACAGCAACACGCATGTCAATACTTCCTCCAAAAGAAAACTTCCGCGTACTAGCTTGGTTAGATGACAACACCGATCGCGCGTTTATGGACGAGATAGCGAGAGATACTGGCTGGCAGGTCACTAGAACTAGCGATGAAACGTTTTTCCGAAACGAGATTCTTAGATGGGATACAGCAGTATGGCCAAACCAACGCTACTACAAAACTATATTCATCCCAGATGCACAAAGAAACTTTGACAGCACTACAGAAAGCAACTTGGTAAATTTTGCTCGTCACATCGGAAGGCTTGTCGTTGGTGGTGATACATTATGGTACAATCGACAATCAAATGGTACCTTGAGTACACCATTACTCTACGAAGTACTGGGTGTCGACTATCGATACATAGGAAGGCCACCACTTGACTCTCGAAACACTGGATTGCATGTAATCAATGATAATAATTCAATAACAACCTCGCCCTACTACATTTGTTATCGGGCAGATTACGCTGGCGAGAATTACTATATGTACGTTTATAGGCCACAACTTTCGGTTGGTAGTGTAACAACAGTTCTAGCACAATGGGACAATGTACCAACAGCAAGAGGTGTCGATACTCCGCCGTGGCGTGGCATAATTTTCCGCGATCAGTATGTTGCTGGTGAACTTGGTAGAAAAGGTACCGGAGTTCTATTTAACATGCGCTTGGCACAGAGCGCGATTAGCAGTGAAGAAGGAACAGAAGACTGGATAACCTTCGCAAGGCGCGCGATTTATTGGGACGGGAATCTCTGGAAGTTCGAGCCAGTAACACTTTATGTCTGGCGAGGAGAATCGGTGAGTTAAATGCGGCTTCTTCGAGATAAACGTGGATTTGTGTTGAGTGGACTTGCGCTATTACTAGTGCTGCCAGCGATGTTGTTGGTTGCTTCATACTTCAAAGTTGTCGAAACTGGTGGAGAAGCAACAGCATTTCAGATTATCGCCGACAAAGTAACTTATGTAGGCAAAGATATCGAGCGTGTGATCAGATACATGTCAAACAATTATTTGCCAATCAACAACACAACTCTGCGGGAACTAGCCGAAAACTATCGGGTGGCCACAGGCTTACTTGTAGACGTTGGACCAGTCATCATATACCCATTTTGGATTCACGTTATCAACACAGGTGTAAACCACTACGCAGGGACTCAATATTGCAAAATCACGGAAGCTGGAACTGGAAAATGGCGTTATAATTTTGAGGATTTGGATGTGGGAATAGGCGAAAACCCAGACTACGACTACAATGAGCCACGTTTATTGGTGGAAAAACTTGGTGGGGTGTTACGAATAACCATCGAAGAGTACGATGGAGGCTATCATTCAGACATTTATTATTCGAGTCAATTGATCAAAGGATTTGTAGGTGGCTCTGAGAGAAATCATGTAGGGGATATAATCTTGGTAAACGAGAATTTAACAAGTGGGATTCCTATATATGTTAGAGACCCAAATGGGACTACGCAATATTTTTCCACCGTAGAACTAATTGCCTGATTTATGGTGAAATATATGGCAAGTTCTAAGATAATCGATTTCTTTCACAGCGTCGGCGAAGCGATATTCAATGTTAGAAAACTATCGAGTAAGCTAAAACGAAAAAAAGGGGAGCGATTTCAGAAAACACAACAAGAGATTCCTCAAATGTTAAAGAACTTCCTCGAACAACATCATGCGGGTTGGCCTGAGTACGTCATGCTCAAAACCCAAATAGCAATAGTGGCGTTGTTTGTTTTAGCGGCAATCTATGTTATGATGTCGCCAGCTTACGAGGTGATTTTTCTCGCTGCGCTTTTGGTGCTTAGCGCGTACGCTCTTTATCTAGCCCTGACTCAATTAAAGCGCGCATTCAGGCGTGACTACCCTGCCTACCGAAGCTTTGTTTTCATGTGCGTAGCAACCGTGTGGGTCTTCACGCTGACGCTTAGATATCTACCGATAAAATTTTCGTTCGAATCGATATGGCTCGCTTTAGTGCCAGCGCTCGTTGTAATCTGTTTCGTGCTCGCCGCGTTTATTGGTTTTAGGCTGAGGTATGGACGCGATTATACCTACGGTGTTGTCGAAGATGTCGGGCGCGGGCGGGCGGTCGTCAGGGTTAGCTACGATATATGCAGCAACGTCAAGCATGGATCGTACGTGGTAGAGAGCCTCGCCAAAGTGAAGAAAGGCGACATTGTTAAAGTGAAGATTGAGCGCCCAATGTTAGGTCTAGGGGGCGCCAAGGTTAAAGCGATTTTGGGAAAGGCCAAGTAAACACATTGTGGATTTTACAAGAAGCTTAACATACCCACCAAATTGTCTATTATTTCTCGCTTGGTGTTCTCGATCTGCCCGCCAATGTTGGAGCCAAGTGAGCTAAATGTCTTTATGATCGTATATGTGATGCTCGCCAGAACAATGAGAGCAGCGGAAACTATCAACATATATTCAATGGCTCCCTGCGAGCGTTCTTCCATGTTGTGCCCCGTTCAATCTCTGTTTGAAAGTATTTTAATCTGCCCTTGTTAATTTAAACAACGACTAAAAATCCATATTTTAAAGCTAAAGCTAACATCAGCAAAGAAAAAGAAAGGCTCTTTCGGCAAAGAGCCTGAAGTAGGAGCATTCACCTTATATCGTTATTGTCGTGTCGAAAAAGTACTGCCCTGAAGGTATGTGCTGCACTCTTACTGTGTACGTCGTCCCTGCTGTGAGACCACTCGCTAAAGTGATGTCTGCCATAGAAGACGAGAGCACAGCAGTTCCAGCAGTCCATGTTTCAGTCGTTGCGTTGTCATGGACGGTATACTGCCAATCGACCGCTGGGCATGAGTCAGTGCCACCCGTGGCTGTCAATTTGATGCTTGTGCCATCTTTTTGTGCGGTGAGCAGGATGTTCGGTTTAGTTGCGACTCCGCGTGTCACGTAATAGACTGCAATTGCGACGACAACTAGAACAGCTGCGAGTATAAGCAAGTACTCTGTAGCACCTTGACCCTCTTTCTTTTTGAAGATTTTCATCTTTTCACCTCTATTATAGCTTAACAAGGGCATTTATATTGTTTTCGGTGAATATAAAGCGTTTTGGGGAAAAATAGGGCTTTATGAAGCAATTGTAGGCCTATAAAAGCTTTTAATTCATTATTACCTCGCATTTTCTAACTTCAAATCACGTGTATTATGCTGTGAAACCTACCAAAAATCGCGCGATGTAAAACATACACATCGCAACTGCTACAAATGGTATGCTAGACGTGACTCCTTTCATCATTTGTCCGTAGCGAACCACCCCGACGGCGAGGGAGCTTATGACCGCTTGTATCACGACGAAAAGGAGGATTATGGTGCCCATACCATCCGGCAAGATAGCTCTGGTGCTCGCCCTCATGAGTCCTTCGCCGATCGCTACAGTGAGCCCCATTATCAGCGGTGCTGCTATCAAAGCCGTCGCAAGCAAAAAAAGCACCTGCTGAGTCGTGGCCGTCTTGCGCTCGCGTTGGATCGTGTGCACTTCTCGGATATCCGCGGAAACTGCATCGAGAACGTCGGCGAGCGCCGCTCCCCTCTCGATACCCTCCACTATTAGGCCAAATGCTCGCTCGAAGAGAAGAGAATTCGATCGATGTGCGAGCGCCAACAATGCGCTGTTGAGCTGTCTCCCTCTACGTATCTCCATCACGGCCTGCTCAAACTCCTGCGATAGGGCCCCGTACTTTGATTTTGCGATATCTTTCAGCGCTTCATCTATGCCAATACCCGCGCGGAGGGTGCTCGCTATTTGCCGAATGACATCGGGCAACATGCGCTCGAGTTCGGCCGCGCGTCGTTGCGCCAAGTAGTAAGGTATCCCGACGGTGAGCGCCGGAAACATCGCTAAAACAACCAAGAGAATCAACAAGGGAGCGGGCACGGGCAACGCGATAAGCACGCTCACTACGCCGACTACAAGGCAGATGCCGACGATAGCGAAGATAGTGATGCCGATATATTCCTCCGCGGCAAGTGTAATATTCGTCGACCTGAGCCTGCGCTCGGTGCTATCCAAGAACTTTTGTGGGAATATACGCTTCACCACAGCTGCAGTCCGCTCGACTATGTCCATGATCACACCATAGGCTCCCTACGTTTAATCATCACCACGAAGTAAAACAGGAGGAATGGTAGGAAGAGAAGGTACAAGATGACGGCTGTAGCAGTGGTGAAACCCGCTCCTCCCATCATGCCCGCCACCATCATCATTATCACGAGGAGTGCTGGGATGACCGCTGCTGCAAACATGTATAACATGCTCATCATGTTGAGCGACTGCGTGTAGTCACGGAGCTTCATCCTTAGTTCAAAAGCCGTCTCGTCAGCTAGGATACCGAGCGTCCGTGCAAGATCTCCACCCAAACGTATGGTTCGTTGAACATGTTTGACTGCACGCCGCAGCGCCTCCGATTCAACTCGCTCGTCCATCGCCGAGAGCGCTTCCTCCATGCTTCTTCCCGCGTGCATGTCGCCGATCACCCGTCCGAACTCCTCCGAAAGCGCGCCGTAGTTGGCCTTGCTGACCGAGGTAATGGTCTCAGGTAGCCCGATGCCGGATGAGAGCTGTGTCGCCATGTGGCGCAACGCATACGGCATGGTGCGGTTTATATCCGCCGCGCGCGCCTTTGCCCTAGATCTCGGTTGATTTCTCATCAACAGAAATGTAAAAAGGGACACCATGGCGCCAATCGCGAGCGCGAATAAGCTGTGTGTAAGCAAGAGTATAAAAATGATAGATACCGCGCCAAAGATTATACTTACACCCAACATCAGCGCAACATACCGCTCGGGAGAAACCGTCAAGTTAGCTTTATAAAGATCCTCGTCGAGCCCTTTGAAAAATCCAACCATTCGCTGAGCCGGACGTTTGAAGGGGACATAAAAGCTCCCAGCGAGCCTCTCTGACAACGGCCGCTTGAACTCTACCCGCTTCTCCCAGACCTTCTCCTCCATGGGTTTGCGCTCTTTCTCGCGCTCTTCGCGCAACGTCTCAAGCTTTTTTAATTCTTGCAATCTACGTGTGACCTCATCGGGTTCTCCTGCGACCTCATGACCTGTAAGCGTCCTACCAATGCGTCGTGCTGCCTTGGCCGCCCCGCTGCCAGTCTTAAAAACACCACCACCAACCGTAGAAAAAAAATCAAGGAATCTGCTTTTTTTCTTAGCTTTCGGCATGTGTTACACTACCTATTTCTGGGACTTTTCGCTACGAATTTTTTTCATCACGGCCTCTGGATCGCGATAATACTCTTGGATAACTGCGCCCACATCAAATACGCTACGAATGCCCTTTTTCTTCATCCATTCAAGCACCGTCGCTCGCTTCCCCATCTCAATCTCGATATCGCCACTACTCAAGCCGCTGAATTCAGCAATCGTACGTTTGATTTTGCTTGGCACACCTGTTGCCTCCACAATGTCCGTACGCGGGTTCCACTTGAAGATACGGCTGAGTTGTGGCTTACCACCCTCCAAATCCGTGATTTCAGCCACCTCCGTCACACGACGAATTTGTCCCTTCTGGCGGTGGTAAATACGCTGCTGCATCACGATGATATCAAGCGCTTGAATCATTATCTTAGGTACATCCATCGGCGCCTCGGTCAAACGTGTGATCGTCTCCATGGCGCTGTTTGAGTGGACGGTACCCATACAGCCATCATGTCCCGTATTCATCGCGGTGAACATCGTCCGCGCCTCGGATCCACGCACCTCACCAACGATCAAACGGTCGGGCCTCATGCGAAGGGCGTTTTTAACCAAATCGTCCATGGTGATTTCACCTCTACCCTCGACATTCGGTGGCCTTGTTTCCATTCTTATCCAGTGCATGTGTGGAAGTTGAAGCTCGGCAGTATCCTCTATCGAAATGATGCGTTCACGTGAAGGTACAAAGGTAGTGGCAGCATTGAGCGTTGTCGTCTTGCCGCACCCAGTACCACCGGCGAACAGTATATTCGCAGGTTTGATATTGAGCCCATCCACGACCAACCAAAGGAACGCAGCGACATCCGTCGACACTGTACCGAAGTTTAAAATATCAATTACAGTAAGTGGATCTTTTCTAAACTTCCGTATGGACAAAGTTGGGCCCTCAAGTGTAACCGGTAAAAGGGTGGCGTTTATCCGGCTCCCATCAGGCAACCTAGCATCCAACAGCGGTGTCTGTTGGTCGATGCGCCTGCCGATAACGCGGGCCATCTTATCGATAATCTGTCTGATAGAATCCTCATCCCCGAAGACGATATTCGTGAAACACATCCCATGCTTACGGTGGTAAACGTATACTGGCTTGCCGATGCCCGTTACCATTATGTCTTCAAGCCGGTCGTCTGCTAACATCTGATCAAGTAGGCCGTAACCGATCATGTCCCTGACAACGACTTCACCCAAGCGTTTAAGCCGATCTGACGAAAGATGCATTTCTCTGCTCTCGCGCTCGAGTATCTTAAGAACCTCGTGCGTGAATACGCGCTGACGCTCTATTGGATCGGAGATCTTGTTCGGGTCTATTTTTATCTCTTCGATTGCCTTCTTTTTAGCGACCTCGACCAACTTCACTTCTTGTTTCGACAGTTCTGGTAGCCTTAGCCTGTACATCGGCAGAGTTTCGCCAGCCATCGAAACGATCTCAACTTGGCCGTAACTGTCGATTACCTTTTCAAATTTTGATGTTGCTACCTCTCGAGGCAAAGCTGGTTTTTCTTTAGGCGCTACGACAGGTTTGGTCTCAACCGGCGACTTCTCAGATAATATCCCAGAGAGGAGACTTTTCAGGTCACCTTCTTGTTGTGGTAGCCCTATACCAGGTGTTTCTCGCTTTGGTTTCAATCCCCTCTTGCCGCGCTTTAAAATCTTTTTCTTCGCCATCTTCCCAATATATAATTGATTTAAATAGTAAAAGGATTTGGTAGTGCCAAACCAATGCTGTTCAAATAAGTAGAAAATTAGCTAAAGTGGGCCCCCGCTGTGTCCCATCACACTAACTGCGAGCTTCTTCGTTTGTCATTCGACGCTCTCCACTCGCTAACCCTCATGGTGGGATTTCTCGAGGGCCCGCCCGCCTGTCGCGCACCAGGGTTGGCTTTCAGGTCATCACTAGGTGTTCCCGCCAATATGTTCCCCGAAGGACCCATCTTGGCACGACTTGGCAGCGGGTTGTTCCGGTGTTCCCGCG
>Ga0172366_10002052_pt1 | contig 15749 bp, 14 predicted proteins | sample LakKivSesite69cm_FD_114533 | JGI IMG/M metagenome (GOLD analysis project Ga0172366, IMG submission 114533) | Sediment microbial communities from Lake Kivu, Rwanda - Sediment site 69cm | ecosystem: Environmental > Aquatic > Freshwater > Lake > Sediment | place: Rwanda: Western Province, Lake... | reverse complement strand
TTCACCGGGAAGGACGCAGCCATAGCCGTTAGATTAATCACTCGGCCCGCCTGTGAAAGAATAGCCCGCTACGCCTTCGACCTCGCCATGAAACGACGAAGGCAACTGACCTACGTCCACAAGGGGAACATCCTCAAGATCACGGACGGCATCTTCAAGGACACCGTCCTCAAGGTCGCGAAGGAGTACCCGCAGGTCGAGGCATGGGAGGCGCGGATCGACGCCATGGCAATGAACCTCATCAAGAATCCGGAACGATACGATGTTGTAGTTACTACGAACCTCTTCGGGGATGTCATCTCCGATGAGGTCGCCCAGCTAGTGGGAGGACTGGGTGTAGCCCCAGGCGCCAACATCGGGGAGAACTATGGGATGTTCGAGCCCGTCCACGGCTCAGCCCCGAAGTATGAGGGACAGGATAAGGTGAATCCGATTGCGACAATCCTTGCGGCGAAGATGATGATGGAGTGGCTCGGGGCAGACGAGGCTGCGGACAGGATTCAGAGGGCCGTAGAATCAGTGCTTAGAGAGGGAAAAATGATGACCTACGACATCGCCCCACCGGGGGTGACGCCGGCGAAGTGCAGCGAGATGGGGAAGAGAATAGCCCAAGAAATCCGGAACCAACGCTAGTTAGCACTAGTCTGACAGAAACAGGATTATTAGACCAATCCATGCCCCCAAATTAGGGAGAGATGGCCGCCTCTATATGGTTGACTATTACTTCCGCAGGGTCCTCCATGGTCGCCATTAGGGATTGTGCCCTCCCTCTCTGGAGTTCATGTTCAACATCAATATCCCCAAGAATACGCCCTATCCTTCTTATGGCCCTCCTCGGCTTAACCGTCCTCTCCACCAGTCCCTCCCGAATCAGGTACTTCTCAACTATCGTCGGCTCCCCAGGGTAGCAGGACAGTGCAGGAACACCCAGCAGGGCGGCTTCGGCCGTCATCGTCCCCCCCGCCCCGATGAAGAGGGATGAGTAAGAGAGGAGGCTGGGCCCATCCACCGCCTTAGTCGGAACTATCATCCTCTCAGGGAGAACGGATCGTAAAGCTGGAACCTGCTCTGCATATCGGGCCAAGACGACTATCTGCACCTCGTCCCCATGAGTCTTTACAAGGCCATCAACTATCGGGACCACTACAGACTGCTCGCAAACCTTGCCCAAGAGGTAGGAGGCGAAGGACTCCTCCGCCCTAAAGACGACGATTGGACTAGCATTATCGAGCCCGAGCTCACGGAGAACCTTCGGGTTCGGTTTCAGGTTCTTCAGCCACACTATCGGGTCCAGCCCTCTGTATTGGATGAGTTGGTCACGCGTGGCGCCCAGCTTGGTCCAGATGCTCCTCGGAATGATTGCGGGAGAGAAGAGCTTCTCGGCCAAAGGTATCGTTAGCCTAGCTACAGCCATGGAGTGGGGCGAATCGTTGACCGTGTAGTGGGGTATGGCGAGGCCGAAGGCCGTCCTCGCGGCTTCAGGGGATGCAAAGGCCAGAGAAAGGTCGGGTTTGGCGCGGCTGATGATGTGGGAGAGTTCCTCTATCCTGTGGGCGCTTGCGGCCAGCTTCTCCTCAAGGGTTGGGCCACCGTGTCTCCCAACTACTACTGGCCCAATGTCTCGGAGTTTGAGGAGGTCGTCAACCTCACGGTACTGCCGCGTGGTGTAGAATACCTCGCACTCCTTCTTCTCCAAGCGTCTTCCTATCTCTTCGAAGAAGAGGAGCTGTTTAGGGGTGAGGATGTCCAGCCAAACGAGCATTCAGCAATCAGCTCCACGAGTGGTTGAACTTGAACTACGACTTATAGATACTTCTTAACCAGCTTAATACCCCAGTCAGCCAACTCACGCGCCCTCCCCTCATCACCCGCCTCAACATTGACACGGTATATAGCCTCCGTACCAGAAGGGCGGATGAGTACCGTCGCGTCGTCGAAGGAGACCTTAACCCCATCTATAGTGAGACGCTTCATCCCCTCTGTCTCTTTCAGGATCCCCTGTAGAATCTGTTGCTTCTTCTCGTTGGGAACGTCCACCCTCCTCTTGATGATGCTGTACCTAGGCAACGCCTCAACCAGCTTGGAGAGGGCCTTTCCCCTATCTGCCAAGATATTTAGCATGAGGGCAGCCGCCAAAGCGCCGTCCCGCACAGCTTGGTGAGGCCCATAGAATATACCGCCGTTGTCCTCCATGCTGATGACGGAGTCGACTTCCAGCATACGCCTCGAGACTATAGTGGACCCGACCTCAGTCCAGACGAGTTCACCACCCCGCCCCTTGACGATGTCCTCCACAATCTTCGAGGAGCTCACGGGCGTAACCACAACAGCCTTAGGATGCCTCTCAAGGACCCAGTCGATAATAATGGCACCCGTCTTGTCACCCAAGACGATCTCCCCCGTCTCATCAGCAAACACGCAGCGGTCCGCATCCCCATCGTGCGCAACACCCAAGTCAGCGTCAAACGCCTTCACCGCCTCCGATAGTTGGATCAGGGTATCGGGTCGGGGCTCAGGGGTCCTGCCCGGGAAGTGGCCGTCCAAGTTCCCATTGATAGTCGTAACCTTGCATCCCAACTCACGTAAGAGGTCTGGTGTGACGAGGGCGCCGACGCTGTTCGCAGAATCAACCACAACACTGAACCGTCGCTTTCGTATAGACTCAACATCCACATGGCTCTTCACAGCCTCCTTATACGCCTCAAGAACACCCGGAAAAGCCTCCAGCCGCCCAACATCACTCCACACCGTCCTCGAGAACCTCTCCTCGAAGAAGATGGCCTCGACCTTCTCCTCCTCCCCCCTCACGATCTCCACGCCATCCTTGGCGACGACCTTTATGCCATTGTACTCAGGAGGGTTGTGGCTTGCAGTCACGATTATGGCGCCGTCCATCCCGAAGTGCTTCACCGCATACTGAATCGCGGGAGTAGGAACACAACCTACATCATGGACATTGCAGCCGCAGGACAAAGCGCCGGATGCTACGGCGCGGCTGAGGAGGACGTTGCTCGTTCGAGCATCATACCCGATCAGGATGTCGCTCCTCCCGAAGTAGGTGCCTATGGCGGCTCCTACCTTTGCAGCGAACTCTGGTGTAAGGTCTTGGTTCACGATTCCCCGTATCCCGTTTGTACCGAAAAGGACTCGTTGAGTCATGGGTTCTTCTTCCCTAATTCAACCTAGAATAGCCACCCTCTTAAGAGTTACACAGAACATGATGTGGAGCGTTCTTCCCGCCGTGGGGGCTACAGTACTATCGAAGGCTGGAGAACGCTCTCACTAACATTCTTACTCGGGCACACCTTCACGTTGGAGGTCAAGGTCACGTTATCACCGATGATGGCATGGTCTCCAACTATGCAGTCATGCTCTATCTTCACCCAACTCCCGATGATGGCGCCCTCACCGATGATGGCGTTCTTGATGGACGAGGAGCAATCAATCCACGCATTCGGGAACATGACAGAGTTCTCCACGCGACTTCCCCGCTTAACGACCGCCGCCTCTCCCAAGGACGCGTAGGGGCCTACGACAGCATCAGCCTCGACTACAACTCTCTTAGCTATCGCCACTGGCGGGATAATCTTAGCCTTCTTGCTCACCTTCGACCCTCTCTCGATATGATTCTGCGCCGCAATCATGTCAAGCATCACCTTGTTAGCCAAAACGTAGTCGTTGAGCTTTCCTATGTCAACCCAAAGGCTCCCGAACCTGTAACCCGAGAGCCCCTTGCTATCCGCGAGGATGGGAAACACTTCCCGCTCGATCGAGACCTCCTTGCCATCAGGAATAATATCGAGCACGGAGTGGTCGAGTACGTAGACTCCCGCGTTTATCAGATTGCTTGGCGCATCCTCGGCCTTGGGCTTCTCGACGAACCTCAGAATCTGGTTATTCTCGTTAAGGTCAACTACCCCGAATCGGCTTGGGTTCTCCACCTCGTGAAGAGCGATCGTCGCCTCCGCGTTGGCGTCGAGATGTGCCTTGTAGAGTGCTCGGTAATCGATGGTAGTCAGGATGTCTCCGTTTAGGACGAAGAAGGGCTCATCGTCCTCGTTCAGAAGCGACTCAGCCTTTTTGATTGGGCCTCCTGTGCCTAGCGGTTTTGTTTCCCGGGAGTACAGGATCCTCATACCGTACTTCGACTTGCCGAAGTGGCGTATGAAGACATCAGCCATGTAGTTCACTGCTAGGACCACGGTGGTGACCCCGTTCTTTGATAGTTGCTCCATCACCCAGTCCAAGAGGGGTCGATTGGCTACAGGAAACATGAGCTTGGGTCGAGTACATGTCAAAGGTCGTAGTCTCGTGCCGAAGCCGCCAGCTAGAATAAGTGCCTTCACATCACAATCCTCATGAATATAATCTTCTATTTCTATTGTCAATTGCTATATTAAACTCTGCGATAATGCTTGGTATTGGACTGGCCCTGGGCCCACGGAAGTTGATATAGCGTGTCCACCGTCGCAGTATTAACGAAGTCTCATGATACAGAGGCCTTAGTCTGTAAGGCACTGGAATCTATGCGGTTGCCCCAAGACAGAGAGTTCAAGGTGATTGTAGATGGGTGTGCAGCAGTAGGTTTCGTGGGTTCCATAGTCTCCACCGGCAAAGAGCTTGCCATGACTCGGCTAGAGAGAGGCCCCCAAACCGTCTTGATTGCGACACCGGCGCTCCTTAGAGATACGATCTTCGATGAAGGGAGGGCTTCGAAGGAGACAATCGACACCTTAAATGCCCTCTCTGGATCTGCTACCCGCCAAAGAGGGGGCTGGTCACTCCTTGGAACCATTGGAGGCCGGCTCGTAGGAGGCCGAGACATTATCGGGCAGCGGCCCCTCTTCTGGGGAAGAAACGACGAATTCCACGTATTCGCCTCTAGTAGGAAAGCCTTATGGTCCTTGGGCATCTTCACAGCAAGTTGCATCCCTGAAGGAACCATCTTGGAATTTGGGATGGGACGGAGTAGGGAATGTAGGATAGGCGAGTTAACGAGACCTAGTCCACAGCCTTTTGAAGAGAAGCAGACGGTAGCTGAGCTTCTGAAGCTACTCTATGCCTCTGTTAGGGCTATGACTCAGGGCTTCAAGAGGGTTGGAATACTCTTCTCCGGAGGACTGGACAGCTCCATCGTAGCAGCCATAGCTAACAGTCTTGGCCTTGAAACACGGCTTTACACCGCGGCCTTCGAAGATTCACCGGACATTGCTTCAGCTGAGAAAGCTGCCGACCTACTCGGCTTGGGGCTTGAGGTTGAGGTTGTTTCCTTTGATGAGGTGGAGGATGTTTTGAGGAGGACGATCTGGGAGATGGAGTCACCAGATTCGATTCAGGTGTGTGTTGGGATGGCTATTGAGGTGGCGGCTCGGACTGCGGTAGGGGAAGGGGAGAGTTTGCTTCTCTCAGGCTGTGGGGCCGATGAACTCTTCGGCGGTTATTCCAAGTATCTACAGGGGTACCGCATGTTTGGTGAGGAAAGGGTCGGAGAAATGATGTTTCGAGCTGTCCGTGGGCTGGGGAGTAGGGATCTTCTGAGGGATGGAGCCATAGGGGAGGCGAACCGCGTCCAGTTGTCCGCACCTTTCCTCGACCTTGAGTTGGTGAGATTCGGGTTAGAGATTCCTGTGAATCTCAAGTTTTATGGGATAGATGATGGTCTTAGAAAGAGGGTCTTGAGGCGGGCGGCTCAAGTGGTGGGGGTTCCGCAGGAGATGGTTGATCGGCCCAAGAAGGCGGCGCAATACAGCTCCAAGAGTCTGGCAACGGTTAAGAAGCTCGCTGGGAGGGAAGGCTTGAGCTTGCAGGGCTATCTGGAATCTATCTTCAATGAGGTCTTCGCATCCTATTTCAAAACATCATCTAGACCCTAAGGCGACTCTTCTACGGATGCTTAATGAACAAGAGGTTCTTCGTTTCAACGAAACGTTCATGTGGTGACTCATCTGTAGGAGCAGTTAAGGAATGGTGGATTGTCCAGAAGTGCCCTCTAATCGTCTGGAGAAGAGAAGGATAGACGACCGCTTTCGCCTAGGTGGGGAGATCAAAGTCTTCCCAGAGGACTTCGTTGTTGAGGAGGTCTGGGAAGACCGTGTATATACAGTAGATTTCTCTCTTCTCAATCGCGTCGTGGACGGCCCCTCCAGCTTTCGCGATACGAAGGATTACCTTCACTTCACCTTGGTCAAGCGGGACTGGACGACGGTAAAGGCGCTGCAATACATGGCCAAGAGACTCCATGTCTCACTGAAGCGGTTCAACTTCTCGGGCATGAAGGACAAGAGGGCGTTGACGGCTCAAAGGGTCTCGGCGTGGCGCGTTGAGGCGAGGGACCTGAGGAGGCTGCGGCTTAAGGATGTGCGAGTTAAGGACCTAGGATACTCCGATGAGAGGTTAACGCTCGGAGACGCGTCGGGGAACAGGTTCACCATAACCATCCGTAACATCCCCCATGGCAAGGCTGAGATACATCGGATCCTTGATGAATTCGGGTCGGTGGCTAGGGAAGGAAAAATCCCTAACTTCTTCGGCCCCCAGAGGCTTGGGGGAGGAAACGTCGCGATTGGGAAGGCTATCGTTGATGGTGACCTGAAGCTCGCCACTGAGATCCTCCTTCAGAAGGTGCAACCATACCTCGAAAAGGGCAGCGTAGAAGATTTGCCGGACGTTTTCTGGATCGAGAAAAGGGTGCTCCAGCACCTCAAAAACCATTCAAACGACTACGCGGGAGCCTTGAGGAAGATACCGAAGAAGATCCGGAGGATCTTCACCCATTCCGTGCAATCGCAGGCCTTCAACGAAGCCCTCCAAGAGGCGGTCCTGAAGGGGGATGTACCTGAGGTGCTGGAGGTCGAGGGGTTCCACGTGGGTAGGATGCCTGAACTCAGCACTCACTCGATTCAGAGGAGAGGCTATCTGGATGTCAGAGGCTTCAGCATATTGAGGGTGGAGGATGGAGTTGCAAGGATCCGTTTCACCTTGGGGAGTGGAGAATATGCCACAACCTTTCTGTCATATCTCGGAGTCGGATGAAGACCGACTAGAGACTCATTCTCGTCCCATATTCCTTTTTTATCTAGAAGTAAACCAAATCAAGATTACGCTTTCAAGGGAAAGCATCTTTGATTGTCTCATCAAAATAAGTTGCCACCAAACAGGATAGCTCACGTTTCAAGAATTACGGCCCTCTACCACTTCCACGGCTTGGAATTCTACTTAGTGCGAATTCTTCGAGCTTACTCCTAATCTTGATTGTGTTTGCAGGCGTGGCGGTAGTCGTATTGGCGTAGTCAACCCTCAACCCAACGCGGCCTTTAACTCCTCGCCACTCACCCCATACTTCCGGAGAACCGCGACCAACCGACGGTCCCGCTCCTGAACCTGACGGGCCAACTCCCGCAACTTGTCCTCGAACTCCACACGCATCGCCTCCTTGATATGGTTCTCCATGTCAGGGGGCGCCGCGGCCCTCCGCAACTGCTCAACCACGTTGCGATACGCTTCCCGTAATCCCCTTATTGCTCTGATTTTTTCTTCAGGGGACATTTTGACGATATCCTTATCGTACACTAGGCTATTGAACTCTTGCTCCTCTTGATTCAAGCGAACAAGCTCTATTTTTCTGACGCCTTGTTTGCTTATCCGATAGACAGCTCTAGTGCTCAGAGAGTTCTTAGGAAGATGGATATTCATCGACTTCTCAGATACTAGTTCGTCAAGATACTTCAGAACTGTATTCCTAGCAGTCCTGCCTTTGAGGGCATGAACGAAGTATGATTGCGAGTAGTCTTTGCCCTCCTCGGCCAACAAGAGGATCTGACGCTTCACTTCTTCTCTGGAATTGGTACCTCGCACCATGGGAAAAGACCAGGCTTTGAACAATTGGTTAACCATTAACTCAGATATATGACTTGGCATCTCTTGATACTTTGAGCGACGGCGCGTAAGGAGGATATGACATGAAGATTTGGAAGAGCCTACTGGCCAAGAAACTCGTCTGTCCAGCTTACAGACCCGCAAGAGCCGATCCCAGCAGAATGGAAGTGTTTCGGGCGATGCACGAGCAGATCAGATTGGAGTATAGGATAAAGATGAAGAGTCTGGGCTGGCAATTGCTAGATAGCGGAGTGCCAATCGAGAACTCTCTATTTAAGGGCAGAATAGACGATCTATTCACGAATGGAAGTAAAGTCTTGGTTGTAGAATACGTTAGCAGCCTCTTTCCTAGGGCGGACAAACTGTACGACACAGCTCTCTCCACAGCTTTCCTTAGGTTCGAGAATGGCGTTGACGCCGAGGGAGCAGTGTTCTCCCGTGAAGAGATCACGCAAGTTCCAAATTTCCTCATAGACCAAACTTGGAAGATGGTAAAGAGTTTACCAAAACTACTAAATCTAAATAACGAGGGACTGCTGGAATTCGCCAATCCCGAATCAGGACTTTGTAGCTACTGTGACAATGGCCAGTGCAAAAGAAACCCAGAGAACCATTGATTAAGCTGACGGATACTGTTCATGAATAAAGTAAACCTTGTCTTTCAGCTGTATTTTAGAGTGCTCCAGTGGAAGGTTACGATAACGACAAAGAAGAACAGGAAGACATACCGATACCGAAAGCTCTATCTTTATCACCAGAATCCTAAAGCCTCACTGGTGCTACCCGCGAGAGGGAGCATCTGAAAGCCCTAGGGGTTGCACAAACTCCGAAAGAGTTTAAATCAGACTCCTCTGAACAGAATAGCCTAGAATCACTGAGCGGCTGTCGTCTAGCCTGGTCTAGGACATCAGCCTGCCACGCTGATGACCCGGATTCAAATTCCGGCAGCCGCACCACTAACCTTCTTGAGAAAGTTCTCAGCCGTTCTCCTCAGGGTTCTTCTCGGGCTATTGACGTATTTGGCCACAAAAGAGATCACGTTTTCCTTATGCTCAATTTTGTCAAAGAACACATCGAAGGATTGGATAGTCTTCTCAACAATAACCATCTTACATTCTTCGGTTAAATGAGGAGTTGTCGAAATATCTTCGACGCTCAGAAGTCTATTTGTTATTTCGTCGACGAGATAGGGTTTGGCTAACGCTATCTTTCCAGAATTACCGATCACGTTTGCGACGGTGACCATATATTCATCATTTATAAAACTGTAATACTTTTCGAATATGGAATCGAATTTTTTGTCAGTGTCAATCCTAGTCAAGTTAGCAATGATCACCATCGCATTCCATGTCAAGATTCTATACCTGCTGTCTAAGAGACTTATAAAATAATTCATATGTGGATATAGTTTTTCTGGATGTTCTTCACTCAAATTCATTAATATTTTGGCACAGCCGTATCTAACTGTAGCATTCGATGAATCGATTCCTCTCAATATTTCTGGAAGCAGATTAAAATCTTGTCTTACTTTCCGTAGAAGTTCTTCTTTTGAAATCTTTTTGCCCTCAAGTTCCTGTAATAATTTGTCGGACATGAGGATTCCCTGATGATTGTACAATTGGGTAGTTGAAACTTAAAAAGAATTATGATAGAACCTTGGGACCAGTCTTGCCATAGATTTCCTTCAATCTCCTATGAGATAGTCTGTGTAATATCTGGCTAAGATGTCGTTGGGATTACGCAAAGCGGGGGTTGAAAGGGGAGAAATCCTCTTTGAAGCCTCCCAAACTTCTAAGCCGGATTCAAGTTCTGGGAGCCACACTATACCAACCTTTTTAGGGAAAACTTTCATCGAAGAGGAGGGGATATTTTGCTAAATCAGAGGCGAAGGTGTTTCTTGAGCGTCAGGCTCTCTCAGGAGGAGTGGTGTCAACTCGACAGCCTCCTCATAAACTTGAAGGTCCCGATGTACAATCCAGAGAAGGGTAAGAACTACTCCCAATCGGAGAGGTTTCGAATGCTCCTAGAGGTCCTGGCTCCAGAGGTCGAGCATTGGCACTGGCTCAAATGGAGCCGGCTGGTACTCGGCGAAGATGGAGGTCTGAGGCTCACTCGTAGTTATCCCCACTCCTCCGACGAAGACATAGCATCATTATAGCGACCAATACTGAAAGGCTTTTCAACTTCAACGCAAGAAATGCTCCGTCAGTTTGGTGGTATAAACATGGCGAATCTAAAGAAAATGGAACATGAAGAACTCCTACGACAAGTCGAAAACATTCATAAGAAGTATGCCGAAGGGCTCAACTGCTCTGAGAGGGTCTTCCTAACACTATACAACCTCCTAGAAACGGATATTCCAGCAGAGGCAGTCGCCCTGCTCTCAGGCTTCGGAGGAGGCGTTGCCGGAACCCGTGACAACGTGTGTGGCGCGGTCTCTGGTGGCGTAGCCGCTATAGGCGCGGTCTATGGGAGGCGGAGACCCCCTGAGGGCGATAGGGAGAGGGCCTACGAGGTTTCAAGGGATTTCGTATGCCGCTTCAAGGGTATGTTTGGGACAACGATATGCGGCGAACTGATAGGTGACCTCCTAAGGGAGAACACGGATGAAGCCGAGAAGAAGAGGAGAGGAAGATGCTCCCGCTACACTCTGCACGCCGCGAGACTGGGCGTTGAAATCCTATCTAAGTATGAGAAGCTGTACGCAGCAAAATAGGATCCTCAGCCTAGCCTTCAACTCGTAGAAACGCCGCGAACAAGCCTCTTTGGGCTTGATCTTAAATCCTCCGACACCAACCACCTCCGCGGGACCCCTATGAAAATAACCGAGGTCAAGCCCCTCATATCCGCCCCACCCCGCTCCTTCGTATACGCCAAAGTAACGACCAGCAACGGCCTAATAGGCTGCGGCGAAGCTGAGACAGACGGAGTACCCGAGGTCCAAGCAGCGACTATAACTGCCTTGGGCAAATCAATAATCGGCCTAGACCCCTCCGACACGGAGTTCGCCTACCAAACCATGATGACAGCAAACTTCGGCCTGCCGCCGGAGCAGACCATGCGGGTGGTAGGAGCCATCGACGAGGCCCTCCTCGACATCAAGGGCAAAGCCCTGCAAACCCCAGTCTACAACCTCCTCGGGGGAAAGTTTCGCGAGAAGATCAGAATATACTGCCACCTAATCGGCCCTCAGAACACGCCCGAGAGGGTTGCAGAGGCCGCCAAAGAACAAGTCAAGCATGGGTTTACGGTCCTCAAGTTCGACCCCTTCACCACCATCTACTGGGATGAAGTAGATGATCCCCAGATCTCAGCTTACGGAGGCGTCAAATCCCGCCTACAACAGGGGATGAGCTACCCAAGGAAGCTAGTGCCAAAGGCCATAGAACTAGTCAAAGCGGTTCGGGAGGCTGTTGGACCGGATATTGGCATATGCACGGACATCCACGGCCGCTTCGATGTGGAGTCGGCCATAAGGATCGGGAGACTCCTAGAGCCCTACGACCTTTTCTTCTATGAGGAGCCGATACCGCCGGGCAACGATGAGGCCCTAGCCTATGTTAGGCGGCGGGTCAACATTCCAATCTGTTGTGGCGAGCGAAGATACACTTTGGAGGATTTCAGGCGCCTCTTCGAGCTTCAGGCCACGGACATCCTCATGCCCGACCATGCTAGGAACGGAGGCATAACCATGGTGAGGAAGATCGCGGACCTGGCCAACATCTACCACGTCCCCCTGGCGCCCCACGTGGTGTACTCTAGCCCCCTTAACGCCGTTGTCACCGCCCACACCTGCGCGTCTATCCCTAACTTCCTAATCTCAGAGTCCATGGGCCCCCAACGCCTCCAACTCTACAGTGACTTACTCAAGCCTCCGATCCTGCCGGAAGGAGGATACCTAAGGGTTCCAGACCGACCGGGGCTGGGCGTGGAACTTAACGAGGAGAACTTGAGCAAACAATATCCACCAATCTAACCTTTCTCCCCTTTTTGAGGAAAAGACGATTGTCATGGACTTGAGCCCCTAAGTCACAGCCCCTGAAGAAACTTAATATTGTAGGCCTTCAATATTTTCGGGCGTTACAGAGCGAGTTCGTGGAACTCTGGATTTGACGTGCAAGTACGTAAGATATGGGAGGGTAGTTATTGGCAGAAGCGAAGAAAATAAAAACATGCTTTGTTATTGCACCGATAGGTGGTGAGAAAAGCGATGATAGAAAACGCTCGGATCAAGTATTGCAGCATATTATTGTCCCTGCTACCAAACAGTGTGGCTATGAAGCTATCCGTGCTGACGCTATCGGGGAGCCGGGTATTATTACCTCACAAGTCATACAGCACCTTATAGAAGATGATCTTGTGGTCGCTGATCTCACAGGACGAAATCCAAACGTATTCTATGAGCTTGCAATTCGCCATGCTATCAAGAAACCCGTGGTTCAGATTATCCAAGTAGGAGAATTACCTCCTTTCGATGTAGCTCCGACTAGAATCATATCCGTTGACCATCATGATCTAGATAGCGTAGCCAATTGCCAAAAGGAACTTATCAAGCAGATTCAAGCAGTTGAAAAAGATCCAAGCAAAGTCGATTCTCCGATATCGGTGGCGCTCAACATCATATCTCTGCGGGGAAGTGAGAATCCTCTTGAGAAGAGCACTTCCGAGATTATTTCGATGCTACAGGAACTCAAGTCTGCTGTGGGCGAGCTCAGAAGTCAGTACGTCGCCCGCTTTCCTCTATTGACGCCTGTTGCCACTGATCTTAGAGAATATGATGAGATTCTTGACGAGTTTCTTAAAGGCAATATGACGACTGCTAAGGTAGAGTATCCTGGCAAGACTGCCAATGAGTTAGGCGTTTTGTTGTTGTCAAGAATCATTGAACGAAATCTTGACGTCAATATCGTCACTAGAGGTGGCAAGATCTATCTTACAAGAGAAAAGCCTTGAATGAGGAGAACCTGGGCAAACAGTATCCACCGATCTAACCCTTATTCTCTTTTTGAGGAAAAGACGTTATCATTCTTGCTCCAAGTAGTTGAGGACGACCTTGGCCAGGTCCCTGTTCTCGGCCAGCCTCCGCACCTCTACATCGTCGCCGTGGACTATCAAGGGCACTAGCCTCTCGTGGAGGGAGCCGTGGGACCTAATCTCGACCTCGCTTACGACCTCCTCGGAAACCTCGCCGAAGACCGTATCCTCCTCACCGAGAACGAGATAGTCCCCCATCCTGTTGAGGGGAAGATGGTACTCGGATGATGCCTCCCTGGCAGGGAGGGCCTTCTCAACTCCTTCAACGCTGTTGAGGATTTCGAGTGCATCTCCTCCGGAATCCTTCCCAGTTATGTAGACGTAGGCTGAGCCGCTCAGGTTGCTGTGGTGAACCACGTACTTGTCCTTGACCGTAGGAATAACCCATGCATCTATACCCGCTATTGCCAAGGCTGCTCTGAGGTTCACAGCCCTCGTCTTCCCCAACATTCCGTGGTCGGCGCTGATACAGAGGAGGTTCCCACCCAAATGATCGGACAGTAAACCGACCTCCTCGTCAATCAACTCCATGTGTCTCCGGGCCTCGTCATCGTCAGGTGCATACTTGTGGCCGACGAAGTCCGTCGTTCCCACATAAGCGAAGTCAGGGCTATGCTTCTCCAGCACTACTCTCAGCGTCTTGAGGAGCCAGGGATTGACATCTATGGAGTATATGGTTGGGGGTTGGCCGATCTCTTTGACAATCCACGGTGGTGGGCTCTCGGCTGACAGGACTATCTGAGGCCCTTTGTTCAGGAGTGTGCAGAGTTTGTCTTTGACCGAGAGGAGGACGCTCGTCTTGCCTCTTTGGGCCAGTTTTTCAAAGATGGTCGGCGCCGTTATGGAGTCTGGAGACTCCATGTAGACTTCCTCGCCATTCCGTCGGTCGTAGTAGCAGTTTGAGGTTATTCCATGCTCATGAGGATAGGTGCCGGTGATTAGGGAGACGTTGTTGACGTTCGTGACTGTGGGGACCATCGCTAGTCCTGCGTCGGTCGAGAAACCGTCATCGCCTAGTCTCTTGATGTTCGGTGTGTTGCTTCGTTGGAGATATTCTGGGGCGCAACCGTCCAAGCAAACTAGTACGGCTTGTTTCCGCATTGAGGGCTCTCCTATATGGGAACTGTGAATAGGTATATGTGCCCTTAAAAGTGTATTGCAGGTTTAGAAATGCTTGGTGGTGGGCGGGGAGAAATCCCCACCCGTTGGACTTGGCACGCCACCGTTGCTGAATTCGGTCTTAGACTCGTTTAGGAATTTGCCTCTTTGCAGAGGTCGAATAAAAGATAATAGTTTAACTATTTAATTGTTATGTAGTTGTTATCTGGTCGCCGCTTACCACCTATTTCAGAGCGAACATACGCTCCAAGCACAGACGTGCCTTCTCCGCAATCCCCGCCGGGACCTCTACGGGGTAACTCTCATCCCTCAAAGCCAAGTACACGCTCTCCAACGTATTCCTCTTCATATTAGGGCAGACAGCCCCCTCGTAGGCTGGGACGAACTCCTTCCCGGGGTTCTCCTTCTTGAGGCGATGGAGGATGCCTATCTCCGTCCCAATGATCATCCTCTTAGCTGAGCATTGGCGCGCGAAACGACACATCTGAGAGGTGCTCCCAATGAAGTCAGCGATGTCCATTACCTCAGGCCTGCATTCTGGGTGAGCAAGGAAAGGCGCGTCGGGATATTGCTCCATGGTCAGCAACACATCCTCCTTATGGATGTTAAGATGAGTTGGACAGAACCCGTATTCTGGGATGGGAATTATCTTCTTAATGGTCTTCTTCTCAACGTATTTTGCTAGATTGTAATCAGGCCCAAACAGGATCGTGTCATTGTCCAGAGACTGAACTACCTCGACAGCGTTCGCAGAGGTGCAGCATATATCGCATAGGGCCCTAGTCTCAGCCAAGGTATTGACGTATAGCACGAGGGGCGCCCCAGGATATTTCTCTCTCCACTGACGGGCGACATACGCTGGGAGCATCTGCGCCATCGGGCATTTGGCTTGGGGAGTTGGAACTACGACCTTCTTCTCTGGGTTCAGTAAGGCCCCGCTCTCAGCCATGAAGTCGACGGCGGAGAAGACTATTAGTTGGGCATCCCTCTCGTCCATGGCTTTGCGGCTGAGTTCTATACTGTCGCCCACGTAGTCCGCTATGTCTTGTACTTCGGGTCGTTGATAGTTGTGGGCGAGGATTACGGCCCTCTTCTCCTTCTTCAGTCTCTCAATCTTGTCGATCAGAGCCTTATCGTCTACTGTCATACGCTCACCGCACTGAACCACTATCAGAAGCGCGAATTCGTAGATGACAGTTCAATAGCTACTTTTAAACACTCACTTTCTTACAAATGATAGAAGCCTTAGGGCTATCGGTGCGACGACTTGGAGAAAGATGAAGCATACCTTCGAGATCTTACACCATATCGAAGGCGAATGTTAGAACAGGCCTCCCTCGCCCTCGAGGACGATGTCGGAGAGGGAGACATTGCGACTATGGCAGTTTCAGAGGGGAGGGTGGAGGAGGCAACGATAGTGGCTAGGGAGGAGGGCGTACTCTGCGGAGTCCTAGAGGCAAAGGCCCTCCTAGAAGCCGGGGGCCTCGTGGTGAGCTGGGAGAAGGAGGAGGGCGACTCCTTACAGGCGGGGAGCACAATTGCGCGAGTCAAGGGCGATGTCCGAGAGATTCTGAGCCGCGAGAGGACGGCCCTGAACTACCTCCAAATACTGAGCGGAATCGCAACTCTCTGCAGCAGCTTCTCCAAACGCTTCCCAGGCAAGGTCGCGAGCCTGAGGAAGACCCATCCTGGACTGGCCTTCAGCGAGAAGCGCGCCGTTT
>Ga0172366_10002050_pt1 | contig 15755 bp, 15 predicted proteins | sample LakKivSesite69cm_FD_114533 | JGI IMG/M metagenome (GOLD analysis project Ga0172366, IMG submission 114533) | Sediment microbial communities from Lake Kivu, Rwanda - Sediment site 69cm | ecosystem: Environmental > Aquatic > Freshwater > Lake > Sediment | place: Rwanda: Western Province, Lake... | reverse complement strand
CCTCGGTGCCCCACTGAAACACCATTCGGTTGGCCGTCCTGTGTGACCGCCACAGGTTGAGCCTGGAGTGCATCCAGCAGCCGCTCGTGGTCGACTTATCCCCGGTCGTGCCCACACGGACCTGTCTGGTGTTGACATAGACCTGAATTTCGTCGTGCTGATCAGGGTTCCCGGGCCACACCCAGTACCTACTGATGTCTGCCGCGGTGAAGATGTCCGTGGAAGCGGTAATCAGGTTCCCGGTCTTAGACGCCGTGTATCCCGTACGGCCCGACAGGGCTGGCGGCTTGGGGCACGCCACGATCCGTGTGCCATTGCGAGGTCGCCATTCGGTGGGATAGCAAATCGCATTCGTGACACTCGCCACTGCACCTGAAGGCAAGTCCGCCTGCGGGGCATTCTTGATCATACCACGCGGTGCTCCGGACCACTCGACCGGAGCCGCTTTGTTCTTTTCCACTTCCCTTGCGGTACTCACTACGCATTCCTTTTCGTCACCGTCAGGGGTACGCCTTGATACCCGCCCTCCATTTCACCCCAGCAGGCAGGCTTCAGTATGGTCTCGATATACTGCCTTGCTTCGATCATCTTCCCGTGGTCGTTGATTGCCTCGATCAGTTTCATTGTTGCCGGCATCAGGTACTGTGTGTCGAGTCCATCCGGCATGTCGTGCTGAATCGAGTCGCTGGATATGTCTGTGGGGCGCCTGAATGCCTTCCTACGATAATAGCTCGAGGTGGTGCCAGGATCTATCCCGCGGAACGTGATCTGTGCGATGGTGTTCTGTCCGCCGAGCGTGCTCGAGATGTTGACGATTCGGTAGTAGACCTTACCATGCTCGAACACCCTCTCGTATCGCATATGGACGTTCTGGCCAGCATTGTACACGCCACCGTAGTCCCGGGCTACCTCCGCGTCAATCAAGACGCCGTCGACCATCCAGACCGTGCTGGGACACGAGTACACAAACGTCCCCGCGGTCGTGTCGAAATAGGGGTAGTCGCCGGTAGTGCTGTCGAGGATGATTGTCCGTGCTGACTTCTTCGTCATCAGCAGGCGATGCGCTTCGTTCAACAAAGCGAGAGTGCCACGGGAGCCGTTACGCTTCCAACCATGACACTCAAGCTCGATCCATGTCAGGATCTGACTGGTAGTTGCCATCAGGTACTTCCTGTGGACACAGGTGTAGTCTCCTGATTGAGTTGGTTGGATGCTGCCAAGCGCTTCGGCTTACGGCCACGCTTCTTCCCCGCGTACGACCTCTGAGTTGACTGGGGCGCCGGGGGGAGCGTCTGCTTCTCCTCAAACCCCTTCTCCACATCCTTCGTGATCTGCTCGATCTCCGGCGTCACGTTCTCTGTGGGGGATGCAGCGTCCACGATGCCCTCGGCCTCTATGTCCATGCGGGAAAGCTCTTCCTCAATCTGCCGCCTGCGCTTGAGCAGTTCGTCCTTCCTGCTCAACTCAACCTTGTACGGAAGGTCGCGCAAACCAAACACCTGCTTGCGCATATCCTTGTCGTCGATCTCGATATAGTCCCCCAGGTGCCGCGAAAGCCAGAACCGATTGTGTTCGGTGTCCAGCACATCCGCGATGTGTTCCCCGGAAGTGTCAAGCGTGAACTCCAGTGCCCTACTTCCATCTCTGGTGTGCCAAACGAGCTTCCCGGTCTCGGGGTCAGTCATCTGGTACGCCTCGACTGCTTCCAGCCCATGGAATCGCGGGTTCTGGGAGTTGCCGATGTACCTGATGTGGATGAAATTGCGGCCAAGGCGCTTCAGGTTCTCGATGCGAACCAAAGCGTCCTGCTCTTCCTGACTCCTGAAAAATGACGATGCGATCCGGTTCATTGCTCCACCTTTCCCTCATTGTTGTGAGTAAAGGTGGGGGCCACCGAGGCCCCCACCCAAGTTGCCGCTACCGCACCGATCAATACCCGTCGTACCGACCGAGAATGACCAGGGCCGACCCGTAGTACTCACGGGCAACACCCGTGGCGTCCTGCGGGGTCGTGTCGAACTGCAACTGCTGGATGCCACGGACACCCGCGTAGCCGTAGCCATTGCGGATGTCGTAGTCGTAGTCATCCTTGATGTAGTGCATCTTCTCCGGCTCGAAGTTGCACACCGCACCGCGACCGTGGAGAATCGACGCATCGCGGATCAGCTCGTTGTCGAGCTGGCGGTCGTCGTTGTCCGTCGGCCACACGTAGTACGCACCGAGACCAAACGGCTCCGCCGAACCCGTCGGCAGAAGCGTCGGCAGCCGCTCGTCGTGTACCACGTAGATGTCCACGCCCACCGCGGAACGCCAGACGCCGAGGATCCCGTACCAGTTCTGCTCCTTCTCGGAGAGGCCGGCTGCGTTGATCCAGCGGTTGCCGAGCGTGTCGGTGAAGTTCGGGTTGCTGAACCGTGCCGCCTGCACATCGGAGATCGTCAGAACGAACGCCGAACGTCCGTTGATGCTCAGGGGCATCATCCGGCGGCGAAGTCCGTAGATCGCCAACTGGTCCATGACGAGACCCGACAGCATCTGCGCTGCCGTCTGCGCGAACTGCCCGTTGCCACCGCTCGCCTGGTCCATCGCGCTGACGATGCGGTTGGTGTACGTCGCCCATGTGGGGTGGAATGCCGGCTGCTGGGCAACCGTGCGACCCGCCACGAAGACGTTGCGGTTCCACTGTGCGGGGCACAGGTTCGCCGTGGCACCGGCCATGAGGTTCCAGCCGTACGTCTCGACCAGCGCCATGCGGACTTCCAGACCTTCCTCAGCCTGAGCATGGGGCGACAGATCGTCCACGTGCGTCTGGTACAGCCGATACGGCTCGGCGTCGAGCTTGTCGATGCCGTACCCCGGTTCGTCCTGCACCACGAACCGATAGTTGTTGCGGTACAGCGAGCCCGTCCGCAGGATCGGGGCAACTTCCGTGTTCAGCGCCACCGTGGAACCGCGCAGGATGTTGGCGTTGATCGGGAGCTTCAGCGTGACACGGATGCTGTTCGCGCCACTCGCGTCCTTCGGCGAGATGGTCCCGTAGATCCCGTTGGGAATCGCCATCCGCTGGCCCTCGTAAATCACCTCGGGGGCACGCAGGTTGGTGTAGATGTCGCGCAACACGGCTTTCCGGCGCAGTTCGCGGCTGTAATTCGTGATTACGGCCGCGCCGCCGGTAAGTGTGCTGAGACTGGTTACTTGTGCAATCGCCATAACTCACTCCTCCGTCTGAGATAGTCCTGACAAGTTTGCGGTCGGAGTACCGCTACATGCGGCAAACTACTGCCGCACAAGTTCCCTCGGCCAATGGTCTGGCGCCTGCTCGACAGGGAAGCCAAGCCGTCTCTGGGCAAGTGTGTAGAGCGTCCAGAGCTTTCGGTCGCCGGCCAACGCATCCTGTTCCATCTTCACGATGTCAATGGTGCGCGGACCAGGTGAATGCCCCAGAAGCTCCAGAGCAGTTTCCTCGCTCATGTCTCTGCCGCCGTCCGGAGACGAAGAACCGTCCCGCCCGATGGCCTTCGACGCTGTAGCGCCCTGCTCCACCGCCTTCATGACTCTGCCTTCTCCCATCCTCTCAGCCTGTGCCAGTCTCAGGGCTGTTTCCTTGTCCCTGATTCCATTGGACTGCAACAGGTATTCATACGCAGCCCTCGCGTTGGGAAACGCCACTCGCATCCGCTGCCCATTCACCGGGAACGGGGAGAAGATGTCCTCGTAGTTCCCTGTGAACTCGTTGATCTGCCTGCCCTGTGTGACCTGAAGCACGTTGGCGATAGTCGCGTAGTTCAACACATCGGAGTCCGTCACGCCATCGGCCTCTGGCCGAACACCATTTGCTTCACAGAACGCGACCATTTCGGGATCGCGGCGATTCCACTGCCCGATGACCTTGTTCACATCCGTCCACGACTGCGCGGCACGGCGTTCCCTCAGATTCAGGTAGCGATTCGCGAAGTTGATCAACGAAGACTCGACCTGATCGTGCGACTTCGACATCTTCAGGTCCGGATACGCCTTCACCAGTGACGAGATCTGCTGTTCGACCGTCTGGTTTGCCTCGCGGTCAGCACGTTCCTTCGCGGTACGATTCGTCTCCTCCTCGTACTTCGCGAGCTTCGTACGCAGTTCGGCAACTTCCTGTTCCTTCTTCGATTGCGTCCGCGTAAACTCAGCCCGCATACCGCTCAACGCGCCGTACGAATTCTTGAGAAGCCCCAGCGTCTGCTTGTTGACCGCCTTGAGCTTCTTGAGAGTTGCCTCGTCCATCGTCGGGTCTTCGATCCCATCGATCTCAGACTCCAACGCGTCAATCGCTTTCGAGTCCACCGGATCAACAGCGAAGTGCGGTGCCTGAACTGCAGGCGCCACAGGGGCTGGTGTCGGGGCCGCTGGTGCTGGACGATATCCCTGGTCCTGTGGCGCACCCCGGGATTTCTGCCACGATTCCTTTTCGGAAATCAACTGCTTCAGTTGTTTCTCTGCAGTGTTGGCATACTCCCTTGCGTGTGCCGCGGACTTCAGGATCTCTCTGCCGTTCTTGTACTGACGCAACGGTTCCGGCAATTCGGAACGTTTGACCGTGCTTCCATCGCTCAGAGTGAATACGACATCGTCGTCAGGAGTCGGAGCTTGCGGCGGCGGCGTTGGCGCCACTGCCTCTGCCTGGGGGGGCACTGCCGGCGGCTCAGTTGGCTGGGCCGGGGGCGGTTGATCCGCGACAATCGGAGCAGTCATTATCTCTGCTTTTTCGGCGTCGATACGAGCATGAAAAGCCTCGACCGTCTCACCCTGATTCGGCATCTCGGGCAAGGCGCCAAATGCCTGCATCCTTTCATCTTCTGACTTGAATGTTCGACTCATCCCTTCTCTCCTTGCCCCTGCGGGTGGTCCCCGAGTTGCAGTTGGCTGCTATCGGGCCGCTTCAGGCCGTTGGTGTTGGAATTCCACCAGTCTCCTCGACTGGCACTTGCTGAAATTGCTGTTCCGGTGAAGCCTTCAGGTCTTCGGAGGCCGGCATCGGGACGGGGCGAGACATCTGATCTTGGGGACCAGGCTCTCCACCACCGCCACCAGCTGGGCCACCTCCGCCACCACCCGGGGCACCACCGGGAGCACCGCCACCCTGCTGTGTCATCTGGGCGGCGAGTTGCTTCAACATTCCCATCGCCTGCTGCTGCATGACCTTCGCATTCAGGTCGCCGGCCTTGATGTTCTCCATCTCCGCGGCGATAGCCATGACATCGCGAATTTCCTGCAGTTTCGCCACATGCTCAACCTGACGCTTCTGGTCAGGCTCAAGCTCGATTGTCTTGAGAATCTGGTTCGTGAGGATGCGGATCTCGTTGCGAAACAGGTCCGGATGCGCGGACAAGATCTTGGTCACATCGTAGAGCATGGCGCGATCCGCCATACGCTGTGTCGGAGAATCCTTCCGCAGGCCAATGAATACTCTGGCCCTTGGGAGGTCGCCGATGTGATTGAGATACGCGCGCTTGACGTCGCTACCCTCAACCATGTAGACGGGCTTGTTGAACTCGAATTGCTCGTTGGTTTCGCTGTCGATGACGTTTCGCTGAATATCCTTGTAGGTGATAAGCGCCTGATTGTACCACGCCTCTGCCTTGTTCAGCAGGTGCTGGCGCCAGTTGTCGTACAGAAGCATGGTGCCGAGCTTTGACACCGCATGTCGCATCTCAAACAGCACACCGGACTCTTCGCTGGTCCCGGTCCCCTCAAGAGCCGGCGTCACCGGGATGACTCGGTCGAACATGTTCACCATCTGGTCGATGTCTCTCCAGATGTCCGGAGGAACCGCACCGTGACCGGGCTTGTAGAACTGCTGAGACGGGTTGCCGTGAACGCCAATCGTGTACCCCGGCTTCGTGATGTTCTCGTTGATTTCCCGCAGAGACTCCCTGCCATTGTCGAGTGCATCGAGATTGACGACGTTGATGTCAGCGGCGAGGCTGGCCATGATGTCGTCCTTCTTGCACTCGCGATAGTTGAGGGTGCGCTGAACGTCAATCGCGGCATCCATGATGCCTTTGTCCACACCCATCTCGTGGCACGCAGAGAACGGGAAGAACCCGATGAACCCGCACTGCACATCGTGGTCGCCGTTGTAGAACATCTGGGTTTTGGTGAGACTCGGGGAGCAGACGCAGAGCTTGAGGGTTCGGTGGGTGTAGGGCAGTTCTCTGATGGTGTTCCAACTCACGATGCCCTGGGATTGCATGAACTCTTGGACTTCGCTTCTTGACTCGACATCGAGCGGAAATTCCACCCACTCGCCATCATCTGTCTTGCCGTACAGCCGAGTTGTCTTCTTCTCCTCGATCCAGCGATACTCGATGACCAGGTATTTGCTTCCCCACCGCTGGGGAACGCCCACGAATTCGTCGACGTTTGACAGGGAGCCGTAACGCTCGCCGCCGAGCCTGTCGGCCTCAGCCTGTTGCGCGATGAACGGGTCACGCACTTCCCACTTCTGCATGATCTCTTCGGCAGTGAACCACGAATGCTTGATTGCCCGTTTCCAATCGCGAAGCTCGTCCGACACCCAGTACGGGTCCTTGAGGACCGTGCCGGCCTGCGGACAGATGAAGGAAATGCCCCCGGTCGGGCGGATGTCGTAATCGATCGCCATCTCCTCGTAGCCGCTGTGGAGCAGGCCCCGCAGCAGGCACTTGGCTTCGGAGTTGGAGTAGTTGTACTGCTCCTTGTCGGCCATGTAGAGGTGCTTGATCTTCTTGAGAACCGGGGACTCTGCCATGTTGAGGGCCTGGAAGTCGAAGTCCCACTTCTCTGCCCGAATTGCACCTGCGAGGGTATCGATCTTGCGGGATGCTATGTCAAACGATACTGCGTGCCTGCCGTCACCCGTGACGGCCTTGTAGCTCTCGTCGTCCCAGGAGGACCCATCGACCGGGACGTACATGCGCATGTTGGTGCGCATGCGGTCCCGCTGTCCTGACAACGATGTGAGCCACTCCCTGTTCCTGCGGTCGATATCGTCGATCATGGTCGCGTCTGAGCTTCGCATGACCTTGTAGCCAGTCTTGGTGGCTACCTGAACTTCCTTTGCACGAATATCGACTGCAGTTTCAGTTCCCATGGTCAATCACCAATGTAGGCAGGGTCTCGAAATCGAAGTGATATTTCTTGGGCATTTGGGTCAGTCTGGCCGCCCCATTCGGCGAAATCCTGAGCAGATACCAGCGATTGCATCCTTGGCAGTAGCAGGCAAGATCTACGATACGATTCCCGCTCATCCTCGCGGCAACCAGAATCTTCTCTCGGTCTCTGTGTGCTTCTCCAGGGCATGTGATCTTCAGTGATTTCATGGTTCTCGCACAAACAGAAAGGGGCACCCACACTCGGGTGCCCGCGTCATTCAGAAAGTCAGCACCCATCATCACACTGAGTTCTTCTCAATATACCCGTCGTCAGATTTTGCGTCAATCGGTAATTCTTGCTCGTTCTGCCCAATGTCGCCATCTGTTTGACATAGAGTTTCTGGCTGTGCAATATCGGGGTCAGCTATGTCAGCAGGCTCTTGACGAGGGTCCTCTTTCTCGTCCTCCGGCACCATAACTCGTTGTGAATCAAGGTGTTTCTGCTCCTGAATCTCAGCAGCAGCGTGGCCTGTCGGGCGCCACCGATAGTCGCCTTCCCCACCAGCTAGTATGCGATTCATCTTCCGTCCCTCACTTTCCACTTGGTTTCGTCTTCCCATGTCGGGACTCTGCACAGCACGGTTTTCGCACTGCTGCCGCCCTTCATCGGAATGAGCCACCCTGGATACCAGAAATCAAGGCAATGCCCATAATTCTTCGGGATATTGAGTTTTACGCCCCTGAAATCAATTTCAATCAGTTCTTCGACATATTCCTGCGGGACCCCCTTCATGATCGCGTCGTCGTGGTACTGGTCATAGGCAATCATCGACGGGTCGAATTTCCGGTGCGTCACCCATTTCCCGCTCTTGGTGTGCCAGTAGTACCCGTTCCACGGAATCATGAACCAGTGGCAGAACTTGTTGTGGTCAGACCGGCGCCGGAGACTGAACCACGTGAAGCGCTTCTTCGCCGCCCCCTCCTCTCCCTCGTCGAACTCGTGATCCCGCCCCTTGTCGCGGTTGTATGCCCGGACCAACGACACGATGTCGCCCCCCCAACCGTCACCAGAACGTCTGGTCGAGAACTTGCGCCTGGCAAAGAACATCCCCTCCGAGGCGAGTTCCTTGAAATACCGCAACTCCTGCGCGGCGGTAATCTTGTCGGCCTGAACGCACATGTCAACATCGTCGTCGTGTCCGATGAAATCCCGGTCTCGGACGATGCCCAGCAACAGGCCGAACCCCACATACACGTGCTTCCTGATGCCGACGCGGTCGGCGCAGTCCATGATGATTGCCAGATCCTGCAGGGCGTCTTGCTTCTTCTGCCTGTCGAAGCTCATTTGGACAACTCCTTGCAGGATTTGACCTCGACCATGCTCTCGCTCACAGACTGGCCACTGTAGTACTTCCGGAACCGCCACCCGGGATACCACGTGTCACACAAGCTGCCGTAGGCAAACGGGATCTGGACCTTGAATGGCCCGTTGTCCTCGAAAATGTCATAGTGCCAGATCCCGTTCTCGTCGAGCAGGCGGCTCGCCTCTGGGTGCGAGCGCCCACGGATCTTCGCGATCACCTCCGGCCCCGGCGCCAGCATCCACGACGGCACGGTCTTGAAGACGTACCTGCTCGGCTTCTGTTTCCCCTCGCGGTTGATGTCGTACGTGTAGAGGTATTCGCCTTTGCGTTTCACGAAAGAGAATATGTCTATCGTGGGAAAATCCTTGATGTTATGGTTGTTCGGCTCCAGATGCAGGTTCAACGGGACGTCGTTCCGGTCGTCCACGATCGTGCGCTTGGGCTTGCATCCGTTGTCGCGCCATGCCGATTCGAGTTGCTGCCACCCCACCGAGTCAGCGAAAACGCCGATGTCGATATCAAAATTCAGCCCGAATGCCTTGTCGGCGACGTACTCGAGCATGGTCCCGAAGGTGTAGAACCACTTCAGTCGGCTTCCGTCCGGTGCCGAAAGCATGTCCATGGTGGACGAAATCATACTCACCACCCGCTTGGCTGTTTCGATTCTATTCATGAATCATCCCCTCCAGGTAGTACCGCATGACTTCCGCTGCCGCAGGAAGGCTCAGGAATTGAGCGTAGTGGACAAGAACGTGCGAGAGGTCCTGATGCATTGCCGCAGCCGCGGCTTCCCAGAAACCCTCTTTTTTTGCGGTGTGCATGAGGTACAGTTGCTTGTTGATGGACACATCCTTGAGCGCCACGACAGGCAACCCACACGCCATGAACTCCGGAACCACCCGGGGGCACGAGTCGTCCGCGGTGTACGGGCATATCCCGACACGGCATTTCGACATCGCCTTGGGCATCTTCTCACGTGCAATGTGTTTCACGGTCACGTTCGGCGGGACCTTGAAAGTCGGAGCGTTCCCGAGTTGCAGGACTGTGGCACTCCGCGGAACGGTCTCGTACACCCACCGCACGTTCTTCCTCGGATCGGAAGGGTGGATGGCGACAAAGCAGAAGTCGTATTGTTTCCTTATCTCGACTGGATGGAAAATATGGCTGGCAGGCTTTACCATCAACTGGACGTTCGCAAACGGGTAGACCTTCAGCACGGCCTTGCGCTGTTCCTCGCAGTCCGCCAGGATCATGTCGTACGTAAAGTCGGTCTTGGCGGGGATGTACCTGACACCGGCGCCATAGTAGACCTTGACTGCGTGCGGGTGCGCGGCCAGGACCGGGTTGTACTCCTTGAACCCGCCCCGGGCGATGATGAAGTGGACCGGCGTGTTGTGATCGAACTTTCCGCAGACGACCCGAAACCGCTCCCCGTACTGCCGTTCCCTGTCCGGACCGTTCAGGTACGCGACCGTCCCGGTGTCTGCGCTTCCCATCATCGCGTAGAGCAATTCGGTCCAGACGTCGTTCTCCTGCTGAATCGAGTCATGGAATATCTCGTCGGGATGTTTGCGGTCTTTCGGATACAGACCTCGAAGCATCAGGTAGTTCATTTGGCTATCTTCCCGATCCCCGACGCGGCGGCGATGATCCTCAGCACCATCTCGTCGGTAAGGTGGCAGTGGAGCGGCAGGGTCAATTCGCGCTTCTCGTACCAGTCGGCGCCCTCAAGGTCCTCGTGCGAGAACGCCTTGTACATCGGGTACTGGTCATTGCGTTTGTAGTGCATGCCGCAGCCGATACCCTCTTTCGTGAGGTGCGCGGCCACCTCGTCGCGGTTCTCAAACAGCGCCGGCAGGAAGTGGCACGAGCCACCAGCGAAATCAACGTCGAACGCATCCGCGTATTGATTTGCAATCTGCACTCGGCGCTCATTCTCTGCGTTCAGGTGAGGCAGGTTGGCAAGACCCATGCATGCTGCCATGTCGCTCATGTGGTACTTGTAGCCGACCCACGGAACATCGTACTCCCACTTGTACCCAGATTTCGACCTGGAAATGGTGTCCTGATCTATCCCCATCCACCGCAGTTGCCGATACGGCGCATCGTCAGCAGACTCGGGGAGAACGAGACAGCCGCCCTCTCCGCAGGTCAGGTTCTTCACCGCATGGAACGAGAAGCAACATACGTTCTTAGAATTTCCGACCCTGCGTCTCCAATGATACGACTGCCCCATGGCATGAGCGCAATCCTCTATCAGCGGAATTTCAGCATCGGCACAGAGATTGTTGATCTCGCTGAAATCAATCGTGTTTCCGCCAAGGTGGACGTACATCACCGCCGATATGCGATTGTGCGCAATGGCATGCAACAGCGAGCGATGATCCATGCACCCTGTCTGGTGGTTCACATCGACGAAGTGCGGCTTGAGGTGTTCGTACAGCAGAACATGGTTCGTGGAAACGAACGTGATGGGAGTCGTTGCCACTGTCCAGCCACGGGGCAGCCCCAGGCCGCAGACTGCCAGGTGCAGTGCCGCGGTGCCGTTGGCGGTACAGATCACCCTGTTCTTGGCGATGCCGAAGTAATCAGCCAGCGCCGCCTCGAACTCCGCAACGCGGGGGCCGAGTCCGATCCACCCTGATTCGCACGCCTCCTTCCACAACTCCATCGCCTTCTCCAGATGAACCTTCGGCTTGAACAGCGGGATCATAATGCCCTCCATGTCTGATGCATGTGTTTACCTGTTTCTTCGAGCGACCCGTCCACCAACTCGAAGCGCATTCTCTCAAGCATGTCTGCGTGATAGGCCCGTAACTCAACGTATTCGGCGCTGTTGAACGGCTCCGGCTTGCAGTGCCATGTGACCAGCAGTTCCGTGACACGCTTCAGCGGCACGAATGTCCGCATGGCCTCGTACTCCCCGCCGTAGCAGTCGAGCCGTAGCAGGTCGATCTGGTACTTTGGGCACACTTCATCCAAGGTGACTACCCGCACCTGGTCAGTGGCCCTCTTGTCGGTCTTGTGCTTCTCCACAGATCTGAAGACCGAATGCGCCCTCGTTTCGCAGCCGACGTACATGGTCGTCATACCAGTGTGGGCGCCCACACACGCATGAATGCATTCCACGTTGGCTCCGCTCGGGACCCGCCGGACGAGCTTCTGGTAGTTCTCATGCGACCCCTCGATGGCGATAATCCGTGCATTAGGGCGTGCCTCAAGCACGGCAAGCACAAACGAACCATGGTGGCTGCCTGCTTCCACCACCGTCGGAGACTCAGGGAGTCTGTCTATTGATGCTCGGACATACTCATACATGCTCTGAACACCTCCGCCAGTTGCTGGCCGGCGAGCGATGGGTGGTAATTCTTTTTGGCGTACTCGATGAACCGCCAAGCCATCATTTCACGTGTTTGGGCCGGCTCAAGCCTTGCCATGGTTTCGCGCAGGGACTTGATGTTGAACTGTTCGCACAGCCCACACAGAAGTCCGTTCATATCGGCGTTGCGTAGCGTATTGTCGTACGCTTTCGACGGTGACATAATCGCCGGCATCCCGGTTGCCATGCACACCAGCAGGCGATTGTTGCTCTTCATGTTCACAGCCCAATGCGGGTGGTGAGCGATGATGGCAACGTCTGACTTGTGCAGGTCCTCCAGAAACGTTTTGGCGTTCCATTCGACGAACTTCGCGTACGGGGCGATACAGGCAATCTTGCGGTCGCAGATATACCGCAGGTCATACCTCCCAAGCAGTGCGTTGAAATACGGCTCAGCCGCGGCTACGTTCTGCCATCGACCGAATGTGACGATGCTCTTGATCCCCGGTCGAATCTCAAGTGGATCAGCGGTGACGGCGTTGTAGTCAATCGTGTCAGGGACAACAAACACCGGACGCTGTGTGTGCTTACGCAACTCAGCGGCCCTATCTTCGGTATCGGTCGTGATGGCTGCCACGTACCTGAACATCTCGTCATACGGCTTGTCGTTCCATTCCTCGCGGATATCGTCAACGTCAAACACGACAGGAATTCCCCGGGCGTATGCCTTCGCAGCCGCAGAGATGGTCCACGATCTGAGAAGTTTCTGGATGTAGAGTAGGTCGAACCCTCCTCCTCTCTCCCACTTGTGCCAGACATACCCTCCCGGCAGGTTACTGAGGAACGTCTTGTACCGTATTCTCCTTGACGCAGAGGTCTTGTCCTCGATCCCTATCGCCGCGATTTTCATTCTTCTCTCCAGAATTCCCAGGTATGGTCGCCTTTGACGGCACTCGAAACGCAGTGGAGTCCCGACTGGCGCAGGATTTCAACACACTGCCCCTTACGCCCTTCTGCCTGATCGTCATGCCAACTTACAAACACGGACCTCACCGGGACCGGGAACGGCTTGGAGAGGATCTCGTATTCACTCCCTTCACAGTTGAGTTTGAGCAAGTCGATATCCGGAACAACTGGTGTCCCCCTGATGAGTTCGTCGAATGTAACGCACCACACCTCAATGGGCCGTATGTGGTCAATCGCGCCCGCCTTCTTCTTTCTGCGAAGCACCGCTCTGTTGAGGGTGGCTCCCTGCGACCTGTCCTTGCCGCTTTTGATGGGGAAATGGATGGTCGTCGTTCCGTTGCTCGTTCCGATAGCGGCACACACAACAACCACGCGTGAGTCTGGTCTCATCTTGCGTATGCTCTCGTACACAGGCTCAACGGCATACACCGTCGCTTCGGGGTTTACGTCGCGGCACATCTCGGTGAACTTGCCAACGTGCGCTCCGATGTCGACGACAACGGGGGCATTGCGTTTTGACAGCCACTCCATCACCAGATCAATGCCTGGGCGCTTCTCACTCATACCCGTACTCCTTCATTAACGCCAGCGCTTCCGGCGTGTAGTCGAAGTCGTACACCTCGTGCGTTCTGACATCGAACCGCTTGGGAAGGTCCGCGAATCCATCAAACCCAACTCCAAGTTGGTCACACAGGAACTTCATGGTCTGCGATGGGTTCTGACACAGCCCCTCGTACGAGACAGTAATCACACGATCTTTCTGCTTGAGAAACTGAACCTGTTGCTCATACTTGACCCACGTTGCGAGCCTTTCGGCTGAGTTGTTGCCATAGTCGAGCTTCTTGCTGAAACCCTTGGCACTCCCTATCCAATCCTTGGGCTTTCGAGTCATGTGGATGTAAACTGTTTCTGGCAGATTCCGGCGAACAAAATCGATGAGGTCGAACTGGCTGTTGGGAATCTTGTCGCCGAGGTACGCAAGCGCTTTCCCCTTCATCGCTGGCAGCCACCGATTGCCTGCCTCCATCAAAGACAGTTGGATGGTCTTGAATTTCTTCCACGGCGAACAGTCTGATTCGATGACGCTTCTGTAATCATGCAGTGTCGCCAGAATACTATTCGGGTCCTTGTCTGTTGCGCAGGGGGCCAACTGCTGCCCCGTGGTGTGCTGCCATATCAACCACAAGGCCCCTGACTCGTGCGACACGAATATCTTCGGGTGCTTATTCAGCAAACGCACCAACATCGATGTGCCGGATCTCTTGTTGCCAACGAAGAACAGAGCGTTCACTTCAGTCTCCCCCTCGCAATCGCGAAGTTCCAGTTCATGAAGATGTCGCCGCTGAACTCACGCATGTCGTAGGCGCTCTTGACATACGGAGGGGCATTTGCGTGGTCATCCCACACGGCATTCTTATCTTTGCACCCGCTGTGCTCAAGCCATCGGGTGAGACTCACCTGCTTGAGAACGTAGATCCTGGCGTAGTCCACCGCATACCCGCACTGCTCCATCATCTCGACGATCGAGCACAGCGAGTACGACTTGCGCTTCTCCTTGTGGCGGAACATGCCCTCGTACCATACCGAGCATGCCGGCGGCGGGACACCCTCACAGACAATGAGCCGCGCCCCCTTGGCCATATTCTCCTTGAACCCGAACAGTGTTGCGATGGCGTTGTCCAGGTGGTGCAGGACGTTGCGCATGACGACGACGTTGAATTCCTCGTCAAACGGCTCAGTGGTCGTGCAGAAGGCGTCGGTTCCTTCCAGCCGCTTGCGTGCGATCTCGAGCATCTCGGCTGATGTGTCGTACGCGACGACGTAGACTCCAGCCCGAGCGATGGCCTTGGCGATGATCCCGGTGCCCGTTCCAAAGTCCAGAACGCTGTCGCCCTGCATGATCTCGCACGGCCCGACGGTCGCTCCGATCAGACCATCGTCATTCGCCCACTCCAACTTGTCGTAATCCGCGGCGCGGTTGCCTTCCCATGACATCAGCGGACCACCTTTCGTTTGTTCATGTACCTGTCGCGGTCCTCTGGAGGACCATAGTATGGTTTCTTCCAGTCCTTGTACTGCCACTGCAAGTACTTCTTCACCGGCCACATGCACGGATAGTTCACACCTCGGTAGTGAATCACGTGCGACGGGTCCGTCGAAAACATCGACACGGGGACGAGGCGGTTCTTGAAGCATCGGCATGCGTGGCCCCTTTCGAGAAAGTGCCCCATGAACGACACGCACTCCCCATCCTTGAACACCTCCAGCCTTGCCTTGTCGACGTTTCCGTGAACATCATACCCGATGCTGAGGAAGTGCCCCTTCAAATTCGCTATGCACTGTTCGGTCAGTTGCTCTGCTAGGCAGTAGAAATCGACATCCTCGTCACGCTCAAGCAGGTCTCCCTCTCTGAATATCCCGAGCAGCGCACTCATGGCCAGCCAGTGCTTCACGCCGTAGAGAGACAGCACTTCGTGCGCTTCCTTCATCACCTGTGCCCTGCGGTCAATGCCGGTGCTGTGCAATAGCGAGCGGGACACCTTCTCCCACTTATCGCCACTCATTGTGCTGTAATCAGTCGCCATCAGTCACCCTCCCGACGAAACACAGTTCTTTCCCGACCTCGTCCATCCCAAGATGCCGCGACCTGGTGCAGATGATTTCCTCAAGGTACGACTCGCTCAGAACCGATTCGCGAAAGTCGTCTTTCGACTCGAAGTGGCACAGGTGATCGTGCTTGTCGCGTGACCTCCACTCGTCGGTCGTTTCAAGCGGGAACGTCAGAAACACAATCCCCCCGTTCCTCACCACGAACGCACAGTTTGCCAGAAAGATCCGTGGGTGACGGACATGCTCGATTGTGTGCCGGCTGAACACGGCATCGTACTGCCCCTTCATCGAGTTGATTGCTGTCAGCGCGTCCCCTTGCACCACGCGCCGGCCGAGGTTTGTCGCATAGGCAACGTACTCGGGCACCAACTCTACACCCAT
>Ga0172366_10002047_pt1 | contig 15762 bp, 4 predicted proteins | sample LakKivSesite69cm_FD_114533 | JGI IMG/M metagenome (GOLD analysis project Ga0172366, IMG submission 114533) | Sediment microbial communities from Lake Kivu, Rwanda - Sediment site 69cm | ecosystem: Environmental > Aquatic > Freshwater > Lake > Sediment | place: Rwanda: Western Province, Lake Kivu... | reverse complement strand
TATCTGTTTTCTTCGACGGTGACGTGACCTTCACCGTCCATGGCATCCTTAAGGCTAACGGTGAAAAGTCCGCTCCTATTTCTTTCACCCCTTACGGATCGCTGCCATGGTATGGTATCCGCTTCGAGTCGTGTCCCTCACCCGAAATAGAATATTGCATATTCGAAGGGACCAGGGAAAATCAGCTCTTCAACGAATACGGGGCCCTGCGGTATAATGATGTGAGCCCCGTCAATCCGGTAAATAACTGTCAATTCATTAATAATGCCGGCGGATGCATTTATATCAGTGAATTCAACACCCTTCAAACCATTGAGATCAAGAATAATGTTTTCAGTGATGTGCAGCAATTCGGTGTGAAGATTATCAACGGCAACATTACCGGGTCGCTTGCCATGAGCGGCAACAGGTTCACCTGTTCAGCCACTTCGGGTGACCACATCGGTTTGTATATGAAATTTTGTGATTGTGCCCTTCTCAATTCCCAATCCAATTATTACGAAGGCTTTTATACTGATACCGACGACCAGACAGGCTGTGCCATGACGATCATCACCAATAATACGTTGAATGTATCGCTGGACCATGACAGCATTGTATCCAACAGAGGCATAGGTGTCGGTGGCATTCGAATCGGGCAGTGCAATGACTTCACGGCCGTTCAATGTTACTTTGACCAGAACCAGGGCCAGGAACGCGCAGCCCTGTCGGCCAACTGCAATACCGTGACCCTGCAGGATAATCTGTTTTCCGGTAACAGGAACCTGAGCGGCTATTTTGGCGGTGGTGCGGTGATGCTTCAGGGACCGGCCGTTTCAGGCTCATCGGACGATATCGTGCTGACCGGCAATACGTTCATCAACAACCTCTGCAGCGGCTCTCTGTTCCACGGCGGGGCCATTCATATCACCAGCAGTCAGCCGGTGAGCAGCATTGTCCTCAGCAATCAAAACCAATTTGTTAACAATGAAGTGCAGGGTAAGGGCGGCTCTATCTATATTGAATGCCCCTCGGTTAATACCGTCACTTTACAGGATCTTATCCTCCGCGACAGTACCAAAGCCAGGGAGGGTGGATTCCTTTACCTGACCTGTTCCGATCTGGGACAGCTCACCATCAGCAACATCAATGTAAACAATGAAAAAATACTGTGCAGGGCCACCAGTGGTGACGGAGGTTTCGCCACCGTCATCTGCCAGTCCCATCTGAATAACCTCAGCGTTACATCCAATCATTTTTCGGCGTCTGTAGCCACCATGAACGGCGGTTGTTTGTCCGTCACCAGCCCCCGGATCAATGTCATGAGCATCACCGGCAATGTTCTCGACAGTTGCATGGCAGGCCTCTCAGGCGGCTTCCTGGCACTCGACGCCGGTCACATGACCACTTTTTCGCTGAACCAGAACACGGCAGCCATCAAATCAGGCGCAGGGATGAACGGTGGTTTTTGCTTCGCCCGGGGTAATCATTTCAATACCATGCACATCGAAGGAAATAATTTTGTCGCAGCCACTGCCGGATCCAACGGCGGATTCACCTGCCTGGAGGTCGACACCACGGGGTACCTCTCACTCAAAAATAACACATCGCAACAATCAAAGGCTACGAATGGTGACGGAGGATACATTTATATTAACGGGACAATCCTTGCCCAGCTGTCCATGACGGACAACGATATCACCCTGAATGCCTCCGCACAACAGGGTGCCGTGGGCTATTTCAATGCCCTTAACAGCATTGGTGAGTTCGATTTTTCGGGTAACTCCTTCGGTGACAATACGGCTGCATCATCAGGAGGGATTTTGTTCATGAACACCGCCACCTGCGGGCCTGTTTCCATCCGGAACAACATGGTCACGGGTCATGCCCGTGCCGCCGGCGGTGACGGGGGTTTTCTTTACCTGGAGACCGGTTGCTGCACCTCACTCACATTGGACTCTAACACCGTCAGCGACACGGCCTATGCCCATGGCAGCGGCGGGATGTTCTTTTTTACGACCGGCGCCGCCGTCAGCACGGTGACCTGTGATCATAATCAGGTCAGTCATGCCGTAGCTGCCGAGGGTTCCGGTGGTGTCATCTCTTTTGCGGCCCCTGCGGCCGATTTCTTTTCCTTTTCCGGCAATGAAGCTACTTTATCCAGCACCGCCGGCGGGCATGGCGGGGCGCTTTTTCTTGAAACGACGGGCAACGCCGGCACGATCACCATACAGGATAACGTAGCGGGGAGCTGCAGCACGGACGACGGTGACGGTGGCTTCGCCAGCCTGAACATTGGAGGCTCGGTGCCGGAGATGCTCATCTCAAACAATACCATCACTGCGGCCGGGGCTCATGCTTCCGGCGGCACTTTCTATGTGGAAGTCAGTCACATCATCGGCGATGCCCTGTTCCAGGAAAACACGGTGACGTCAGGGTCGGCCGCCTCAAACGGTTACGGCGGCACGGTGATGCTCAGCGCGGACTCCTGCCGTAACCTGTCATTTCTCGATAACATCGTCGGGGGTTCGTCGGTGGCGTCACTCGCCGGGGGCATGATCTATCTGGAGACCAACAAGAGGATGGATACGCTTGACATCACCGGCAACACCTGCCATGACACCAGGTGTAACGGTGGCGACGGTGGCATGGTATATATCACACTGCCCTCACTCGGACAGATCCATTTTCAGCAAAACACCGTCACCGGAGTGTCCACGGCCTCCGGCAACGGCGGTTACCTGTCACTGGACGTCAGCGGCACCCTCGGCGAGCTCTTTGTATTTGACAATGAAGCCGGCAGCAGCACAGCCACCGGCGGCAACGGAGGATTTATCAGCATGCAAAGCGACTCGTGCCACACGGTTTTCCTAAGTGATAACCGCATCAGCCAAACGGCCAGGGCAGCACAGAACGGCGGTGTTCTCTTTTTAGAAACCAACAAAAAAATCGGCACCCTGACTCTTACCGGCAATATTACCGGCAGCGTGCAGGCAACCACCGGCAACGGTGGCTGGGGGTGCTTCACCGTCCCTTCCATCGGTTCCGTTGACTTTTTGCAAAACGCCATCAATTCATCGGCTATCGCGGGTCAGAACGGCGGCTGCCTTTATGTCAGCATCCCGGGCAGCGTGGATTCGGTGCTGCTCATGTCAAACCAGACCGGTGCCTGCCAGGCGCAGGTGGGCGATGGCGGCCTCCTTTATCTGAAAACCGGTAATAAGCCTGCTGTCATACGTATGTCCGATAACACCATAAAAGCGGCCGGCGCGCCCGGTGGTTCAGGTGGCGTGGCCTATATCTCCCTGCCCGCAGCAGCCCTGGTGCAGTTATCAGATAATACCCTGACCGATTCCACTAAAGTTCTGCACGATGGCGGCTATCTATTTCTTTCTGTCGACGGTGATGCCGACACCATCACGCTGTCATCCAACATCACCGGCAAAAGCCTCGCTGCAAGCGGTAACGGCGGTTACGCCTGCATCCTCGCCGGAGGTACTCTCGGCCGTCTGGAGCTTGCAGGCAACAGCTGCGGCATTTCCAGGGCCGGTGGCTCGGGAGGCTACCTGAATCTGGAAACGGGCCACATAGGAAGCCTCTTATGCCACAATGAGGTCATTTCAGAACAAAGCACGGCACAGAACGGCAGCGGGGGATATCTCAATATAGTGAATTCAGGCCAGGTGAACAGCATCGACTATACCATGAATGATATTGCTTCATCCCATGCCGGTACCAACGGCGGCATGATCGCCCTGATGACCGGCCAGGCCGGAGCCCTGGCCATCCACGGCAATGAGAACGGCAGCAATCCCTTCGGCAATGCGTCCGCCGCTCATGACGGAGGAGCTATATACATTGATTGTCAATCGGAAATAACACAATTCAGCCTGGCTCATAATGTCTTTCACAACACCACCTGCGGTGGTGCCGGCGGTGCCGTCTTCATCCGTTACGGTGCCGGCGGCGGCACCTCCGGGGTGTCGGTCACCGACAACATTTTCAACGATCCGGCGACCATAATCACACCCGTCAGCGGCGGCGGTCTCTACGCCGACCATATCCACAAATTGCTCATCACTGACTGTGTCTTCGAAAACCTCCTGGCCGACAGCCTCGGCGGAGCCCTGGCCATCGTCAGTGTCGACAGCCTCGCAGTGGCCTCCGGTAACTCATTCATCCATAACAGCGCCGGTCTGATGGCGGGAACACCAGCCGTTAATGAAGCCAGGGGCGGCGCCGGTTATTTTAATGACATCGGCCATCTGCTCATCTCAGGTAATGAATTTAAAGGTAATGCCACCACTCTGCTGGGAGGCGCCGTAAGCTGTGAAAATATCACCGCAGGGTCAGTCACCGGCAATACGTTCCTCAACAACAGTGTCATTACCGGCGGTGGCCCTCAGATAACAAAAGGAGGAGGGCTCTATACCGTCCTGGCAGGGATGATGCACGCCGGACAGAATATCTTTGCCGGAAATGATGCCATGCAGGGCGGCGCCGTTTACCTCGATCACTCAGGGGTGCTCATCGACGGCAATACCATATCAAATAACGGCGGCATCGGCGAAATCATCACCATCGACGGTGGAGGTGTGTTTGTTAACGAGAGCCATGGCATCCTGGCTCATAACACCATCACCTCCAATGCGGTGCAGAATTCAGGCGGCGGGATATATTTCAGACAATCCGGTCCTCCGGGAACGGAGACCATGACAGCATCCGATAATTTTATCTTCGGGAACCGGGCACGCCTCGGCGGCGGAATTTTTTCGGAAAACATGCCGGTGGTTCTTATTCGTGATCACATCTCAAGGAATGAATGCAGCAACAGCGCTTTTTCAAATCTCAATAACGGAGGCGGTGTCTGCCTCACAGGATGGGCTGCATCTTCCACACTGTATAATTGCATCATCTATAAAAACATTATCGCCAGTGATCAGAACCGTGGCAGCGGCATATACATTGATCCCACCGGTACCGACGGTACCGATTCCACACACATCGTCAACTGCACCCTTTACGAGAATAACTTCTACGGCCTGTATCTGAAGGTCGTCGAAAGCCAGCAGACCGACCGCTGTGAGGCCCTCAACACGATCATGTACAGCAACAATACGTTACAGGACGGTGGCCGCACCTTTGACGAGCAGCAGGCCAACTTCGATAATCCTGACATCGTGACGGACTACTCCCTCATCTGTCCTCTGCCTGAATACCCCCATGGTGACTCTGTTTTCTGCGCCTCACCCGGTTTCAGGAACTATTCCGTTTATCCGGTATCCACCGCAGCCTGCGTGAACAAAGGGAATCCCTCAGCATCATACAATGATGTTCTCTTCCCTCCCTCCTATTATCCCGAAAGAAATGATATCGGGGTGACGGGAGGACCTTATGCCTTCGGCGACACGGCAGCTCTTTACCTGAACCCCCTGCCCGCACTCACAGCTCTTTTCACTGTTACCGATGAAGCCTGCCAGACATACACCTTCAAGCCAAAGATCTTTTTACCCGAAGCAACCTATATCTGGATTATCGATGACAATATTTATAGTAACAATTACAATCCCCAGACAGGGATTTTTATATACGAGTTCCAGACCACCGGCCAGCACCAGGTCTGTTTATATGCAGAAGAGACCGTGCAGAACACGACCGTCTCGGATCAAACGTGCATGACGCTCTACCTTCCTTCCTATCCGCCCGTCGTCGACATGCCGTCGGTGTGTGATCATTCCCCCTATGTCGTCCTTCAGAACGACACACTCTATGTCAAGCAGAGCCACTTCGATTATTCACCGACGGTGAGGCTGTGTGCTTCCTTTACCGTGCCGGCTGCCGACAAGGATTATTATTACAGCTCGTGGGCTTCCCTGCCACCGGAAGCAGTGACAGTGAATGCCTTCACCGACACGACACTCGATCTGACCCTGCTGCCCGGCATTGTCAATTTTCCCGGGCTGCCTGTGATCTTTAATGTGAACAGCACAACCGGCTGCCCCGTCACCACCACCAGTTATATTATGAAAGTGGTAGCCATAAATGATGTCGGCATTGCAGAACCGGATGATCACTCCCTCAGGCTAAACATCTCACCTAATCCTGCATGGGAAACAGCCCGATTTGAACTGACAGGTCACCTCACGGGGAAGATCGTTATATATCTTTACAGCCCCGATAATAAATGCCGCTTTCAAAAAACATGGATCAAAAACGATTTAATTCTCCAGGAAAGATTAGATTTGAAAAATTTTTCTCCCGGATTGTATATCGGAATCATCAGAAGTGGTGCCGTGGAGTTGCATTTTAAACTGGTCATTATATAATACCACCGGATTTATTTCACTTTTACACCGAACGATATGAGAATAGGACGCCTTACTCATGACAGGTTAACACGAAGGCTGATCATCTGGCTACAAGCCCTGATGATGCTGCTTTTCATGTCATTTATCCACCGGGATGCCCTGGCCACCATCCTGCAGCCCTCACGTGACAGTTACATGGTCTTCATCGGAGGCACCAGCTTCGGTGATCCTTACAATATCGATTATACCGTCGAATTTCATCCCGATATCTATCTGGAAACCCAGTCCCCGGATTTGAGCTACCTGATCAACGGCACACTGGTTGATTCGGGATACACCCAGATAAGCCCTATCCCAAGCCAGCAGTACTATGACATTAAGCTGATACCTTTCGATCTTGACCGTTACGAGAATACACTTAAAGTGATCATCACCTATAATACGGAGACCATTACCGACTCGGTGACGATTTTTTACTGCAAACCGGATATTCAACCCATTTACCTTATCACGGGCGGAGAAAAAAGGCCGGTCGATACGTCTGGTGTGAACATTGTCAATTACCCTGACCTTTCGGTCATCTATCAGGCAGGTCCCATGTGCGTTGCCAACGACAACCAGATCACCGCCGTCGAAGCCAAACTGAATACCGGTCCCTGGACGGTTATCCTGACACTGAATCCGGCAGCCTATGAAGATTTTACCGATACGGTGATGATATCGGCTTTCCAGCAGCTTTATCCGCTGGTACCCGGCTTTGACACACTTTCCTTACGTGCCAAAGGCAGCCAGAGCCATGAATACTCCGATGTGGCTTCCATCACCTTGTTTTATCTGGATATCGGTCTGGGTGAGCTCCCGGGCCATACCGTTTGTCAATATGATGATTATTACCGCATGAACGGCATGCCTCCCGGCGGACGGTTCACGGGTACGGGCATCATCGGCGAAACCGGTGTCTTTTATCCGCCAGCGGCCGTGACAGGTTCAAACATGATATGGTATTATTTTAATGACCAGGGTATAAATGATTCGGTGGCCACGGAAGTCATCGTCAAACCACTGCCAGAGATCAGCATGACACAGGGTGACCTGGAAGTCTGTGCTTATCAGTATGGCACATCTTACCTGTTTAATCTGTCAGCCCATGCCGGTATAGCCGGTGTTGAGATCACCGGTGGCATCCTTCGTGAACAGGATGGAGCCCACGTTGTGGTGGACTGGCAGAACACCGGCGAGGGCCTCATCACGGTTCACCTGGTGTCAGACGATGCTGAAGCCTGCACCAATTCAAAGGAATTTCTCGTGGATATCGGACACGACAAATCACCCAAGGACAGCGCCTACATGGCCCTGATCGACAGAATGTTATTCTGCTCCGATCAAACGGTGAATGATTATTTCTGGTACTGGACCAATGAAGTCAGGGATATATATGATTCATCGCTGGCCAGAACAACGGTGCCATACTTCTATCTTCCATTTGTCCCTGATGACAACGACGTTTATAATGTTGAAACGGCTTACGACACACTGACGGGCTGTACCAGACGTTCACACCCGCTGATCGTCTCAAATCCCTCAACAAATAAAACGGACCTCATCGGCGACATCGGGCGGAACCTTGACAATTTATATGTTTTCCCCAACCCTGCCAATAGTGTCCTTTATCTAAATTATCATAAGAATAACCCCGGGCCGCTCACCCTTCAGATCTTTGACACAGGGGGACGGATCCTTTACCAGGAGACCATCGCCAGAGAAACCGGGCCCGTCAGCCTGGAGATAAAGCTGAATGCCATGCTCAGAACAGACGGAATGTACTTTATCCGTCTTTTCAACGGCAGAACATCAAAGGCTTGCAAAATCCTTTACCATCACCATTAAACAATAATTTGAATACATGATATGATAATGATCCGGTTGAAAATTAAAAGGAAACGGCTGTTCATCCTGATGCTGGCCCTGCTGTTGAGTTTCATCGTTAGTTACGGGCAGACTAAAAGCTTCTATTCATACCAGTTGAAGGATTCCGAGAAAGCCCTTTACGGTAAGATCTCCGATGACCTCATACAGAAGTTCTGTGATTACCATGACAGCATCCAGAAAGATCCTGCCGATGCCTCCCGATACCTGTTGAAAAGGGAACTGACCTATTATTACGGCCTATTACAAAACACCAGGATCGACACCACCCTGTTTATCGGTCTGCTGGCCCAGGAAAAAACGACCGGGGGTTCTGATACAGTGGCCAAGCCAAATTTGACCCGGTCACAGTTATTCATTATGGCGAAAGAACGCATCACACGTTACTATGACGCTTATAAAAACATAACCGACATGCCGGCGATCCGGGGCTTCCGTGATATCTTCTATCATTCGGGTGATTGCCCCTACACCCCACAACTGTCGTTAAAATTCCTGCTCACCTCACTGCCTCCGCGACTTGCCACGAACAAAAGACTGGCTGCCAACGCCATGGAAAACATCGACCATTATCTTGACAGCGTGATCAACTGGGTGCTGCTGTTCGACCCCGGCAGTTTCATCCTCTTCAAAAGCGGTACGGCCATTGCCGGCGATGATGCCTGGAAATACGATAACCATCTCTTCTTCAAAGTGCACGGCATTATGGGCATGCAGGGAAAATATTTCCCCTGGCAATTGAAGCTGTCAGCCGACACCGCCACCCTGGAGCCCGTCATGCCTCGCGATGAAGCCGTCTTCTTCGACAATTACAAACACCCCGCACCCCTCACCTTTCTATTTTATGTCAATACCGATACTCCCACCAACGTTATGTTATGCGATGTCACCGAGGGAACCGTACTCAATATAGAAGATATCCTTCCAAAGCGTATCCTCAAATGTCTGAAGCCTTCCAATAAGGGTTACCTGAGCCTTGGCGCAGGAGGTAATTTTTCCACACTCGATATGAATTCACCGCCCGAGGACCTCGACTACACCGTCAAAGCTTTGCCATCGTATGGCGTCCATGCCGAGTTCAGTTACTTCTTCAGGGATGGCTTGCTGCCTTATGCCTTCGGCTTCGGGACAGGTGCGGGTTATGCCGTCCATGCCGGCAGGCTCGACATCGACAACCACAACGACGAGATGAAGCTCGAGCAGGAATTCTTTACCAGAATGGTGCAGGCAAATCATATCCGAATGACCTCAACCATTAGGAGTCTGGAAGTACCGTTGTATCTTAAGTTCAAATATAAATTCAACAACTCCCTGTTCAACCTCATCCTCGATGCGGGAGCCGTTTATTCATTACAGCTTCAGTCAGAGTATAAACTGGCAGATAACGGCATGATCATTTATACCGGAGAAAATTCTGTCTATTACCCTGAAACGGGTGAAACGGTCACCTATCATCTTGAGGGTATTCCGGAATATGGGCTGATCACCACGTCACAGCTCCGGGTCACCGACCCTTCGACACCGGTGGCCGACAGTTACCTGGGTGGTTATCTGGCTCTGACGGGCCAGTGGTCTTTCTCCGGAAAACTTTACGCCTATGCCGGCTTCGATTTTCTGTATGATTTTATCACCACTCAAAACCCTAACGACACACCTTATGTCGTATCGGAACGCGACGGCGAGGTGAACAATCCCCTGTTTTACTCCGGCAAGCTGTCATTGAAATCTTTCGGACTCCGTGCCGGTATAACCTTTAACTTATGGTAAAAATAATGATCATGAGAAAGATAATTCTGCAATTGTTTGTATTACCCCTGATAAGTTTACAGCTTCAGACCCTGCCGGTTGGTGGACACGTCATGGCTGCCACACCTGCCAGTGACTCGGTGTGGTTTACATGTCAGAACACCTGTCTCCACGATGCCACCCTCTTCCACGCTTACACCACCGGGGGCATCACAGCCGTACGTTGGATGTGGCTCTTCGGCAACCTGGGTATCTCACATGTGGCCGCACCGCAGTTTTTCTTCGACCTGCCGGGCGATTATACCGTCACCCTTACGGTATATGATGAAACCGGAACACCATATGAACACACGGAGACCGTCACCATACACCCTCTGCCGCAACCCGTTATCACCGGCGAGGAATATATTGTTTGCCGCAACGCAAGAAATGTCCTTTTTTACACACCCTTAACCGCAGGACATGCCTATGAATGGAACCTCGACAATGAAACCGTGTCCACTTCAGGCAATTATGTATACCTGAATTTCGGCGACCAAAGCGGTCTGCCCAAGCAGGTCCGTCTCACCCTCACCGAAACCAGTGAAAACGGATGTGTGGCCCATGCCGGAACGGATATCCTCATCACGCACTTCACAGCACCTCCTGAAGGAATCGTCATCAGAAAAACCGCCTCACCGTCATCGCGACTGCTGCTATGCCTGCTCGACGACCCGGAGAAATATTCATACAACTGGGGTTACTCATCCTTTTCAGCCGACTCGGTGATAACCACCGATTTCGAAAGCGGTTTTATACATGATAATTTTTATCCGTACCCTGATGACATCGATACCGTCAATCATATATACTGGGTTCAGATACTTGATCCGGTGCAAAATAGCTGCTTCACTACCAGCTTCCTGGGAAACCTTACCGGAGATGAGATGAAAGCCAAACAGAATTCAACCGGACATTAAACTTGAAAATCATATTTTATGAAGGGGATAATCAAGATCGTTCTACCGTTCGTTTTATTACCGGCCGTAACCACACTGACTATGGCCCAGAGGCCCATGCCTCCCGACATGGTCAGGTTTTTTATAAATTATGATAACTACTCCCTGTTTTCGCATTTCAGGGACAACAAAGATGCTTACGGTAACCTCTTTGCCGATAAGCGCATGGTGCTTCAGTATAATGACCTCTTCCAGACCAATCCATTACCCGAATTCCTAAATGTTAAAGATTATTCCGGCCAGCTGATCTCGCTGCTCAATACCTCCTTCGTTTTGAAAGATGAACGTTTTAATATCGAAGAGCATCTGAAATTTTCCGATTTACTTATCAATATCAAGTATTCCGACCTGGAAATGCTCTCGGTGCTTTCGCGGAAAGGTTACGATCTTTACTTTATGCGCCTGAGGAAAAGGATCCAGTATGATCAGTTTGCCAGCGATCTGGTCAGGCAGAACGACAGCATTTATTTTAATGCCGATTCCCTTTCCGATCAGGTTTTCACTTTGCTCAGGACGAAAAACCGTGGCAGCGATGATTTTTACAAGATCATCTTTGTGGACAATAAGAGCTCATCGTTGCTCTCCGATAAATGGCCCCGTCCCCTGTTCCCCGACTTCATCACAATCGGTTTCGGATATGGCAAGGCTTCGGGACATATCAATGATATACTTACCCCTTATGAGGGTCTTGAGACGAAATCCGGCGGTGACTTCTCCGCTGAACTGAAAGGCTATTATCAGCTTTTTGGGAGAAGTAACCTGATGAGCGGCATTTACGCAGGATTGAATTATTCATCTTACAAAATGAGTTTTTCTGTTCCTTCGTATTCAGACATGTTACCGGATGAGATAGACAAGGACGGCAAATCCTATGAGAAGATCGTCAACGGTACCGGTATCCATGAGGATTTCAAGCTGAGCTGTCTGTCCATCCCTTTTGGTTTTTATACCCAGTACCGTTTCAGGCAAGGGTGGAACGGTCACCAATTCAGACAGAATGTGGCGCTGACATTCCAGGCAGGCCTTTCACTCGGCATCCCTGTCAATAATTCCTTCTCTTATTTAAGCGGGCAGATCAACTATCAGGGATTGTATTATTTCGGTGATAATAATTATCCCGTTCTTCTTCATGACCTCCCTGAGTATGACTTCGGCACATACCCTGTGTCACAGTCTGCCGGTAAAGCCGACCTCAGTCCTGTTTTCCTGAATGGTAACGTAAGTTTATGGGTGAATCTACCGGTAACACAGGACATTGATATTTTTGCCGGTTCCTCCTATGTTTTAGGTCTGACTAATATCACCAGTTCCTCCACAGTACCCTATACCTTTTCTTCGGGTCGTGGTGATGCCACCAGCCTCATCGATGCGGGTAACAAAGCAATGATAAATGGCTGGCAAATCAATGCCGGCGTCAGTCTGCGGCTGAACGAACCGGCACTGGCTAAAATCTTCCCGCAATCACGCATCAATGCCATTATCTATGACTCCAAGGAACCTTCATTACGGAAAACGAATATCGGACTGACGTTCCAGGGCGACCTCAATACGAAGCATCTTAAAGTGGCTTATGACTTCGACGGGCCGGTGAAACGGGCCATCACGTCGGGATCATTAACCATCAAAGGGAACAGATCTCTTAAGGTGTTGCTGCCACCGGCCTATGAATTGAATACTTATTTCCTCACATTTTATTACCCGGAGAATTACACCCTCAGCACCCTCAATCCTGTGGATAACAACCCGAGGATATTCACCGATCACATTGTCGTTCCCTGCTCAGCCATCAAAGAAAATCATTATGGCCTCACCCTCGGCATCAATGAACAGGTCTATGGGGCTGTCCACGTGATTGTGGTCGACCTGGGCGTCAATGAGATGAACGATAAAAACAAAGGAAAAGACTTTGGCGCTATCAAAAGCCGTATGACGGAAAGGCTTAAGGAGCTGTTTGACGATCTCGGAAGTGAAAAATACATCTGTTACGTACCCCTGCGTGCCGACTTCTACCGCGTATATACTAATTTCGATATCTCCGGCAAGAGCAGCCCGGTGTATGTGAAATCACTCGATTCCCTGGTTTACGATATCAAATACCTGTGGACATCATCACTGATAAACGATTCAACCCTCTTTGAAACAACAAAAAAGGAAATACTGACGTTCATTGAATCATCACCGTCAAGGGTCGTGCTTCATTATATGTTCATGGACAACAGCCTGTATAAAAATGATTTTCAAACCTCCACCATCATGCAGCGGCTGATCGTCAGGATGGCTGATGAGTATCAGAGCGGGTATGTGATCGAGAGGAAAAAGAAAAAGCAAGACCATTACGGTAATCATGATATTCTGGTTTACCTGCCCGATGATGATTATATTGAGAGCCTGATAGCCAGAAAAACCATCATCGAATCGATGAATACGTTTATAATGTTTTAAATAAAATCCGGAACGCTCAGATGAAAAAGTTGATTTTGTTCTCATTCAGTCTTTTCTTTATCTTCATACTATTCCCTTTGCCCCGTCTTGTAGCACAAAGTGAAAAAGCGGTTTTAAATATGCCCGATATCGATGATCCGCAGGAGCTGGAGCACGTCAAGAGTGATCAGACAATCGTGCAGCCCGTGAAATGGTTCGTTTATTCCGACCGGCAGGATAACGTGGCTTACACCACCGCTACGGGTGATGATATCTTCACTCCAAAGATCGGGTTTCTGGAGATCTATTATGTCATTGATGAGACCGCCGACCGTGTCCAGCTGGTCCGGCCCAGGGACACCCATCCCGTTGCCGGCAAACAAACCGATCTCTTTGCGCCGCTGGCAGCTGCCGTGGGCTGGGTGCCCAAGGACAGGCTCGTGCTGGTGAACCACTGCAAGCAGAAAGAAGGCAGCGAAGCGCCTTATAAGGCTATGATCATCAACCGCCTCCTCGACTATACCAACACCGAGAAATACAAGCAGGAAGTGGGGCATTTTCAGTTTTACACTTCGCCGGTGCAGAACACTTACGAAGAGGATCAGACGGCTGCCAAAGTCTATAAGATCTATTACATTTTCAAGGCGTCGGACGGTAAACTTTTATTGGCCAAGGCAGCTACCGTTAGTGATCCGGCTCATGATAGGGTGAATATCCTGGGATGGATCAATGAGATGTACACCACACCATGGAATTCCAGGGCGTCATTGCAGCCCAATTACTTGGACAGCTCGCCTTTGCCGGCTAAAGTCGCCGACAGTTGCACCGTTGCCACGCTGTGGCTCAAGGGACAGGAAGGACCACCCAACTGGGTGGAGGATCCCGTGTCAACCTCGGCCTGGCCCGGCTCACGCGACCGGCTGCCATACCTGGGCCCGGGGTGCCAGGATAACATCCTTCATGTGGGCATTATCCACGACATTGAAACGGAAGAAGGCCAAAACATCATGGAGATCATGATCAAGCTGCGTGAAGCCAGCAAACAGTTCTCCAACGACCTGAACATCGTCTTTGTGATGGACGGCACCTCCAGCATGAAAGCCTATTATGGTCCCGCCGTTTCAGCGGTGACCAACAGCGTGAACAATATCAGGAAAGATCCTGAATTGAGCAAGCTGAACATCAAATGGGGCGCCGTGGTGTACCGTGATTTTGCTCCCGGCGCCGTGCCGCTGGAATTCAGGGAGCTGACCGCCGACGCCAAGCAGATCACCACATACCTGAGCAACGTCACTGTCGGTATGGACGCCAATGACCCGTCACTTTGCGAAGCCATGTATAACGGCATGAACTTCGCCCTCACCAACGTCATGCAGGACTCCAAGATATCACCGGGCAGCATCAGCATCATGATCCTCATCGGTGATGCAGGCGATAACCTCAACGGTTACTCCAGCAAGCTGGAAAACAGAACCATCACGGCCGAATCATTGCGGTCATCCATCATAGACCGTATAGCCAAGCTCAACTGCCACATCCTGGCCTACCAGACCTTCAGCAGGGATCCTTCCAAAAGCCCTTATCCCTGTGCCGACGGACGTAAGTCAACGGGTGATACGACATACAGTGATTTTGTCAACCAACTGAAGAGCATCATCCTTGAAGGTACCAATGATGCCTTTCACCGCACCTTTCCCAACAGCGACCAGCGCATCAGCCTGGTGCATAATGCCGCCGATAAGATGTACTATGTCGATTACTACCTGAAAAGCCGTGTAAGGTATATGAGCCAGTGCGAACAGATGGCTCCGGCGGAGCTCACACACCAGATCGAGGATATCGTGCAGGGCGCCTCCACCGCCGCCGATAATTTCAGCAAGATCATCCGTGAGATCATCTGGGGTCATATATCCCTCGACTCCCTTAAAGTACTCTACCCTGATATCTTTGCCAGCCGTGATCAGAATGCTGCCATCAACAAAATAGACAAGGTGAACATCCTGAAGCAGATCATCGACATGTTCAAATCGAAGTACAACCGGGCACCTACCGACAAGGAACTGGAAGATATTGTCAGCGGCAAGATACAACCTTACCTTGAAGGGTACACTCCCCTGCTCAACTGGTGGCTCTTCGATGTGCTGGTCAGCGACCAGGAGCTGCAGAAACTCATCGCCGACTTCGGGAAACTGATGGTCGGCGGCGTCTCACAGTTCGAGATGCGAACCAACATGCACAAAGCCCTCTCGGGCCTCTGCGGCACATACATCGGTGAAAGCAATATCAACTGTAACGATGTGACCATTCTCGAGCTGTTCAAGAAAATGGTCGACTGCCCCACCCTGCAGTTTGCCGATAAATACAAGGCCATCGGCGAACTGACT
>Ga0172366_10002044_pt1 | contig 15771 bp, 17 predicted proteins | sample LakKivSesite69cm_FD_114533 | JGI IMG/M metagenome (GOLD analysis project Ga0172366, IMG submission 114533) | Sediment microbial communities from Lake Kivu, Rwanda - Sediment site 69cm | ecosystem: Environmental > Aquatic > Freshwater > Lake > Sediment | place: Rwanda: Western Province, Lake... | reverse complement strand
TAGATTTTTTGAAAACTTATAAATCTGAACAAATTTTCGAGGATGGGTGAAATTCCCTACCGGCGGTTAAAGTCCGCAACCCTGCTTGATAAAGCAGGCTGACTTAGTGAAATTCTAAGACCGACAGTTACAGTCTGGAAGGGAGAAAATTTTTGACTTATTCGATTATGATAACAGGTATAAGCCATGGATTTTCTCCATGGCTTTTTATTTAGCAAAATATATATAAAAAATGAGTAATATAAAAGATAACCATAATTTTACCAAAGAAGATAGAAAATATATGGAGATTGCCATAAAGCTTGCCGAGAGAGGAAGAGGAGATACCAACCCCAATCCTATGGTTGGAGCAATTATTGTAAAAGATGGAAAGATCATATCATCAGGCTATCATAGACAGGCAGGGCTTCACCATGCTGAAATAGAGGCAATAAATAATTCCAGCCAATCCCTGGAAAGCTCCACAATGTACGTAACTCTTGAACCGTGTACATTTCAGGGAAAAACACCACCTTGTGTTAATGAGATTGTAAAGCATAAACTAAAAGAAATAATTATTGGATGTATTGACCCCAATCCCAAAGTTAATGGCAGGGGAATAGAATTTTTAAAAAAAACTGGAATAAAAGTAAAAAGCGGACTTCTAAAGAATAAAATAGAACAACAGAATGAAGTTTTTTTTAAACAAATCAAAACAGGAATTCCTTTTATTTGCTGTAAAATTGCTTCAAGTATTGACGGCAAATTAGCTGCAAAATCTTCTGATTCCAGATGGATAACATCGGAAAGATCAAGAATGCAGGTACAGGATCTCAGAAAAGAATACGGTTGTATATTGACCGGAATAAATACCGTCTTAAATGACAATCCATATCTTTTCCCCAGAAAAAACATTGAATACTCCTATAAAAACTATGGCAGTCAAAAATTCTTCAGAGTAATTCTTGACAGCAATCTTAGAATCAATTTAGATTCCAATATTGTAAAAACTTCCAACCTTGTAAAAACCATTGTTTTTATAGAAGATAAAAATAAATCCAAACTCACAGATAAAATTAAAAAACTGGAGGAAAATAATATTGATGTACTGCCAGTTAATAAAGATATCGTAGAATTCACTGGTCTGGATATCTTAAAAATACTCAAAATCTTATACAAAAAATATGAAATAACTTCCATACTTTTAGAATGCGGCCCGACTTTGATTACCGCTTTTTTAAAAAGAAATTTTATTGATAAGTTTATTTTTTATTTTGCACCAAAAATTATAGGAGGAGATAGTAATTATAGCATGTTTACAGGCCTTGGAATAAATAAAATAAAGGATTGTATAAACTTAAGATTCGAAAATATAAAAAAGATTGGCAGTGATATTATCATTACTGCTTATCCTTTAAAATGATAAAAAAATACCATCTGGAGCTTTTATGTTTACAGGACTTATAAAAGAAACCGGTAAAATAAAAAAGATAATAGATAAAGGCAGAGACAGGGAAATTGAAATTCAATGCCTTAAAATTTTAAGGGACTTATATATAGGTGACTCTATATCAGTAAATGGAATATGTCTTACAATTAGAAGCCGGAGCAGTGAAGGTTTTACCTGTGACATCTCCTTCAGTACTTTAAATACAACTTCTTTAAAGTATCTTAATACCGGTGATATGGTTAACCTGGAAAACTCGCTAACCCCTCATGATAAACTTGGAGGACATTTCGTAAGTGGTCATGTGGATTGTACAGGTAAAATTTTAAAAATAGAGAGAATTGGCAGATCTTATTTGATTGAACTGGAACTGCCTTCTGATATTCGGGATTTTGTAGCGCTAAAGGGCTCTATAGCTATAGATGGGATCAGCCTTACCATATCTGAAGTTAAAGGTGAAAGCTTCAGCGTGGTTATCATTCCCTACACTTACGAAAATACAAATCTGTCCAGTAGGAAGCAAGGTGATATAGTTAATATCGAAGTGGATATGCTCGCCCGCTATATTGTAAATTTCCTGCAGGTTAGACAGATCGGCAATATAAATTCACAGGAATTAAAAGACAAAATACTTAAGGAGAAGCTGGAAAAACATGGATTCACAAAATAAAAAAAATAAAAGCCTCTTTTATTCCATTGAGGATACTATACATGACATAAGTCAGGGAAAAATAATAATTATTGTGGATGATAGGTCACTACATAATGAAGGAGTATTCTTCCAGGCTGCGGAAAAAGTAACTACTGCATCGGTAAATTTTTTCATAACATATGCCCGGGGCTTAATATTTTTACCCTGCGAGCAAAAAAGACTCGGCCAGTTAAAGATACCTATGATAAGTTATGAGAACGAAACCCCTTCCACCAGTGTGAGAGCCCTGGCTGTATCCATAGATGCAAAATCAATAAGCGGCAGTGGCATCTCTGCCAGTGATAGAGTAAAGACCATAAAAACTTTTATCAGTCCCGATACAAAGCCAGAAGATATATCCATACCTGGCCATATCTTCCCCCTTCGTTCCCATAATGGAGGTATTCTTACGAGGGCTGGTCATACAGAGGCAGCAGTAGACCTTGCAAAAATAGCAGGTCTATATCCTGCCGGGATTATTTGCGAGGTTATCGGTGAAGATAGCGAGGTAGCGCATCTTCCTGATCTAATAAAAATCTCAAAAAAATTTAACCTTAAAATAATAACTATTGAAGAACTTATAAGTTATAGAAAGAGAAAAGAAAAATTAATTGAAAAAGTTGCCGAAGTCAACCTCCCCACCAAATGGGGCGATTTCAAGGCCATTACCTACAGGTCTGTTACTGAACCTGGATCTCATATCGCTTTTGTAAAGGGAGAAGTCAGTGGTAAAAAGAATGTTCTTGTAAGGGTGCATTCACAATGCCTTACCGGAGATACCTTTGGCTCTATGAGGTGTGACTGTGGCGAGCAGCTGGACAGTGCATTCAAGAAGATAAATGAAGAATGCTCGGGAGTACTGCTTTATATGGCCCAGGAAGGGAGAGGAATAGGACTCTGTAATAAAATGAGAGCCTATGAACTTCAGGAAAAAGGTCTGGATACAGTTGAGGCAAACCTCCGGCTGGGTTTTGATGCCGACCTCAGGGATTATGGCATAGGAGCGCAGATACTTTCCGATCTCGGTCTTTCAACTATACATCTTATGACCAATAATCCAAAAAAAATAGTGGGCCTGGAAGGCTATGGGCTCAAGATAACCAAAAGAATACCCATAACCATACCACCCAATAAAAACAATGAAAAATACCTATCAACCAAAAAAAATAAATTAAATCATATGTTAGACTAAAAGATAGAAAGGGGGGAAATAATTTATCTTTCTGCTTAGCTTTATTTAGTTATATTAATAGATTTTAGAACAATAAATCTTACCGGTAAAATTTTATTATATTATTATATGAGGGGGAAGTCATGAAAAAATATGAAGGTAAACTTGATGCAAAAAAACTAAAAATCGGAATAGTGGTAAGCAGGTATAATGATTTTATAACTTCAAAACTGCTGGACGGAGCACTGGACTGCCTGCACAGACACCAATGTGAAGATGATAATATCAATATAGCATGGGTGCCGGGAGCATTTGAAATCCCATCAGCATTAAAGATAATGGCAGAGTCAAAAAAATATGATGCCATTATATGTCTGGGCGCAGTTATAAAAGGAGATTCATCGCACAATCAATATATTGCAAGCGAAACTATAAAAGGGGTAGCCAGGATCAGCCTGGACTTTAATATTCCGGTTGCTTTTGGAGTTATAACTCCCGACAGCCTGGAACAGGCTATTGAAAGAGCCGGGACCAAAAGAGGAAATAAGGGTTGGGAAGCAGCATTAAGCGCAATTGAGATGGCAAACCTGTTTTTAGAGCTAAAATCCTAAATCGAATCAGTTTATCCAGCAGAATTTTATATTCTATGAAAAACGACCTGATAAAAAAAATTAGAAGTGCTTATATCCCGATAAACACTTCTAATTTAATATTCCTATTAAATAGAATTTAATAGATTTTCTACTCTCTACTTATGAAAGTAGTTCATTGGCCAGATCAACAGCACTGGAAGCATCAGGAGCATAACCTGCTGCACCTATAGAGTCTGCATATTCCTGGGTAAGAGGTGCTCCGCCTACCATAACTTTTACACCAGCAGTCTCCTTGTCAGCTTTAAGCGTATCAATTACAGTTTTCATACCCGTCATTGTAGTGGTAAGAAGAGCTGATAGGCCTATTAGTTTAACACCATTCTTTTTTATTTCTTCTACAAACTTCTCTGAAGGAATATCAACTCCTAGATCAATAACAGTATATCCTCCACCTTCCAGCATCATACCTACAAGGTTTTTACCTATGTCGTGTAGATCTCCCTGTACTGTACCTATTATTACCTTACCTTTGGTATCTGCACCGGTTTCTGAAAGCAGTGGTTTTATAATGTCCATTGCAGCATGCATAGCTCTTGCGGCTATTAGTACCTCTGGTATGTAAAACTCGTTAGCCTTAAACTTTTTCCCCACCACATCCATACCAGGCATAAGCCCATCATTTAAAATTTCCACTGCGGATACTCCCTCACCAACTAGTTTTTGGGCAATTTCCTTGCTTTTTATATTATCACCTTTGATGATGGAGTCTGCCAGATCTTGATATTTTGCCATTGTACCTCCTTTCTGTCTTAATATAGGTCTTTACCTATCACAGTAAAGCATTTTAATATCATAACAGAATAAACAAAAAAATAAAGAATGAATTTTTGTTTACTCAACTTTTTTTATATTGTATACTTTTAAAACAATATAAAAAAATGTACTGTTAAGTGATTTCAGAGACTAATTTTTAACCTTTATGTCAATAAGCGCTAAAGAAAGCATAAATAAATTAAACAACGAAGTTAAAAACTGTAAAAAGTGCCTTGATTTAGTAAAAACCCGAAAACAACCTGTACCAGGGACTGGCGCACCTAAAGCAAATATAATGGTGGTAGGTAATTATCCCCTGGCCAATGGTGCTGAAGAAAGAGGTATTCCCTTTACCGGCGATGATCAGGGTAAATTCATTAGAAAAATATTTGATGAAACTAAACTATCTCTGGTTAAAGATACCTATATCACCTACCTGGTTAAATGTACACCAAGGAGAACCACAAAAAAAGAGAGCAGTTCTTTAGTAGAAGCTACTGAACCACTCAAAAAACATATAAATAACTGTATCTTATTCCTCACCAAGGAAATCTCTATAATTACCCCTCATATAATTGTCTCACTGGGACTTAATGTATCCAATATTATCCTGCAGAAATTCTTTTCCATTGAAAAAAAATATAGAAATATGGAAAAGATACATATGAGAATATTCGAAAATCCATCATTTAAGCTTGTTCCATTTTTTGACCCCCAGGATGTTATTATAAGCGGTACCATTACTGAAGAAAGATATAGAAGGGACTTTGAGTCTTTGTCTAAATTTTTAAAAATAGTTTAAGGATTTAATCTTCAACCAGATATATTTTCAGTTTTCTTTTACCATACCTGAAGCATTCTTCTAAAGATTCAAAGCATAGATCAATTCTGCTGCCCTTTATCCGCCCCCCGGTATCAGCGGCTAAAGCTTCGCCGTAGCCAGGTATATAAAGTTTTGTACCCAGAGGTATAACTCTTGGATCTACAGCAACTATTCCCTTTCGGGCTCTCAGCCCTATTGCTGTAATTCCATTTCCATTTATATCATTGCCTCCCAATCCAAAAGCATAGTATGCTGTGGCTACCATATCCCATTCTCCAACCAACACGAGCCCGGGAGGCTGAACTTGTGCTATCCTTTTTTTTATTTCACTTAAAAGACCCTGGATTTCCGCTTTTTCTCCCTTCACTTCTTCCAGAAGAACTTTATTTTCCTCCATACTTTTTAATAGCTGCTGCTCTTCAGCTTTAATTCTGGCTCCGGTTTCTTCAATCTCTTTCATTTTCTCCTCAGATTTCCGGGAAATTCTATCATATTCTTCCTTTTCAAAGCGGAGCTGTTCTATGATTTCAGCTTCCCTGCTCATAATATTTTTAAAAAGGTAAAGGTTGTTTACAACTTCATTTAAATCCCTGGCACTGATAATAATTTTTGCGACATCATCATTTCCATATTTATATGAAAAAATTACTTTTTCAGTCAGGATATCCTTTTTATTTTCAATACTTTCACTTAATTCCTTTCTGGCTTCATTAAGTTCCTCCAGTTGATTTTCCAATACTTCAAGTTCTCCATTCAACGATTCAATTTCATTTCTTTTATTTTCGATCTCTACCTCAGATACGAGTATTTTTTCCAGTAAGCTCTCCTCATCCTGACTGAGCCTGGCAATTGCATTACCCAATTCCTTTAAAGTAATTGCATCTGCCTTTTTTGGAGAAACCACCAGCAAAGAAACTAAAATTAAAACAACAGCTGCGGTGAGTACAGTTCTTTTCAACAAAGTTATCTTCAATGCCTTTAGTTTTTTTAAAATATTTTCCTTATACACTACTGTTAATTTATTTTTTTATTTTTTACAAAATGTATAAAACAAATATTAAATTAGTACTTCAACTGTCTTATTAAGAAATAATTTTATTACATTTATCTATATTTTTATAGAATTAATTAATTTCACACATCTTTAAACAATATTATAAAAAAAAGATTACCCGAAAAAAAATATGTAAAAGACATAAGCCCTGTAGATACTGCTTATGATTCTTCTATAAAATACGATGAGGAATTCAGGCACAAATTGAAGCAAAGAATAAGCAGCTTTTTAAAAATGCCTACAAAGGGAAATAAACTCGAATAGATTTAATTCTGCTATTATCTGCTCTTTATTTTGGAAATCTATAATGACCGGTAATAATCTTTTCCTCCAGGATGTCCTTTTCAACTGTATATCCCGGGTCAATATAGTTATAAATCACCTTTGTGACTCCATCCCTTGTCGTATTATCTGAAATAATACCTACATTATCACTATAGCCGTTTCTATCCATATCAAAAAAAACCACATCTCCTGGGAGCCACGAGTTTAAGTTTTGCTCATCTGAAGCATTAAATAAAATATCCAAAACTTTTGCATTCCTTTTAAAAAAAATCTCTAAATTCTGGATTCTCCGGTAATCAATATTTGGATCACAAACAGCCTGATTCCAGATTTCTTTTAATGGATACTGGTCAAAATTGTCCTTTATATCTTCATATACCAGGTCTTTTAAACTAAAACCAGCTTCTAAAAAAGCTCTGGCTATAATGTCTGCGCAATCTGCCAGACCCTCAGGCGGGTCTCCGCCTTGATAATAATTAGTTTCGTCTTCCTCTAAAAAAATATTTTTTGCCGGGTTTCCAAGTTGTTTCTTTGCGCCAAGCATAATATCTTTCTGATCATTTATTCCATCTTCATCCGCATCACCTGTAATACCTGTATTATCCATATCTATTAATCTGAATCTATTTGGTAGTTCATCGGCAAGTGCAGTGGGTGACTGGTACTCTTTTTTAAAAGAAAACTCATTTACACTTATAATTACTGCTATTACTATAACCAGCACCAGTATAATAATTAAGAAATGCTTTATGTTAAATCTTTTTCTATATTTTTCCAAAGTACTAAAGAAGCTAAAAAATATCAATAGAAGTTTTTTAAAAATAAACTTGAGTTATTTTAAAATTTATAATTCCAATATCAATATTTAATATTTCCAGCAAACCCAATATTGCAGCAGCTAATATAACTAAGGTAAAAAAAGTAACATAAATATAGAAAAACTTGGGAAATATAATTTTTTCTACAACACCTGTAAGAGGCTTTCTAAAAAACTGGTCAATTATTCTAAACATATTGGCCATAAGAAATATAAAAGCAATCACTATTGCGAGCAGCAATATTATATTAGTAGTCCCTATTTTTAAGAAATTTGCACCATTGAAATACTTAATAAAGGGCTTAATATGATAAGCAAATCCGGCCCAGGATAGAAATATTATTATCAAATTTATACATATATAAATGTTGCTTCTCCCAAACCCCCTTATATTGTCAATAGAATCACTGCCTGTACTTTTTTCAATAACACCAAAAATACTGTATATGGGCATGAAACTAAATAGCACCAGTAGGACATTTGCAATATTAAACCAATCCACCAGAGACTTGCTGATAATTCCTGTAGAAAACATGGAAATGTTCAATATAAAAATACCAATAAAAAATAAAAATAAAAATGATATTATTCTCCTTATACTATTAGTCTTAAATGCTCCAATACTGCCGGCAAATATACAAATAAAAGTTATTACTATAAAAAATATAGACATATAAAGGCTATTTTCCCTAAAAAGACACAAAAATAAATCATTTAACTTTAGAAACATAAAAATACCAACTGGAAAATATAAAAACCATATAATAGCATTCGATGAAAACTCACCTCTTTTTATTAGCTTCATATATGGGCCCTGGAAAGGAAATAAGAAAAAATACAGGTAAATAGCAATTCCAAAAATAATCAGTCCCAGGACAATTAGCGGATTTGAAATATATTCCGATTGCAGAATTTGATTGAAATCTTTAAAATCTGTAGCACCATAAAACAATGAAAATCCAAAGAAGATTAAAATCACTGTTAGCGTTGGCCTTAAAAAATACCTCAATATATAAGGTCTGGCTTTGTTCGTCTTTAAATTAAGAGCAGTTACTAATTGAAATATTGTTAATATGAATATGGTTAAGCTTGTGAATATTAAAAGAAAATTTCTGGCAACCACTACAAAAACAGCGCAGATGGTTGAGAATAAAAAGAGAATCAATATTTTAATAAAATGATTACTGTCCACTTTATATATGGAAATAAAAAATAACAAATTTACGGCACTAAATAAGATAATGCTTACTTCTATCATTTGCGCACTCTCAAAAGACAGGAGAAAATTAGAAAAATTGCCCATTGAAATAAAACTGTAAATATTAAGATAAAAAGCCAAAATAAGAGAAATTGAAGTTACTATTATCAAAAATCTTTTAACAGCCTTACTTTTAGATATTACAAAAAAAGACGAAATAAAAATTGCCGCTGATAAGACAATTATACTTTGAAGAGGATTTATTTTTTCATTAATAAAAAGCACAAAGTTCATAATCTATATATTATCTTCTCCCCGCCAGTCGCTCCTGGTTATCTTTAATAATCTAAATTCCCTATAAAGCATTTCTTTGTCAAGCGGATCCAGTTTTAAATAAATATAGCAAACAATACAAAACATTAAAAAATATATGGATGTAATTCCAAAAATAATAAATATTCCACCCCACAATGAACGCTGGTATAAAAATTGTGAAAAACTCAAAAAATTAATAGCGGCAGAAATTATTATAAACTGATAAGAAATAAACACTGATATAATATTCTTACTGTAAAATATTCCAAATACCCCCATCAGGAAAAGTAAAAAATTAAAATATATTATAAATTGAAAATTCATTTTTCATCCAAACTAATAATAATAAACCATAAAAAGGATACAAATAATACTGCAATTATAATTATTAAAATTAAACTATAGTTGGTAAAAAACTTACCGGCAATATCACTTAGACCAATGATGAAAATGTTTCCGCTGCCACTAACTTTTTGTAAAAAATCAGATGTATAATTATAAATTAAATAACCAATAGCTGCGCAAAATAAAAACGGTAGAATAATATCAACAATTGTACCTTTGATATTACCATTTATTTTTTCATCTAATCTCTCCTTATCACCAAATAGTTCTATTTGAAAAACAAATAGATACAATGACAAAAAAAAGAACATAATAAAAATTCCAGCTATAAAAAATAAAATACACCAGTAATAAACAAAACTTAAGATTCCGACAAATAAAAAGGAGAGAAACAAAAATATTAATTTCTTTCTCTTGCTGGTTAGAATAAGTGACAGTAATCCAGATATAACCAGTCCAAAGAGACTTATGTAGTGTATTATTATTAATATTAATTGACTTCCAAATGACATAGTTATTTTTACCAGAAATCTCTAATTGTGCTTGAAGGTTTTATTAACTCAATTTTTTCCAATCTCAAATTTTTCTCACTATATTCCGCAAGTTGATATTTGTAAGACATATCAATAGCATTCATTTTACAAAATTCAACACAATTTCCACAAAAAATACATTTGCTTAAATCCAGACAGAATTCATCCAGAACTTCCCTGCCATTATCTTCAATTCTTTTCTTTACTTCTATGCAATCCTGTGGACAAATTATATTGCACAATCCACAACCATTACAAATAACCTCGAGGGAATCCAGATCCAATTTTAAATGAAGTACACCCCTGCTGCCTTCAGGAATTATTATTTTCTCTCTGGGATAAATAACAGTTCTGGGCTTCTTAAACATATTCCCTAAAATGATAAAAAAATTCTTAAGCAACCTTAACATCTTAATAAAATATTTAATTAAATTAAATTATATACATTCCTGGCTATAAAAAATCCCAGGGTAACAATAAAATTAACCAGCGAAACCGGAATCAGAAACTTCCAATTAATCCTGACTAAAAGTTTATAACTATCTATTCTGCCAATAGCCTTGTCCATTAATAACAATAGTATAAAAATAAAATAAAATTTAACAGTAAGTATTATCTCTCCCCTGATAAAATATATGTTTTGCCAGCCGCCTAAATACAGGATATTTAAAATTATAATCAAGAAAAGAACAATCATATAAGCCGAAATCTTTTCAACAATTTTCCCTAAACCTATTCCTTCTTTACCTATATCTATCTCGGTAGATAAGTAGCTCTTTCTACTTATGCCTAATAACTTTAATTGCAAAAACAATGAAATAAAAAATGTTATAAAGCCCAGGGGCTGTAAAATTATATTCCAGTACTGATACTGAGAATTTACAATTTCCTTTAAGCTTAATGTCTTACTTATTAAAACAATACTTACAGTACTAAATAAAATAGGGAGCAAAAAAGAAAGTAAAATTAATACTTTCTTACTGGCTTCACTAAATATAGCACTGTAAGAGGTCCTGCTTGAATTAAAAAATAATATAATTATCAGTCCTATATAGAAAGTTATTGCAACCAGTAGGCTGTAGTCCATTTCTATCAAAACCAGACTTGCAGTAATGGGAACCGCACTCCACATTAAAAAAGAGAGTAAAAAAATAAAAAAAGTCCAGATATTTATCTTACTGTCCCTGGCCAAATATTTAAAGAATCTAATCAGGGGAAAACCAGCACCCCTTATTCTAGTTATTCTATATCCCCTTCTAAGCTCGATACGAGCTGTAAACTTATTGCCTATATACTCACATATATATAAATTTACCAGTAATACTGCAAAAATATAAAACATTTTTTTAAAAACAAATAACATAATGCCCCGCTACTATGTACTTATTATTTCACCCGGGCTTATATCCAGGCTTGCTAAAATTAAATTAATATCTTCTAACCTGTTCCCCTTCAGTATCTCCTCACTCAAAATAAGACTATTAATTGAAGGTCCCTTTACTATTAACAAATTTATATTACTTTTTTCAACCTCAATATAAATTTTAAAAAGACCATGCGGGCACTCAATGCCGTACGATACTGCTTCAGATTGAAATTCTATACGAGATAAATTTATTCTCTTTATAAAAGCTCCTGAAGGGAATTTATTTATAATTTGACTTATTATTTTAAGAGATTGAAATATTTCATTAAATCTGATTAAAACCCTATCCAGACAATCCCCTGTCCTGCTTATAGGTACTGTAAATGAGAAATCTTTATATGAAATAAAATCTTTATCTTTCCGTAAATCATATCTAATACCTGAAGCTCTTAAATTTGGACCTGATATACCATAATCTAAAGCAATTTCTTTACCAATAATCCCAATATTCTTTAATCTCTCAATAACCAAAAAATCATCCATTATTATCTTTTCAATTCTTTTTATATTTTTATATAAGATTGGTAAGCTTTTCCTGACACTGTACATTTTTTCTTTACTTATATCCTTCTTTACTCCACCTATTCTTATAAAATTGGGAACAATTCTGGAGCCTGTAACAGTCTCTATGAGTCTTAAAACCCGTTCCCTTTCCAAAAGAGAAAGATTATAGGCAACATCATACCCTAAAATATTACAGATATTTGAAATGAAATAAACGTGGTTTGATATTCTATATAGCTCACATAGAAGCATTCTGATATACCTGGCTCTTTCAGGTACTTTTAGCTGCAGTAATTCTTCAAAAGCGCTGCAAAGACAAATTTCCGGAAATATGCCTGCCTTCCAGTCAAATCTGCTGATATAGGCTATAAGATTATAAATCTCTAAACCTTTATAATAATCGTTACCAACAACCCTGCTGATATCGATATCGACATAAGCTTCCTTAACTACGTCACTATCAGTAGAAATATTTAAATCAAAACAATCCAGACCATCCAGGCTCTGACAAAAAATTTTAATATCAGAGTTTTCAGAAATTAACTTACTTCTATCCCTGTAAAAATTAACCGCTTCATAAAATTCCCCCACGACGTTAACAATCTCAGTACAGCCATTTTCCAGTTCTTCCCCGGATATTTCTATTTTTATCAGAACAGAAAAATTATTAACAAATGATGTAAGGTTTATTATTAGAAAGTTTTTTTCAATACTTTTGTAAGTAGCTGCACTTTGAAAACTATTTACTTTAAGTTCAGAATTTTCATTTAACTCTTTTAAAGCCTGGTAAAGATTCTCTTTAGATACTTCTATTAAAAGATCCTGTCCGGCTTTAAAAATATTTTTTATTTTATCCTTTAGAATAAATTCTATATTTTTCTCTATTCCCTCCATAAACATAAACTTTGGAGGAGAATAGATTCTATTATAAATATTATTAATCATTTACATAAATAAAATTTAAAAATTACTATCTATATTATTATTGATCTCTGCCTGAAAATCTTAAAATAGCATGTATAAACGCTTCCGGTCTGGGAGGGCAGCCTGGAACATACATATTTATTCCTACTTTATTCTGGAACTGGTTTAACAGTTTGCTCTCCGATTTAAATAAATTTTCATTTAAGACACAGCTTCCCACCGCAATTATCCATTTTGGGGAACTCATCCTGTCATAAATATTTAAGACCCTGGTTACACCTTTTTTATTATAAAAACCCTGGATCACCAATATGTCGGCATCTTCAGGGGTGCTGACGAAATTTACACCAAATCTTTGAATATCATATAACGCTCCCTGGGTTGCAAATATTTCCTGTTTACAACAACCAAATCCTGCAACCAGTATATTCAAGTTACTTCTAGCAAGAGAAGACATTCAGATAACTCCTAACTTATAATCTTTGATTTGACTAGATATATAACCATTAATATAAGATAAAATACTATACCTATGATTAAATACAGATTTAAACCTGGTGCTAGATCTCTGCTGTAATTAAAAACAGCAAAGATAAAGAATATAAAAATAATTATAATTATAAATACTGTACCCAGGATAAAAATATTTTTTAGCTGATAGGGTTCCTTTTTATAACTAAATATATCTGAAGACCTGGTAGGAAAAATTTCTTTTTTTAATTCTATATTGTTTCTTCTTCCAGTCTTATGTGTCAAAGCGCGCGATAACAAAAAAAACATTGCAAATATAAATGTTATTACAGCTATAAATAGGGTGAAAGCTATGATGTTATTAATATAAGCAGCAATAGATTCTTCCGGCATTATAATTTCCTGTTTTATATTTCCTATCTCTTTACTATTTTTGAATTTAAACTTTATCACAATTACACTGCTACTTCAATTAATAACACTAAATATGTAAAGGCTTTGAGCAGCGTAAAATTTTGGGATTTTGCCTAAGACTTAACGCTAACTTTTTTTACTGTTTTTAAATTTAAACTTTATCTCGATTATACCGTCACTTTAATTAATAAAATTGACGATTTTAATAATTTATATTTTTTAAAAAAATATAATATAATAATTCAAGATGAGAATAAGAAAACCTTCAAACGGTATTAAAACAATAAAAAACATTGGAATTTTTTCCTGGTCAGTAATTGGCTTTCTTCTAATCGCTACGCTTTTCTTTTACATTATATATTTGATAAGGATAGCAATTATACCATTAATCTTAGCTATGGCAATTGCTTATCTTTTAACCCCCATTGTAATTTTACTACAAAAGAAAATGCGTAGAGTATTTGCTGTTACAATAACCTATATCATTTTCATAGGAATTATTTTTACTATATTTTTCTTCATTATACCCATAATAATTGATCAATTCAGGACATTTATAGATAAATTTCCCGCATACATGGAAAATTTAACCAAGATTATAAACAACTTTTTACAAAATAGTGTTCTTATTAAAAATACCGAAAATCTAATTGGTAAGGAAATAATACCCAAGGATGTCAGCGGTATTATCCAGTACCTTATAAGCAGGATTAATTTAGAAGAAATTGATATCTTCCAGAGGGCTACTACTGTTGGTATGTTAGTATTCAATACAGTCCTATACCTTATAGTAGGGCCACTGCTGGGAATATATATACTTATTTATACAGATAAAATAAAAACAACATTCATAAAAATAATACCAAAAAGATTTAAAAATCATACAGTTATTATTCTGGACAGGATTAATAAAGTTGCTGGAAGGTATGTTAGGGGACAAATATTAGTATCTATTATTGTTGGAATACTATGTACCATTGTACTTCTGGTATTAAAAGTAGATTTTGCAATACTGCTTGGTTCTATAGCTGGCCTGCTTAATATGATCCCGCTTCTTGGTCCCATAATAGGAGCTATACCTGCTGCACTGACAGCTCTTTTTATTTCACCATTAAAGGCTCTTCTTGTCATTCTTCTGTTTATAGCTGTTCAACAAATAGATAACTATATTATTTCTCCAAATATAATGAAGTACCAGATAGGAGTGCATCCCGGCATTATAATCTTTTCCCTGATGGCAGGCGGCGCACTTTTTGGTATATGGGGGCTTTTAATTGCTGTGCCTACAGTAGCTATTTTGCAGGAAATATTAAGATATTATCTTCTGGAAAAAAATAAAATAGCGTCCTGATATATTTCTTTTAGAGGCTTTCCTATTTTTTTTGCCAGTTTAGCGCAAGACTCAAATTCAGGTGAAATGGTTATCTCTTTGCCCTTATGGGTACCAATTTTTACCTTAACTTCCCCATAAGGTAATTTGACTATATTGATTTCCCTGTTAATCGAATACCTTTTAACTTCTTCTCTTCTAATCCCAAGTGTTGTGGATTCCAATAATATGATATCAATTATTTCCGGTTCCGATTCCTTATTACAGAGAACACAAAGTTTAAAAGCAGGTCTGTTTTTTTTCATAAAGATAGGCTCTGTCCATACATCCATTGCTTTATTTTTAAGCAATTTCTCCTGCAGGTATCCTATAATCTCAGGAGTGCTATCATCAATATTTGCAGAAAGAATAATTAGATCTTCTGCTTTTAACCCATGCTTATCTTTGATGACTCCTTTTAAAACCCTTAAAACATCCGGGATTTCTTTTTTTACCTTACTCCCTGCTCCATAACCAGCTTTTTCAATTTCCATACAGGGAATCTCACCAAATTTTACTGCCAGGGTTTTTATTATAGCAGCGCCTGTAGGAGTAGTTACTTCATAATCAAAAATACCTGTGTAAACAGGTATTCCCCT
>Ga0172366_10002043_pt1 | contig 15773 bp, 15 predicted proteins | sample LakKivSesite69cm_FD_114533 | JGI IMG/M metagenome (GOLD analysis project Ga0172366, IMG submission 114533) | Sediment microbial communities from Lake Kivu, Rwanda - Sediment site 69cm | ecosystem: Environmental > Aquatic > Freshwater > Lake > Sediment | place: Rwanda: Western Province, Lake... | reverse complement strand
CATGACGCCGATTCGCGGCTCGTCCGTGCTCGTGACTTTTTTCTCCTTGGGCAGATTCGGGGAGACGATGCGGGAAAACCGGGCAGCGTTTAGACGCCGCGAGATCTTCGCTGCAGCCGCGCTGCCGGACACGACCGACAACGGAATATCCATGGGCTTGATATCGAACCCTGCCAGGTAGACGCCCTTCGATTCCAGGTCTTCGATAACCGGGTTATCGAAATACCCGTACTTGTTCAAGCCGATGCCAAGCACCTTCGAGATCGCTTGCGTGTTCGGAACGAGACCGGTTGCAAGGATGACCAGGTCGACGCGCAGCTCAGCAGGCTCGCCCGTGATGTCATTTTCAAACTCCACGGCGAGATCTGGCGAGTCCTTGAAATCATGGACGCGTGAAACGCGCCCAGGCAAAAATTTAACACCGTACTCGTTCCTGGAGCGCAAGAAATACTCGTGGAAGCCTTTCGCGCACGCCCTGTTCTCTGGATTGAAGATGAAACACTCGACGTGGGGGTCGTGTTCCTTGGTAATCTGCGCCTCCTTCATCGCGTACATGCAACAGACCGACGAGCAATACTCGAGCTCGCCGGGGCGCTTCGACCTGGAGCCGACACATTGGATAAATGCGATGCGACTCGCGTGTTTCTTGTTTGAACGCTTGATGATCTCGCCGCCGGTCGGCCCGCTCGCGCACATGAGCCGCTCGAACTGGATGCTGCAAAGCACGTCGGGATGGTGGCCGAAAAACCGTGGAAACCGCTTGGGTTCCATCGGGGTGCAGCCCGTGGCAAACACGATGCCTCCGACGATGAGCTCGATGGACTGGATGCTAAAGTCGTAAGTGATGGCATTCGCGGGGCAAGCAGCTTGGCATTTTCCGCATGCATTGTGCTTTGCCTTCAAGCACCGGTCCTTCTCGATGGCATACACGGGAGGAACGGCCGACGGGAATGGAATATTGACTGCCTTGCGGCGCGCGAGGCCGGCATCGAACCAAGTGATGGGTTCATCGTATTGGATGGGACAAACCTTGTTGCACTCGCCACAATTCTTGCAAGCTGCTTCGTTGATGCCCATGTTACGTTTTTCGAGCTTGACCTTGATATTTCCATCTGGAAGGTATTCCACCGACCGGAGATCTGTATTTTGATAGAGCGTGATGTTCGGGTCCCGGTACACCTCGACCATCTTGGGCGCGAGGATGCAGAGAGAGCAATCGTTCGTGGGAAAGGTTTTATCCAGTTGGGCCATGATACCACCGATGGTTTTCCCTTTTTCGACTGCGGTGACGTGAAATCCGAGGCGTGTTAGGTCGAGACTCGCTTGAATCCCCGCGACACCCATTCCTACGATCAATACCTCGCCAGATTTAGGTACATTGCTATTGGGTTTAGCGGACATGTTCCTCGCGTTTTTCATTCTTGAATTCGTTGATTGCGCCAATTGGAAGGCATAAAGACTGGATTGTCATAAACCATCCGCCCGATCGTGAATACAACACGACGAGCTGGATCTTTACACGTTTTTCTTCTATGCGTAACTGTTTTATGTCCAATAAAAACATTCAAGTCCAGATTTTATAAGAATCACGAGCATTAAATAGAAGGACTTCAAGTTTCGACCTTGATCGTGTTCGGCCCAAGGGCAGAGATCTCGCTGGTTATTTCAGTTACGAGTTCTGAGAATTTTTTGCCCTCGTAAGCGAATATATAGCCGATTTTCAGACGTCGATGATCAATACCAAGACTTTCAAGTAACTTGCCCATTGCCATCATTCGATCCGTTGCCAACTGGTTCCCGTGCAAGTAATGACAATCTCCGACGTTACAACCAACGACGAGTACCCCGTCTGCACCGCGCGCAAATGCTTCGAGTACGAGGTCAGCATGGATCCTACCGATGCACATCACCTTGACGAGGCGTATAGACGCGGGATACTGCGCGTGCGTGAGTCCGGCGACATCAATTCCAGCATACGAGCACCAATTGCAGCAGAATGCAAGAATTTTCGGTTTATATTGATTTTTGCTCATATGACATCCTTTTGACTCTCGATTTTCGCCGGGTTAAAAACCGGAAATAATACCTTGATCATTCCCGAAAGTTGATCTGTCCTCAAGTTCACCTGGTCCACCGCGTGTGTTGGACATTGACCCACGCACGTTCCACAGCCTTTGCAGAGCACCTCATTCACACGTGCTTTGAGTATGCTTATAACTTGCCCCTCGATCTCGCGCGGCACGCTGACCATGTCGATGGCATCGAACGGGCAAGCTTCGTAGCATTTCTTGCAACCGATGCAAACGTTCTCGTCCACGCTTGCGACCGTGCCCTCGATCTCCACGTATCCACGCGTCAAGAACGCGCTGGCACGCGCGGCCGACGCGAGCCCGTGCGAGACCGCGTCGATCATCGTTTTCGGCCAATGGGCATCCCCGGCGAGGAACATGCCATCAACGACGAAATCATTGGGCCGGAACTTCACGTGTGCCTCGAGGAAGAACCCGGCTTGCATCACGGGCACCTTGAGCAAGGCGCCGAGTTCTTGGGTGCCTGGAGCTGATCGGTAGGGCGTGGCGAGGATCACGGCATCGAGGTCGAGGTCGAGCTGCTCGCCGATGTTACGCTCCTTGAACGAGACGCGAACCTTATCGCCCGCGGCAACTATCTTGGGGTATTGCTCGGGGGAATAGCGTTCGATGGCGGCGAAGGTTTGTACCCGGTGGTGCACATCCTCGTAGTATACTTCGCCCGAGAGTTGCATGCCGCGCTGGATGATATGAATCTCGGCATCGGGCACCAGATCCTTGATCTTGATGGCTTGCTTGAGCGTGATCTTGCAGCAGATGCCAGAGCAGTTCTTAAAATCGGGCTTGATGTTACCATCGGCCCGCTGGTTCGTGCACTGTATAAAGGCGAATTTCTTCATGCCTTGAAGGTCGCCCTTGATGAGCAAGTGCTCGAACTGTTCCTGGTTGAACACGCGGGCAGATTTCCCTTGAACCACGTTATCGTAGTTAGGATCTTGCGACGCTCCTGTAGCAACGATGATACAGCCAACGCGAATGTTTTTTTCTACACCGGCCGAATCAATCCGTACCTGGAAATTGCCAACAAAGCCGGACACGTCGACAACTCTTGATTTCGTGAGCACTTCGATGTTCTTGTTCTTGGGGAACCGGGCGACGATGGCCTCGATCTTGTCGAGGATGACTTGCTCGTCATCGAACAAGAACTTCCGGGAGATCTTGTTCGTTGCTCCGCCGAGCTTGTCCTCCCGCTCGACGAGGTAAACCTTTATGTCCTGGTTCGCGATGTTGTCCGCGGCGAAGATGCCGGATGGCCCGCCGCCGATCACGAGCACAGTCTTCGTCATGGGTACCTTCTTGTTTTCTTGATACGTGAGCTCGCGGTTTTTCGCGATTCCCATTGCCAGGAGATCGATGACCTTCTTCGTAGCGGCTTCCGGCTCGTGCTGATGGACCCACGCGGCTTGCTCCCTGATGTTGACTATCTCGAGCAGGTTGGGATCTAACTTCGCCTCCTTCACGGCCTCGATAAAGATGGACCCATACGTCCTGGGCGAGCACGCACCGACCACGATGCGATTAAGGCGGTTTTCCTTGACCATCCTGGTGAGGAAGGATCGAGACTCTGCACACGTGTCAAACACGCGGGCCTCGGCGGCAATAACGCCGGGAATGTTCCGGATCGCGCTAACGATGGATTCATTGTTCAACACCCTCGCGGATTCCTTGTCGCACTGGCACGCGAGCACGCCAATGCGAGGCGTCCCGAAGAGCTTGATCTCGTCGACGACCTCGCCCGGTTCTTGCTGCTTTGCCTTGAGCGTGTGGAACAAGCGACGGGAAACCTTGGCGACCGCCGCGTCGGCGGTGATGACCGACGACGGGATGTCCATCGGGTGCATGCAGAAGCCGGCGAAATAGATGCCTTTTTGCTCCAGGTCCTCGACGACCGGCTTGTCGAAATAATGGTACTTGTTCAAGGGGATGCCCAGGATCTGCGAGACGCCGTCGACGTTCGGGATCAATGCGGTCGAGAGGACGACGAGATCGACGGATTTGGACTTGATCTCGCCAGCATCGACGTCCTCGTACTCGACTAGCAGGTCATCTGTCTTGACATCAGGACGCACGCTGGCAACGCGGCCTTGAATGAACTTGACACCGTGATCTCGCTTGGCGCGGATATAATACTCGTGAAAGCCTTTCAGATAAGCACGGTTTTCGACATTGAAGATGTATGTCTCGCACGATGGATCCTTCTCCTTGGCCATGTCGGCTTCCTTGATCGCGTACATGCAACACACGGTGCTGCAGTACGGCATGCCGCCGGGACGCGTGTTCCTGGACCCGACGCATTGGATGAAGGCGATGCGCTTGGCGGGCTTGTGGTTGGATAATTTGATGATCGCGCCCTTGGTCGGGCCGTTCTCGCTGGCAAGCCGCTCGAACTGGAGGCCGTTCAAGACGTCGGGATGGTGCCCGAGAAACTTGTCGTAGTCGAACGGGTGTGCCTGGTTAGCACCCGTGGCGAAAATGATCGCCCCGACCGTGAACTCGTGCAGCTCCTTCTTGAACTCGAACGTGACGGCGCTCGTCGGGCAGATGTCCCTGCATTTCCCGCAGAGGCCGTTTTGCACGTAGATGCACCGGTCTTTCTCTATCGAGTGCGTGGGAGGCACGGCACCCGGGAAGGGCGTGTTCACCGCACGTCGCGTGCCGAGACCCGCGTCGAACCAGTTTATGTCCTCGTCGAACCGGACGGGGCATATTTCATAGCATGCACCACAGTTATTGCACCGCTCCTCGTCGATGCCGAGGATTTGCTTCTCGATCGTGACGCGGATGTTTCCCTCGTCGAGATAATTGATGGCCGAGACCGTGGAATTCTGGTATATCTTCACGCTTGCGTTATTGTATGTTTGAGTGAGCATGTGGCACTTGCCGCAGGCACCGTGCTGCATCTGCAAGCATTTTTTTCCCCAGGCGTCTTGAATAGAATAGAGCGCGTTAATACCGGCACAATCATGCGTGGCATATGTCTTATCGAGCTTCGCGATGAGACCGCCAATGTTCTTGTTACGTTCGACGAGGATCACCTTTGCACCAAGCTGTGAAAGGTCCAGGCTCGCCTGGATACCGGCCGCCCCGCTGCCAACCACGAGTACCGAGTCGGAGATGTTGTAGTAATCATCCGAGGGTAGGGGATTTTTCTTGGATGGTTTCGACATCTTGACCCACGTTCATCCTGGATTCATTGCTTGCTGTTGAAATGGAATAGCCGCGTTCCCAAGAACGTGCCAAGTTCTATAACTTGTAAAGGCTTCACCAATTGGTTGTCCTTGGAAGGTTGGAGCGACGCGAGGGCGCATGAATAATGTGACACGCAAGAGGGACACGTGGTCACTAGCACGTCAACGCCGAGGTCGCGGGCCTCCTTGAGGCGTTCGTGCCTCAAGTATAACGACCCGTCATCGCATCCGATGAATGCAGTGACCCCACAGCAAGGGGCGAGTTCCTTTTCGTCCCTGAAATTCACGAGCTTGACCCCGGGCACGTTCTCCAGGATCGTCCGCGGCGAATCGAAGACCTTGCTCCTCCGACCGAGCTTGCACGGGTCGTGGTATGCTGCTTGGATCTCGACGTCGAGGTACGCCTGGTAACGCAGTTTCTCGACGAAGCCCTTTTCCACGAGGAAGTCCGTCCAGAAAACGATTTCAGCTGCCATTGAACCGAGATACTTCGGGTATAGGTGCTTCATCGCGTGGTAATCCTCCGGATTAGCCACGACGAGCGTTTCAACGCCTATCTTCTCGATCACGTCGCGGTTGTATTGTGCCAACGAGATGAAGGTTGCCTCGTCGCCGCCGTAGTAAACATCGTGCCCGCTGTCCTTGATTCCAGCCGGGATAGCCGGTTCGACGCCGACCAGATTCATTGCCTCGAGAATAGCTCGCAAGCCAGTGACGAAGTTCAAGTCGTAATTGTACATTAAATTGTCCCAGATAGGCATCAAGCCAGTGTAGAGTGCTATCTTGCCTTTTTCAGAAAATTTTTGATGGTTGAGGGGCCATTTGTTCGCGATTGGTGGGACAGGGGATGCAGCTTGTATTTTTTGGGCGAGGTTGAATATACGGCGATGGCCTGTCTTCGTTGCAGGTGGTGCGTTGTTGTTTTTGAGCGAATGGAGACGTGCGAGCAGGACCATGCTCGGGATATCGATGCTCATCGGGCAAACCTGGCATGACGAGCAGTTCCTGCAACCCCATATGGTCTTATCCTTCGATACGGCGTCGATACCGCTGTTCACCGCGGCGAGGATAAAGCCTCGTGGATTGAACTGGTTTATCCGGAACGCTGGACACACGGACGTGCATTTCGAACACTGATAACAAAGAAGCGTGCGTTTTTGCAAAGTTGCATAGTCTTTCTGGAGACTGGCTTGAACCGCGGATGGAATCTCGGTCATTTTGCTTCATTCACCCCGTTTTTGCCCTATCCACTTTCATCCGGGCTTGTTTCGTTACTTCCTTCACGTTCACGACTCCCGCGTCATCCATGAATCCTGCAATCCGCGCGCGGTCGACGATCTCGAGTCCTTTCTTCGTGCGCGCGATGACGGTCGTCGCGCCCTCATTGGAACCGATGTTCCCGCACGAGATATCGGCATCATGCGACGTGAGATCCTTGCACCAGGCGCATCCCTCGTTCACCAGGTCGTCGTAATCCTTGGATTTAACGGTCACGACCTTTCCACTCGTGAGAGTGATGGTCATGTCCCCGAGAATCCGGATCTTTTTGATTTCATCGAGCTTGATCTTGAGCCTTTTAGTGAGGAACTCTTGAAAACGGATCCAGTTGTAGTTCTTGAAGCAAAACAAGCCGATCTTGACCTTGATGAGATTCGCCGGGAAGATGCCGAGGTTCTGCACCTTCGTGAGGCCCGATATTTGGCAAGGCAAGCCAACGACCGCGATGCGGAGGTCATCGATCTTCTTGACGCCATACTTGGCGACTTCCGCAGGTGGGAGATCCTTGAGCGAGGTGATGGCATTGAACACGGGGTTGGTCGCGTACTTGCTCCCGGCCGCCTCAATGATTTCCTCGCGCTTGTTCGTGAGGAACGACGACGGCTCCCATCCTTGCACATGTTTCGTGATCATAACCGCATCGACGACGTGGTTCTCGACCATATAGAGCAGCATGCTGGTCACCGCGCCGCCATCTTGTGCGCGCTCGGGGACACCTTCTACCTTGGACGTGAACGAGCGGATGCTCATGTAATTGCCCATGTATCCCCGGAAAACCGTATAATCCGATGCGCTGGTGTCGTATGAAGTCACGGGGCACGCAGCCTGACAAAAACCGCATCTCACGCACTTCTCATCATCGTAGACGCGGTAAGCGGGGCGCTCGTACTTGATCACGCCAGCGCCTGCGAGATAACAAACCGTTTGACATATCCCGCAGTCACAGCACCTTTTTTTTTCTAGTACTTCTGATATGATCCGCTTAAAATTGGGCTGGTTGCCCTTTTTCATTACTGTCGTGCTCATTTTGGTTCAGTCGGATGAGAATGATGAATATGATGATGAAATGATCGTTATACATGGTGAAAATGACATACTCGAGAAAGGCTTGCTGCCTCCATCATCGAGCGCGCTAGCTTTGGGCGCACGACTCATTTGCTCGAGTCCTTGATTTCTTGAGGCGCAGCCGACGCGAAGAGGGCGTCGATCTGGCCATCGTAGCCTGGATCCCGGTAATATCGGAGCTGGATCGTCTGCGAGCGGCACACGTTCGAGCAGGTGCCACAACCCTTGCACAGGATCACGTCGACGTTGATCTTGCCGTTCTCGTCGATCGAGATCGCCTTGTACGGGCACGCTTCCACGCAGCGGTAGCACTTCGAGCACGTCTCTTGCTTCTCCACGACCGCCCGGATGAGCTCGATCTCGTACTTTCCCGCTTGCAAGATGCGGGCCGCGCTGGACGCTGCGCCCTTGGCGCTACTGATTGTCTCGGCGATAGTCCGCGGGCTCTGGCACGTTCCCGCGAGGAAGATGCCGGGGATCTTGGTCGATATCGGGTCGAGACGGGCGTGGTACTCTTTCATGAAGCCATCGGGAGACATGTCGAGCTTCATCATCTTGGCAAGTCTCGTGCCGTCCTCGCCGAGCACCATGTTTGTCGTGAGCACGAGCATATCGACCTCGAGCTTCTGGAGGTTACCCGGGTTCATCGTGTCCTCGAAGCGCAGCACGATATTCTTGCTCTTCGGGTCCTCCCACACGCGACCGATGTTCGACCTGATGAAGCGGACGCCTTCCTGGCGCGTGGCCATGGAGTACTCCTCGGACATCTTGCCCGTGCACCTGAGATCCATGAAGATCACGTAGACCTCGGTATCGGGGTAGTGCTGCTTGATGAGTTTCGAGTTCTTGACCGAAAGCAAGCAGCCAGTCGAGCAACAATGGGGATTGGATTGCGTGTCCCGCGAGCCGACGCACTGGACGAAAGCGATGCGCGCGGGGTGTTTCCCGTCGCTCGGGCGCACGAGGTGGCCGACGGTCGGGCCGTTGGGTGCCAGGATGCGTTCAAGCCGGCCTTGCGTGATCACGTTCTCGTACTCGCCGAAGCCGAGGGTGCCTATGGGGGGCAAGTACTCGTAGAACCCGCTGGCGACGACGACGATGCCGAACTTCTCCTCGATGATCTCGTCCTTCTGGTTGTAATCGACCGCTTCCAACTCGCATACCTTGGCACACAACCCACAATCGATGCAATATTGCTTGTCGATCTGTGCAACGCCTGGAACGGCTTGCGCGAATGACTTGTAGATTGCCTTGGACTGGGCCATGCCATATTCGAAGTCATGGGGTCGATACGCGGGGCAGACGTCGAAACAAGTGCCGCATCCATTACACTTGCTCGTGGTATATCGAGCCTTCTTGCGGATGCGCACGTCGAAATTCCCGACGAATCCGGAGAAACCTTCAACTTCAGAATACGTGAGGGTTCGGATTTTCGGGTTCCGGTTCGCCTCCAGCATGATCGGCCCCAATATTCAGATCGAGCAGTCGTCGGTCGGGAACGTCCGGTCCAGCTTGGCCATCTTGCCGCCAGTCGTCGGAGATTGCTCCACGAGCGTCACGTCGTACTCCATCTTGGCAAGATCGAGCGCTGTTTGGAGTCCAGCGACGCCACCACCGATGACGAGGGCTTTCTTGGTGACGTCCACGATCTCGGTCGGGATATCCTCGAGGTTCTTGGCCCGTTCCACGGCCGCCGCGATGAGGGACTTCGCCTTCTCCGTCGCGATGTCCTTGTCGTGCATGTGGACGAACGCGTCTTGCTCCCGGAGGTTCACGAACTCGAGCATGCGTTTCGGGAGATTGGCCGATTTAAGGACGCTCTGGAACACGGGAAGGTGCGTCTTGGGGGTACAAGCGGCAATGACGACGCGCTTCAGCTTTTGCTCGTCGATAGCTTTCTGGATGGCGACAGCACCGGCCTCGGTGCAATAGGAAAGGTTCTTTTCAGCGAATTTCACGCCGGGCATCTTCTTGGCGGCTTCGACGACTTCGGGAACGTTAACCACGCCTGCGATGTTGATGCCTCAATTGCACACGAAAACTCCGATCTCGGCAAGCTTCTCCTCGGCGGCAGCAGGTTTTGCTTCGGCCGCTGGTTTTGTTTCAGCTTTCGCTTCGCCTTTCGCTTCGATATTACCAGCTTTTGCTTTCTTTTCACTCATTTTTGCTTCCCTGAACGTTACCGTTGAGAATTCATGGGACAGCCATTCGTTATCTTGACCCACGTGCACGCGCCTTTCCCGCCCGGCTGGCACCCGGCGGGAAACGGTCGTGCGGATAATCACCTTCGCTCGTTACTAACTCGTTCTAAATGCTAATACCACGTGATCGAATCCGCGCAATAAATAAAACCTTTTATGACATTAAAAGTAGGTGGCACCTTGTTTGCTCAAAAACCGCGTCGTCCGGGGCCCCCTTTTAGACGTTCCCATGTGTCGCGTATTGTGATAGCATGTGAATACAATATCGAACTTCAAGAACATCCATCTCTTGATTAGAGTATGGCTCTGAAAGATTTGCTAACGAGCCCCGATTCCCACTTTATACTTTTTGGCGGAAAGGGTGGCGTGGGCAAGACGAGCTCCGCCGCGTGCTCGGCGCTGTGGGCTGCCGAGAACACGAACAAGTCCGTCCTCATCGTTTCGACGGATCCGGCGCACTCGCTCGGCGACAGCCTCGGGCTGCAACTCGAGCCCGGCACCGTGACCCCCGTGCCAGGCACGGAGAAACTATTCGCCCTCGAGATAAGCCCGACCAAGGCGTTCAAGGAGGCGCAAGAGAAGATGGGCGGCGCGGGCGGCCTGGACATGGCCATGGGCGGTGGGATGGAGGGCATGAACATCCCGCTCCTCGGGGACCTGGGCGACCTTTCGGGCATGAGCCCGCCGGGTGCGGACGAGGCGATGGCCTTCGGCACGGTCCTGGAATTCCTCGAAAACTCGGAATACGACCTGGTCATCTTCGACACGGCGCCGACTGGGCACACGCTCAGGCTGCTCAGCCTTCCCGAGCTCTTATCGAGTTGGATCGGCAAGCTCATCACCTTGCGGCTCAAGCTCGGCAAGCTCATGGGCGCGTTCAAGAACATGTTCAAGCGCAACAAGGACAAGGATGACGAGGCGGATGCCATGGAAGCAATCGAGCGGCTCAAGAACTCGATAGAGGCAGCGAAAGGGGAACTGCAAGATCCCGCGAAAACGGAGTTCGTCATCGTGCTCATCGCGGAGGACATGGCAATCTACGAGACCGAACGGCTGCTGTCCGCGCTGATCTCCTACCAGATCCCGTCACGGCACTTGATCGTGAACCAGATCTTCCCGGAAAATCTCGATTGTAATTTTTGCAAGGCCCGGCGCGAGTTCCAGCTGAAGCACCTCGTCGAAATAGAAGACCTCTACAAGGACGATTTCGACGTCGTGAAAGTGCCCTTGTTCGAGAAGGAAATCCGTAAATTCGACCAGCTCCGGCGCATGGCCAAGTACATCGTCGAAGGCGAGGGATCCTCGTAATTTATTTCGTTCTTTCTTCCATCCATCTCCAATGCAAGAGGCGAAGGTTCTATTAGCCTAAAACATTTCACCAAATATCGCGTAGATGTAAAAAGCAAGGATGCGGGAATCAAGATGGCACCGGGCAGCTTGGCCGGCGGCGTGACGATCCGCCCACTCGTTCCAGCCGATTACCTGGACGTGAATACTTGCTGCAACGAGCTCGCGCCCATGATCCCGGATCTGGAAGAAAAAATGACCAGTGGAAAGGTGACCGGCTTGGTGGCATGTGACGAGATGGGACTTGCCGTTGGTGCCGTCGTGGGCATGCTGGATGTCGATGCAAGCTTGACCGGCAACCCGATCCCCTTGCCTTGTCTCCGGTTGCTCTTCGTGGAAGTAAATTCGCGATATCGCGGGACGGGTGTCGGGAAACTATTAATGGAAAAGTTCATTCAGCATCAAAAGAGCAAGAACATCGCGTGCATAACCACCACGCTGTTCAAGAATTACAAGGACGGCAGTGCCTTCCTGGAAAAACATGGCTTCCACACGGAGAAAATCGATCGCAACAAGATATCGCTCAAACTGAACCTGTGGTCCGACTTTGGCGTCATCGACGTGCCTGATGACGACCTTTCATGAGATCCGGGCCGTGAGGAACGAGATGGTGCGCATGACCAAGACCCAGAAAATCAAAGACAGCGCCCCCGGCGGCGCCAATCTGATCGTGCAGCTGCGCAAGCTGGCCAAGAAGATGACGCAATCGACGGCCAAGCTGGAAGAAAATATGAAGGACATCGGCTCCATCGACGATGAAAACCGCAAGACGAGGGTGCAAGCCATGACGAGCGAGCTCTACGAGCTAGCAGAAACCCTCCAGGACTTGAATATGGCAATCGACGAGGTCATCGGGGACGATATACTCAACCTGGACGAAAAAAGTGTCCTCGATGAATTCGACAACCTTGAAATCGCACCAGCCCTCATCGATGACCTCTTGAAACACTTGAAAAACTTCCACAAGGTATATTATGATAAAACAATCAACAACGACCTGAAGCTCCTCGTCTATCACGATTTGGAACGGAACTGGAAGTCTTTAAATAAAAACCTCGCGAGGATTATCGGCAGCGTGAATGGCTTAGCCCAGAAAATCGTGTAATCCCATGTGATCTATTCATTTACCTGATTTTTTTCACTACGCATCCCTCACGACCTGGTGATAGCACAATGCCATACCTCGCCGACCTCATCCGGCAAGACCTCGATGACGTGCGACCAGATGCGGATCGACCATCGGGCATCGTACTCAGCAGGGTGATCGAGTGGAGGGGAGGTGGGATGGGAACGGTTCTCGACCCGTCAGGGAACGCCATCGATATAAACGACGCCAACAAGGTCGCCGAGCAGCTCCTTCGTCCAGGTATATTCAACATGATCTCGGGCAAGTGCAAGGAGCTGTTCGTGCTATTGCATCCCGACAACTGGCAGCTATTCCAAGGAGCGAGCGCGAGGGCTGTTGTAGAGCGAATCATCAAGAAGTTCCTCCCGCTGACGAATTTACAACGGGTGAGAACGGGTGGCGATGCCGAAACCATCCCTCAACCGGGTGAAAACAGCGGGTTGACGACGGCTCTCGCCGGGTTCGTCGGATCCCAGGGTGCCATTCCCTTCACGAACACCATCATGGATCTCGTGGAAAAGCAGCTCGAACACATCGACTGGGCGCGGCGTGCCGTTGCCGTTGCCGAGATAGTCCTCAACAACGATCCTGCGGGGCACGCGTGGCTGCTCCACAAGAGCGCTGCCCTCCTTCAAGGCTGTAGCGTCGCAGCCAAGAGGCGCGTGTTCGAGGACTTGTTGAAGCGAAACGGCAAGCAACAGGTGCTCATCGATGCGCTGCTCCGAGCGGGAAGTGCGTCCGAGGACAAGGGAGACGATGTCCTCAAATTGCTGGAATCCATGGATCGAGATGCCATCGCCACGTTCATCAAGCACGACATGCGGGTCGTCCACGCCAATTATTTCTTGCGCTTGTATGCCTTGAGGACTACCCCGGCTTCGACACGCCCGGCGCGCGTCAAGCTCGACGAAGAGGAAAAGGAAGCGCTGAAGCGGGAGCGGCAAGAGAAAGAAAAGAAGGCGGAGGACGACGCTGCCAAGGTGCGTTCCTACCTCAAGATGGCGAACCCTTGGGCATTGGATCGCCAGTTCACGTCGTGGAACAAGCGGATTTCCGACACTGCACTTGATCCCGATAAAGTCAACGCGATGAAGGGCATCATCAAGAAGCAGCTGGAAACCGCCCGCAGGGCACTGATCACGAGCGATGAACTTGCCCCGTTCTGGGCGGATCGGTACGGGCCAATGCCTGACCTGGAAGCGGTTATGAAAAATCGCCGCGAGGCGCGGCTCGATGGCCTTGATGAAATGGGCGTCCCTGTTGGCGTCGTCGACGCTCTCGCTTCCATCCTTCCTACGAAGGAGCCCGCCCCGCCTGTTGTCCACGTGTTCGATTGTGGGCAATCGCCACCAATGCTCCCGATGCTACCCGCTGAACTCAAGCGGGCACCCTGGATCATGCTCCACAAGGGGAATGTCATCGGTATCGGCCTGTCCGGGGTCCGGCTGAAGGAGATCCCGCAGGCGATCAAGGAATTGCCCAAGCTCAAGCTTTTGGATCTCTCGAACAACGCGATCAAGAATGCCGATTCGCTCGGGATATGGCCAGACTTGCGGTGCCTGGACTTGTCCCGGAACTTGCTTCCCAGCTTCGAGTCGCCCGGCCAGAAACTCCCCGTGATTTTCCTCGACCTCCACTGTAACGACTTGAAAAGTGTCGATGTCACCTTTGCTCGCGCCGGGTTGAAGGTGCTCGACCTTTCCCGGAACCAGATCACCAGGATGGCGCAAGTGAGGGGACTCGAAGCTTGCCAGAAGCTTGATTCCGTCAATCTTGCATGGAACAAGCTCGATAACTTGCAAGATTTCCCCGCCATGGAACGGCTGGAGATGCTTTTCTTGAACGGGAACGGGCTCGTCAAGCTGGGAAACGACGTGACGCTCCCGAGCATCACTCGCCTCGACGTGTCGGACAACAACCTGGGCGCGCTGAAGGGGATCAGCAACTTCCCCGCCGTGTCCCACGTCGACGTGCACAACAATTACTTGAAAAACACCAAGGAAGTCGACACCATGCCACATCTTCGCGAGTTCCTAGCGAGCGGTAACCAGATCGAATCCTTGGGGAACTTGCTACGCCTCGAGAAGCTCCGGCTGCTCGACTTGCGGGGAAATCCCTTGACGGGCATCCAGGAGGACGAGAAGAGGGCTAGATTCCTTTTCGCGCCCGTCCAGCTCGCATCGTGACCGGGAAGCGAACGGGTAGAATCGCACAATAGCTTATAAACGATTGATTTGCATAAGTCTACCATCACAACAACAATCATTCAGAGTGAAACATGCGATGTCAATCAAGAAAAGGGAGGTCGTGAGCCACCCCAACGTCGTGAAGTTGATCTCCGTGCTCTCGGCCTTGTTCATGATAGGCACGCTCGCCGTGAATGGCTACAACCTCGCTTGTGGTTATTTAATCTCGTGGGGTTTTTACCCGAATAAAACCGTCCCTAATATCAGCACGTATTCCAACGCGACGCATCTCGTCGTCTACATCCCGGCATACGTCAACAACTCGGGGGCGATAGGCTTCGACGTGCAGGATCTCTGGATCGATGTCAGCCTTTCCTACGCATCGAATAACACCTTGATCACGAGTTCCACGTCGAACATCGGGACAATACCATTCGGGACGAACAAGTGCCCGTTCAACGTCACGCTCGTGAGCGCGAACACGCCGACATTGTTTGCGATCTTGAATAGCACGACGCCATTCGTTCTTGGAATCACCTTCCACGTGAGCTATATATTTGCCACGACGACCCTGAAGGCCACGATGGAACTACCAGGAGGGCTGAGCTTCCCATGAGCGCAGGAAAAGTCATCTTGTACATGATCGGCGCCGGCGGGTTGCTCGCCATCACCTATGGGTTCTTCTGGGCAATCGGCTTCCTCGACACGTTCCTCGGGGCGTTCAGCGTCGTGACCTATGCCCAAACGGTCTGGATCATGTCAGGCGTGCTGGCATTCCTCATCGTTCTATCGGCTGTCGCGAAGGATCACGCCCGCCTTGAAATGCTCTCATCGGGAGGCTTCCTTGTCTACGTGATCGTCGCGTACACGATGGGTTGCTCGATCTTGTCGGCGTTCATGCCATACAATGGCTTTGGCCAGCTGAACGTGGAACTCGCGGCGAATCTCACCTCGATTCCTCTCCCGGGGTTCAGTGTAGGAAACGTTACCGCGAGCATCGTGTACTTGAACACCGTGTCCGCGCTGTTCATGGTAATCGCCCAGGCATTCAGGTTTTTCAAGACATTCGTGAAATCGATGAAGGAATTCAAGGAAGTACCCGCGTGACCGACTATCCTTTCTTTTTTCCATTTTCCAATTTTGGGGAATACGGCTTTATATGCTTGCTTCGGCTAGTTTTATGTCCGAATGAAATTATCGAGGACGGAATCTAACGGGGCTATTGTTTCTATTCTTTCTTCCCATTGACAATTGTAGGCTGTTTACACCTTTATTATTCGAACGGCTTGCTG
>Ga0172366_10002042_pt1 | contig 15784 bp, 12 predicted proteins | sample LakKivSesite69cm_FD_114533 | JGI IMG/M metagenome (GOLD analysis project Ga0172366, IMG submission 114533) | Sediment microbial communities from Lake Kivu, Rwanda - Sediment site 69cm | ecosystem: Environmental > Aquatic > Freshwater > Lake > Sediment | place: Rwanda: Western Province, Lake... | reverse complement strand
CAAGCTTCTTTAGTGGAGAATACCTCTAAAACCGTGCGGGAGATAGCTGGCAGTATTGAGCTTACAAGTAGTAATGCGATGGTGACCGCAAGCAGTGTCAGCGAGGCTTCGGGCAAAGCCCAGCAGAGCGGTGAGCTGGCTAATCAGGCGATGGAAAAGATGAGGCGGGTATTTGAGAAGATGGCTAATTCTCAGGAGATGGTGTTTAAATTTGGAGAGAAAACCAAGCGCATCGGGAAAATTGTGGAGATGATAACCAATATCGCACGACAGACTAATTTACTTGCGCTCAATGCGACCATTGAGGCGGCCCGGGCCGGGGAATATGGCAAGGGATTTGCAGTGGTAGCGGATGAGGTGAGAAAGCTAGCGGAGAGCACCAGTTCCGCCGCGGAGCAAATCACGGACCTGGTCGCGGAGATTGAGCAGGAGAGTGAGCGGGCAGTTGGCTCTATGAAAGAGACCGCTCAGGATATTGCGGAGGGGAGAGAAGACCTGGGCACTATCAGCCTTTCTCTGGAAGAGATAGTCCAGATGATTACCACTGCCGCGGACAAGGTCAGAAATATCTCGGACCTTTCCCAGATTCAGGCTGAAGGGGCAAAGGAGCTAGTCAGAAGCATTGATGAGATTGCTAAAGTGGCGCACGAGAACGCAACCAGCATTGAACAGGTAAGCTCCGCGACCCAGGAGCAGTCCGCGACTATAGAAGAGATGAGCAAAGCGACCCAGGAGCTTTCCCAAACCGCGGACCGACTTAAACAGCTGGTCAGTCGGTTCAGGCTGGATTCTGAGCGGGTGATGGCTCCCGAGACGGTATTAAAGCCCGAGCTGGAATTGGTATCAGAAGAGAAAAAACCTGCTCGGGAAAAGAAGCGGGTAAAAATTAGCAAAGCTGAGGATGAGATAGATTATACCTTTGAATAAGGAGGCAAGGTCAGAGTTGAGCGGGTCGCCGGAGCTAACTCAAGAACGGCATCGGCGGGTAATCAGTTTTTATCTAAGTAAGGAGCTTTTTGGGTTTGAGATAAAGTATGTGAGTAGAGTGATTGAGCCAGAGAAGCTCTGGTTTGTGCCCAGAGCCCCGTTTTTTTTGCGGGGGGTGATAAATCATCGGGGAAAAGTGATTGCGGTAATTGATTTGGGACAATTTTTAGGGATGAAAATGAAGGAGATTGATATGGAGAGCCGAGTAATTATCCTTGATAATGAGGAGTTTTATATCGGGTTTCTGGTGGACCGGGTGGAAAGGATTGAATCAGTGCCGGTTTTTGGAGACACGGTTCAGGAGCCGTCAGGAGGAAATCCTTATATTTCTTCAGTGGTGAATCTGGGTGGACGGATTTTCAATATGATAAATCTGGCTAAACTTTTAGAGGAGATTGAGAGTTATTTTGGTTAAGGAGGATAGGTAAATGGTGATTCGGGTTTTGATTGCGGATGATGCCTTGTTTATGAGGAATATGATTAAGGAGGTTTTTTCTGGGGACGATTTTCAGGTGGTTGGAGAAGCGGCTAATGGGGTGGAGGCGGTGGAGAAATACAAACAGCTCAAGCCGGACATCACCACTATGGATATAGTTATGCCTCTGAAGAGCGGGATTGAAGCGGTGCGGGAGATAGTGAAATTTGATAAAACCGCCAGAATTATAATGTGCTCTGCGCTCGGTCAGGAATCCTTAGTGATGGAGGCGATTGAGGCTGGGGCAAGAGATTATATTGTTAAACCGTTTAAGCCGGAAAAGGTGTTAGAAGTAGTGAAAAGGGTAATCAAGGCCGAGGATGGTTGATTTAAGCAAATATAAAGCGCTTTTTTTAAGCGAGAGCTTAGAGCATCTCCAATCAATGAATGAGTGTTTTTTAAAGTTAGAGCGCGGGGAGAAGGAGGAGGATACCATTGCCACTGCTTTTAGAAATGCTCATTCCATTAAAGGTATGTCCGCGAGTATGGGCTATAACCAGATTCGGGACCTGGCTCATTCTATGGAAGATTTATTAGACCAGCTTCGCCAGAAACAGCGGGAGCTGGATAAAGAGATAGTGGAGGTATTTTTTCAGGCAGTAGACCGAATTGAGAAAATGCTCAAAGAGGTTGAGCAGGATAAAGAATTTGACCCAGCCTGGGAGAAACTAACTGAGCGGATTCAAGGACTGGTAAAAAAAAAGCCAACCACCCAGATTCCAGAATCGGCTCCGACTAAAAAATCATTACCAAAATCTGAGAAGAAAACCAAGGCAGAGGGAATTGAGCTCTCGGTTTTGATTTCCCCAAGCGCGGATTCGCCCTCGGTTCGGGCGTTAATTTTGTTAAAACGGTTGGAGGAGTTAGGAAAGATAATCAATGCGGTTCCCTCCCGGGAGGAGATTAAACAGGGGAAAATGGTCAAAGCCGAGCAGGGCTATCCGGTCAAAATTTTTATGGAAGGCTCGTATCAAGAGGAACAGCTCAATCGGGTGTTATCCGGGGTGAGCGAGATAGCGCAGTTTGAATTTAAGCAGGCAAGACTTAAAGCTGAGCCAGAAAAAGAGCCTACCCAGATAGAGACCGCCCAAAAGGCGCAAGAGGGGGAGCATGCGATTTCTCCTCTGCCTCAAACCGTGAGGGTAAAAACCCAGTTGTTAGATGATTTCATCAACAGTTTGGGTGAGATGATTTTAATCAAGGGTGAGATGGAGGAATTATATAGAAAAATTAGCCATTCTGGGCTCCGCCAAGGGCTGGACCGAATGGAGCGCTTGATTCGGGAGTTTCACGACCAGGTAATGTCCGCAAGGCTTATGCCCATAGAATTACTGGTTCAGAGGCTACCCCGGCTGGTTCGGGATTTGGCCCGGGAGGAGGGAAAAGAGGTTGAGATAGAGATACTCGGAAAAGAAATAGAGCTGGACCGAGCTTTGATTGAGAAATTACCTGACCCATTGGTTCATATCATTCGTAATTCAGTGAGCCATGGGATTGAGCCTCCAGAAAAAAGAGAGAAACTCGGAAAAAACCGGGTCGGGAGGATAATAATCAATGCGGTTAGAGAGCACGACCTGGTGCTATTATCTATTGCTGATGATGGTCAGGGCATAGACCCTAAAAAAATTGCTCACCGGGCTTTAGACAAAGGATTGATTAGCAAAGAGCAAGCAGAAGGGATAAATATGGAACAGGCAATCAATCTGCTTTTTATGCCCGGCTTTTCCACTGCGGAAAAAGTGGGGATGCTGAGCGGAAGGGGCGTGGGGATGGATGTGGTCAAGAGTGTGGTGGAGGGGATGGGCGGAATGGTGAGCGTCTTTTCCGAGCTGGGCAAAGGCACCACTATTACTTTGCATCTTCCTCAAACCGTAGCCATCGTCAATGTTCTTTTAATTAGTTTGGCAAATGAAATTTTCGCAATACCGATTAGTCGGATTATGCGCTCGGTGGAGGTTTATCCCTATCAGGTGCGCAAAAGTCAGAATCAGGAATACTATGTGGAGAGGCAGGAATTGATTCCCCTGCTTTATTTTCATAAACTCTTGGATTTAAAGGCGCCGGAGAACCATCGGTTTCCACTTAATGCTTTGTTGGTGGAGGGGAAAAAGAAAAAAATGGCATTAGTGGTGGATGAGTTAAAGGGCCAGGAGCAGGCTTTTATCAGACCGTTGGGAAGACCCCTGGAGCGGATACCAGGGCTGGGAGGGGTGACTATGTTGGGTGATGGTCGGATTGTCTTTGTTTTAGACTTGATGAGTCTATTTTAAAGGAGAGGAGAATGGAGATAGAAGAGGTGGTTCTTGATGCTCATCAAAAAGATGCGCTCTGTGAGCTTTGTAATATCGGAATGGGGCATGCAACCACTGCTTTGGCTCAACTGGTGGGCAAGACAATTTTTTTTGAGGTGCCCAGGGTCTGGCAGGTAAAAATCAGTGAGGTGCCGGAGCTGATAGGAGAGAAGGGGGAGCCAGTAGTGGGGATTTATCTCCGCTACCGGGGACCGATTACTGGAAATATCCTATTGCTTTTTCCCAAGCAAAGCGCGCTCTTGATTCGGGAGATTATCACGGGACAGGGTTCAACGGAGTTGGTTTTTGATGAGTATCAGATTTCTTTGTTAAAGGAGTTAGGAAATATCTTGGTAGGAAGTTATTTGAGTGTGATGGAGAATTTTTTGGGGATGTGCCTGGTGCAATCCGTGCCTTGGTTTGCGTTTGATTTAGCCAGCGCAATCGTGGACCAGATTTTAATTCAATTAGGGGGGTATTCGGACCGAGCCATAGTCATGGAAGCGGAATTTTTTATTCGGGAAAACCCCAGACTTAAAGGAAATTTTTATTTAATTCCTGACCCAGGCTCATTAGCTCTGATGTTGAAAGCAATGGGAATGAGGGATTGAAAAATGGAAAAAAATTTGCGAGTCCGGATTAGCGAATACCAGATTGCGCAATCCGGTATTTTGTTGAAATCCTATGGATTGGGCAGTTGCATCGGGGTAGTAATATGGGATGCAGAGAAAAAGTTAGGAGCAATGGCTCATATCCTTCTTCCTTATGGTAAAAATTCGGATGGCAATCGTTCTTCTGCCAGATATGCAGGAAATGCGGTAGCAATCTTGATTCAGGAACTTATTAAAGCCGGAGGTGAGAAAAAGCGCTTAATAGCCAAAATTGCTGGAGGGGCAAATATGTTTCCCTCTAAATTTAATCCTCCAGATAAAGAGCTACAACAAGAGATTGGTCCGCGCAATATCCGGGCGGTAAGAAAGGCATTGAGCCAAAATGGAATTCCGCTGATTGCCCAAGAGGTTGGCGGTGAATTGGGAAGGACCATAGAATTTGACCCGGAGACCGGAGCGCTTTTGGTCTATAAATCTAATGGGGAGGAGAAAATTATCTGAATGGATAAAAGAAGGCTAACAAAATTGCTCAAACAGGTGAAGCAGGGTCAAATCAGCATAGAGCAGGCGCTTGAGGGGCTTTCTCACCTGCCTTTTCTGGATATGGATTTTGCTAAATTGGATTTTCATCGCCCACTTCGCCAAGGACTGCCAGAGGTGGTGTTTGGGCAAGGCAAGGAGGTTTATGAGCTTGAGCAAATTATCCGTGGGATGAGAAAAGCGGGAATGAATGTCTTGGTCACCCGCCTGGACTCTCTTCAGGCAAAGGCGCTGGTCAAAAAATTTAAATCCGCAAAGTATAATCCCAGAGCACGAACATTGAAAATTATTACTCATAAAATTCCGATTCAAGGTAAAGGACTGATTTTAGTTATTTCCGCAGGCACCAGCGACCTTTCAGTGGCAGAGGAGGCTAAAGAAACCGCAGAATTTTTAGGTAATAAGGTTGAAAGAATTTATGATGTGGGGGTCGCGGGCTTGCATCGGCTATTAGCCTTTCGGGAGAAATTAACCCAGGCAAGAGTAATCATCGTGGTCGCAGGGATGGAGGGAGCGCTTCCCAGCGTGGTCGCAGGGTTAGTGGATAAGCCGGTAATTGGAGTTCCGACCAGCATTGGCTATGGCGCAAGTTTTGGCGGGATAAGCTCGCTTTTGGGTATGCTCAATACCTGCGCTAATGGGGTGGCAGTAGTGAACATTGATAACGGATATGGCGGAGCCTGCGTTGCCAGCTTGATAAACCGGTTGTGAGGGGAGAAAGTGAAAAAAATCGCTTGGCTGGATTGCTCAAATGGAGTTGCGGGCAATATGATACTCGGCGCCCTGATTGACCTGGGATTTCCAGAGCAGAAAATTAAAAATTTAGCCAGGATATTGAAACTGGGTCCTGTAAGGCTTGAAATCAAGAGAACCAAAAGAGCGGGTCTTGGTGGAGTCTTGGTCAGGATTATCCCGGGAAAAAAGCAAAAAGAGCGGAACTTTGCGCAGATTAAAAGGATAATTTGCCAAGCCCAGATTCCTGAATCGGTTAAGAAGAAAAGCATTGATTGTTTTCAAAAATTGGCAGACGCAGAGGCAAAAGTTCATTCGGTTAAGACCAATCAAGTTCATTTTCACGAGTTAGGCGCGATGGATACGATTATTGATATTGTCGGGAGTGTTTTAGGATTTTATGAATTAGGGATTGGAGAGGTTTACGCAAGTAGAATCAGGTTGGGTGGGGGTGAGGTGAGGTGTGAGCATGGGCTTTTACCGGTGCCGGCGCCAGCTACCTTAGCTTTGTTGAAAGGATTGCCGGTTCTGGGCGGAGAAGAGGCGGATGGGGAATTGACCACGCCCACGGGCGCGGTTCTGGTCAAGAATTTGGCTCAGGGGTTTGGGGCGATGCCGGAGATGGTGGTGGAAAAAACTGGATATGGCGCAGGCGAGCGGGAATTTAAAAATAGGTCTAATTTATTGAGAATTGTTCTGGGCAAAAGCTCGCCCCGGACTGAACTTTTGCTCAAAGTGGAGGCGACCATAGATGATATGAACCCGGAATTTTATGAGCCTTTGATGAATGCGCTTTTTAAGGCTGGGGCGTTAGAGGTGGCGCTGATTCCGGCTCAAATGAAAAAAAATCGCCCCGGAATAATTTTGCATACACTTTGCTATTTGCAGAATTCAGAGAAGGTAATTGATGCCATCTTTGTTCATTCCACCACCAATGGAGTAAGGTTCTATGAGGTGCAGAGAATCGCGCTTTTACCTGAGCAAGAGATAATTAAGACCGAGCGCGGAAAGGTGAGAGTGAAAAAGATGGAGTATTCAGGGAAGCGAAGAATTCATCCGGAGTTTGAAGATTTAAAAAGGATTGCGGAACAAAGAAAAATCTCATTATTGGAGATTGAACAAGAGGTTAAAAATCAATGGCTAAAAAGGGAAAGAGCAAGAAAAAGCTGATAGCAGGCATCTTGCTGGGAATAGATAATAAGCCAGCGCGGATGAGGGGCTTAAGACCGGTTTTGAACAAGCTCGGATTTGAGTTAGAGTTGATAACTCCAAAGGATAAAAATTTTCTGGAGCAAATTAGCAAAAAGTGGAGTTTGATTTTGTTGGCTGGGGAGCTTTCCAGTTTGGTCCCCAAAATTCGGAATAAGCGAGGCTCTCGGCAAGTCCCGATTCTTTTGATTTATTTTAAGCGTCAGAAAAATTTTAGAAAAAATTTGCTTAAGGGAGCGGATGATTATTTAGAGGCACCAATTTCCGTCTCGGAGCTGGAAAAACGGCTTCGGATTTTGATAGAGCGAGCCAAATTGAATCTGGATAGCCGTATATTAAAAATTGGCTCTCAGGTTTTACAAAAAATTATTGCTTCATTGCTGGGCGATAAGAATGATTTTGAAGTTCTGCGCTCGGCCTCGCTTGAAATCGGGAATTTATTTCCGAGGCATAGTTGTTCTATCATAATGCTTGACCGAGAGCGAAACCGAGCGATAGTGGTGGCGGATGCTCGGAGTGAGGCGGAGCTGGACATAGAGCTTGACCTTAAAAACTATCCGGAGATTAGGAATGTGGTGGAGACTGGTCGGGTGCTTGCCATTCAGGATGTTCAAAGGCATGCTTTGCTTCGGGAAGTAAGAGCAATACTTGCCACCAAGTCAATTTATTCTTTGCTTTTAATTCCAGTTTATTATTTCAAGAAAATAATTGGGGTTATCATCATCCGCTCTTTAAAGGATAAATATGAATATACCAGAGCGGATATTCATTTTGCGCGCTTGATTGGCGAGGCGCTGGCAATTGCGCTTAAGAATATTCGCTTGGCGCGGATGGCAGAGGCAGAAGCCCGAGAAAAGGTTAGCGCGCTTAAAGAGGCAAGGACTGAAGGTGCGGTGTCCAAACGACTGGCCAAGCTGTTTGATTATGCTTCTGATGGCTTGATTCTGATAAATCAAAAGGCCGAGATTACTGGAGTGAACCAGAATTTTCTTCGGCTAAGCGGTTTTGAAAGAGAAGAATTAGTTCATAAGAAGATTTCTGAATTTTTAAAATTTGAAAAGCCCCAAAAGCAGGATTTGGAAGAATGGGTGAAAAAGAAGCGCCAGAGTGGGAGCATAAATCTTCGGCTGAAGGTGAAAAGCGGAGAAGAGAAGTTTGCCAGCGCCCATCTGGAGGCTTTACCAGAAACCAATAAAGAGATTTTAATCTCGGTGCACGATGTGACTGAAGAGCGGAAGTTAGGTCTGGAGCTTCGTCGCACCAAAGAATTTTTAGAGAATTTAATTCAAAATTCTTTAGTGGCAGTGATCTCCGCGGATATAAATGGCACGATTATTCTTTGTAATCGGGGCGCAGAGGAGTTGACTGGCTATAAGGCAGAGGAGGTGGTCGGGAAGAAAAGCATTGTTGAATTATATGCTCCGGGAGGCGCCCGGGCAGTGATGAAGAAGTTGCGTAGCCCGTTTTACGGTGGGGTGGGTCGCCTGGAGACCACTCATAATATAATTATTGGCAAGGATGGGCAAGAGATTCCAATCAATATGACCGCGGCGATTATTTATGATGAGCAGGGAAAAGAAATAGCAAGCGTGGGTATGTATTATGACCTTCGGGAGCGGATTGAGATAGAGAAACGGCTTCGTCAGGCACAGGAGGGGTTATTAGAGAGCCAGAAGAAGGAAGTGATGATGGCTTTAGCCGGAGCGGCTGCGCATGAATTAAACCAGCCTCTTACCTCAATTTTAGGTTATGCTCAAATGTTAGCTCGGGTTAAAGAGCAGTTAAAGAAACAATTAGGAGAAGATGACACCGCTTTGAATTCACTACAAAATGGAGTGGAGGTAATTGGGGAGCAAGCGGAGCGGATGGCGCAGGTGATTAAGGAACTGGGGGAATTGACCGAGTTTCGCGCCAAGCAATATGCTGGGAAGCAACAGATTGCGGACCTGGATTGGGGTAAAAGGCTGGATAGAAGTCTGGATAGAGCTTTGGGTCTACTGGAAGAGGCGATTTTGGTGATGGATTCGGAGCTGGTGATTTTAAACGGCTTTGGTCGGGCAAATAACATTTTAGGAGAGGAGGTAAAAGGGAAGAGTTTAAGCAGATATTTTGAAGGAATCCAATATACCGAATTGGTCAAATTAGTGGAGCGGGCCAAAGACCAGGGATATTCAAAGGGGGAGCTGGAGCTACGGTCGGCTGGTGGGGAAAAGAAAAAGGCGGCTTTGGTGATTGAGAAGGGCGAGGCGCAAGAATTGACTTTAGTTATTCAAGAGGTGAGTCGGCAGAGGGAGTTAGAAAAAGAGCTTCGGGAATTTTCCGCTTTCCGGGAACAGCTATTTGTTTCTTTGCCAGTTCCGTTATTAATTTTTGACCCAGATGGAAAAATTGCTTATCTGAGCAAAGAGGCGGAGAGGTTATTTGGATATTCCATAGAGGAGCTGAAAGGAAAATTTCCTGAGGCATTGTTAGTGGATTATAATGCGGAAGTTTTTCTGCGCCTGCTCCGCAGACTTAGACAGAAAGGGGCGCTGGAAAGAAGGCTTTGGGCTAAAAATAAACAGGGAAAAACATTTGAGCTTTATGTTTTTAATAGCGCCATGCGGGATGAGAAAGGAGAGGTGATTGGTTTTATCGCTTTTATCGTTAGCCTTTATGAAAAAAAGCTTTTAGAGCAGGCGATTGAGGAAAAGATCGCTTATTTAGGGGTGATTAAGAAAAATACTGAGTTATTGGTTCAGAGCAAGGACTGGCGGGAGGCTCTTGCCTCTATGCTGGAAGGTTTAAGACAGGTTCTGGAATTTGACCTGTCCTCCATAATTTTCTTGGAGCCAACTGGCCGGGGATTATATCATTTGAGCTATGACTCTATAACCGGGAAGAAGGAGTTTAGGGAATTAAGACTTTTTGAGTTTTTTGAGGAGGTGAAAAACTGGCTAATTCAGCCAGGGGTGATAGTCTTTGAAGATATTGCTAAAGTGGATTTTTCCGGTCTGCCCACTGACCTTAAAGAGTTAGCAGAGAGGCTTAAGCAAAGTAAAATTCTTAATTTTATTAGTCTTCCGCTCAAATTTCAGGAGGAGTTTTTGGGACGGCTTTTCCTGGCTTATCATCAATCCGGGCAGATACCCGAGGAGAGTCTAAATAAGGCAGAGCCTTTAATTGAGCAGATTGCGATTGCGCTCTCTCATTTCCGGCTTTATCTGAGAATGGAGAATCAAAGACAGGAGCTTGGGCAAAGGAATCTTTTCTTAGGACGGATTTTAGAGCAGAGTCAGAAAATAGATTTAAACCAGACTGAGGATAAAATTATAAGCCAATTTTTGGACCTCTTTCAGGAGATTTTCCCCAGAGCGCATCTCTGGTTAGCTTGGCAGGTTGCGAATCAAGGACTTCTGGTTAAAGGAGTAAGTAATTTGGATTCAGCTCTTCTCGGGCAAGAGGTGAAACTTAAGGATGAGGTTAGAAAGAGTCTTATCAGCTCTGGCAGGCCTCTGCATTTTGAGCCCGGGATAGAGGTTAAAGGATTTTTGAATGATGCAAAAAGTTTGATTTTGGTGCCGGTAATATCAGCTGAGGATTTAATTGGCTTAATCGGCGTGGAATCTCATCATAAAGACCCGTTTTCTAAAGAGGAGGAGTTTTTGCTTCAGCTTTTCAGCCAGTATCTTGCGCTTTTGGTGCCAAATTTGCTCAGAATCCGGGAGTCCACTATTTTATCCAAACTGCGGGGGGTTTTAGTTGAAAATACCAGCGCCTTTATAGTAATGTTTGACAAAGAGGGAAAAATAATAATTTGCAACCGCGCGGTTTGTGAGCAATTAGGAATTAAACAAGAAGAGGCTCTTGGAAAAAATCTGCTGGAGTTTGCTCAAAAATACCTGATTGGACTAAGAGATAATGCGGGAAATCAGGTGAGCTTAAAAGATTTTTTGGATAAAGTGGGGAAAATGATTCGTTTGCCCAATTACCATGTTCGGTTCAGGGCTGAATCTGGAGAAGAAGGGGAAATGCTTTATTCCGCGGATGTGATTTATGATGAGCGAGGGAATGTTTCCGGGCTGATTGCGATTGGACAGGATTTGGAGCCACTTCAAAAATTAGAAGCCAAGATGATTCATCTGGAGCGATTGGCGAGTGTTGGTCAGATGGCAAGTGGCATTGCCCACGATTTAAATAATCCGCTTCAGGCGATTTTGACCAGTAATGAGTTGGTTAAGCGGAAGTTAGAGTCCCTGGGCGAGCAGGAGACCGCTAATCGGCTTCAGTTTGCGATTGATGCGGGAGAGAAAATTCGGAGACTGACCCAGAATTTAATGAGCTTTGTCAGACCCAGCAGGGGCGTTGTCGGGAAAGTGAATTTGAGGGAGCTTTTGGAAGAAATTATTTCTTTTAGTGGCTATGAACTGCAGAGAGGCGGGGTGGAGATTGAGAATTTAATTTCCAAAGATTTACCCGGTCTGAAAATGGTTAAAGACCAGATGGAACAGCTTCTTATAAATCTTCTTTACAATGCGTCTCAGGCCTGTGCGGAAAAAGGTGGAGGAAAGGTAAAGGTCAAAGCCCGGGTCCGGGGAGACTGGATGGAATTAAAGGTTGAAGACAACGGCATCGGCGTTCCTCCAGAGAATCTGCCACGGCTGTTTGAGCCTTTTTTCACCACCAAGCCTGAGGGCAAAGGAACTGGCTTGGGCTTGAATATCGTTCAGTCCATCGTGGAACGGCATCAAGGAAAAATTCAGGTCAAAAGCAAGCTGAACCAAGGCACGATTTTCACGATTCTTTTTCCCTTGAACAGCCAATAAAAATGCCTGATTCTAAAATCATTAAATTGGAGCTAATTGCTTTTGGCTTAATCATAAGTTTATTAAGGCTCATTTATATTGGTCAGATTCCATTAAGCCCGGATGAGGCATATTACTGGAGCTGGTCCCTGAAGCCCGCAGTTAGTTATTTTGACCAGCCGGGAATGGTGGCCTGGGTGCACTGGCTTTTCAATCATCTGCCCTATGCGCCCAGCGTGTTCACAGTTCGGCTTCCCGCGGTCTTATTGATGCTCCTCAGCACAATTTTGGTCTGGCTCTGCTATAAAGAGCTTTTTGAAAATGACCAAGCCTCTTTATGGTTTGCGCTGGGCTTTAATCTGATACCAATTTATTTCTTCTCGGGATTGATTATGCTTCACGACACAGTTCTAATTTTTTTCCTGAGCGGATTTTACTACTTCTGCTTCCGATGGCTGAAAAAGCCGACCCAGCTAAATTGGCTGGGCGCCTGCCTTTTTCTTTTAGGAGCGCTTTACTCCAAGCTCAATGCCATTTTGGTCGCAATGAGCTTGGCGTTATATCTGGTTATCTCTCCTTTTGGCAGAGAGCAATTGAAAAAACCCTATTGCTGGATTATAGGCTTGGTTAGCGCTTTCGGGTATTCGCCAGTTATTATTTGGAACCATCAATTATCCTGGCCCCATCTTTTAGCGGTTCAGCAATTGACCAGAGCAAAAAATATCTATTTCTTAAAGAGGCTGGAACACTTTATAGAATACTTCTCTTCCCAATTTGGCGCTTATTCGCCACTAATTTTTATTGGCATTATTGCCAGCATCTTCTATGGAATTAAGCTGATAAAAAAAGGCGAGGAACGAGAGAAAATTTTACTTTTGCTCAGTCTTTTTTTACCGAGCTTTTTATATTTTTTGATTCAATCCTTCCGTAGCCCTGTTTTTGGGAACTGGTCTCTGGTCGCATATTTTCCTGGAATTTTACTCTATAGCTGGCTTTGTTTTCAAAGTTCAGCAAAAAAGGGAGTTTTCAGCGTAAGATTCTGGAAAATAGGCATCTGCTTAAGTTTGATTCTTTGTCTGCCGATTGTGATAGAAGCCCGGTATCGGCTCCTGAGACCTTCTGCTTGGCAATTGAAAGAAAAATATCACCTCGCTCAAAATCCAGATGAAAGGCTTGATATAGAGTTAGAAGGCTGGAATGAGCTTGCAGAATTTATCCAGCGCCACCAGCAGCCAGATGATTTGTTCTCTGCGCGCACTTATCAAATGGCAAGCATCCTAAGTTTTTATCTCCCTTCCCATCCTATCCCGGTGGTCGCACTCAGCGCAGGACATAAGCATAGCCAGTTCAATCTCTGGACCGACCCCAGCCAGCTAAAAAATAGATGGACCATTTATGTGGATACTCATCCTATGCCCAAACCAGTCCAGAACGGTTTTTCCAAGCTGGAAGAACTGGCAGTGCCCTTAGAGATTTACCGGGCAGGATTTAAAGTAAAGGAATTTTATATCTACCGAGGATTTGACTATAAAACCTCCTCCCCGCCCTGAATCAAATATCATTTTTATCTCCCCAAAATTTTAAAAAAACATCAGCTCAAGCTTAAATTTGACAATTTTATCTTCCAGACTAAAATTAAAAATATGATAGAGGAGACCAGATTAGGAAAAGCCAGTTTAGAGACCATCAGAAATTTTGTCCAGGCAATGATTCACCAAGAAGCGGACTTTTCTCCCAAGCCAGATTTAAACCAAGTGGTGAATGAGATAGATGAACTCGTCAGCAAAACCCCGATCTTGATTCGCTCCGCAATGATTGCTTTAATTAAATCTTTAGAAATGAGCGCCCTGCTTCACGGCTATCGCCATACCTTCAGCCATCTTTCGCCAGAAGAACAGAAAGAATATCTTTATAAAATGGAAGATAGCTCCAACTACGCGTTCCGGGCAATTGTCCTGGGAATTAAAACCATCACCTTTTTAGTTTATTTCTCTGAGCCAGAAGCAGAAAAAGCAGTTGGATTTGACCGCAAATGCCTCTTGGAAAATTCTCACGCCCCAAGAGGCTAATCAACTCTCTGCCAACCAAGCCACTCGCACCTACCACCCCTACCTTATACCCATTACTCATTTCTTGACCCCCTCCTCCAAATTCTTCACCCGCCTGAATAGCTCCGGCAATTCCTTCAAACGCAAATAAACCCGCTTGGCACGAGAAAACTCCATTGATGGCATCCCCCAAACCACTGAACCAGGCTCCAAATCCTCCAAAATCCCACTCGCTCCCACTACCTGACTCCCACTTCCTATCTTAATATGGTCCTTAATCGTCACATTCCCAGAAATCATACAGCCATCCCCTACCTCGGTTGACCCGCCTATCACAGTCCCTGCTAAAATTATGCAATTTTTCCCAATCCGAACCGAATGAGCTATATGAACCAGATTGTCAAACTTGCTCCCAGAGCCTATCACTGTCTTATCCAAGCTCGCCCTATCTATCGTGCAATTCGCCCCTATCTCCACCTCATCCCCTATCTCTACTATCCCAATCTGCGGTATCTTCTTATGACCCTCCTTCCCTAACAAAAAACCAAAACCATCCGAACCTATCACACTCCCAGAATGAATTATGCAATTCTTGCCTATCCTGCATCTATCCAAAACCTCTACCCCAGAATAAAGAACGCTCCCTTCCCCAACCTCTGCCTCCGCTCCTATATAACATTGAGCTGAAATCCTAACCCTATCACCTATCCTCGCTCCCTTCTCTATCACTACATAAGCTCCTATCCAGACCCGCTCCCCAAGCTCAACCTCTTCTCCTATCACCGCAGTCCCAGCTATCCCCCATTGCTCAATCTTCCCGGATAAAAACAACTTCTCCACCTCAACAAAAGCCTCATAAGGGTCTTCAGCGACCAAGCCCGACTTACCAGATAACCACCCCTCATCCTTGACCACCAACGCTCCCGCACAACTCTTCCTCGCATCCTCCACATATTCCTTCCTGCTCACAAACGAAATCTCATCCTCCTTTGCATTACCCAGCGACCCAACCCAGCTTATCTCCCTCTCTCCATCTCCAACCACCCTTAAGCCTAATCTCTTCCCTATCTCCTTTAGCCTCATCCCTCCTCCTTTTTTCCAATGCCCATTGCCTTAATTCCTCAATTCCCTAACTCCTCGCCAATTATATAAACCCTGATTTTACTAAGAATCGGCGCATAATGAAGTATCAACTCCGCCCTGCATATCCGCCCAGGTGAATGACAATCCTCACACTCTCCACTCTTAACACACCGCAAATTCAATCCCAGCTCCTTTGCCCTCCTCGGACCCGCCACCTTCCGCAACCGCTCCCTCGCACCATCCAAATCCTTAACCAGCTTGTTTATCCCTATAACTATTATCACCTCACCCGCCCCAAATATCATCGGAGCTATCCGATTTCCAATCCCATCCATATTATATATCTCCCCATCCTCTGTAACCGCATTCGCACTCACCAAAAGCACATCCGAAGTTAATTGCGCCCTCCGCATCGCCAAAACCTCCTGAACCCCTAATCCACTTAACCAGTGGTCATAAGTAACCTGCCCACGCTCCCGTAATAACCTATCCAGCTCCAACTGCCGAACCGTCTTGGAACCCGGTATCCCTACCTTTGCCTTAATCGGTATCCGCTCCAATATCACCCTTCTCGCTGTCTCTTTATCCCTGATAAACTCCGCCTCAAAACCCCTTCTCTTCAATGCGCTAACCACTCGCTTAACCCGCTCATCCATTTCCTACCTCCTGTCTAAATAAAAATACCCAATTATCAAAACATTCACAACTTTAAAACCTTAAAAAATTACACCCCTCCCCTTAAAACCCAATCGCTGTCTAAAGAAATGAAGAAAAATTTTGGCCCTTAACAAAATCTTCACCCCCGCAAGGAATCTGAAATTTGAGATTTGAAATCTGAAATTGTAATCCATCTCACATTTCCCTCCACTGCTACCCGACCTTGAAATGATGTCATCTTCAGGCTCGCCTCAGCTGCCCGAAACGACATCGTTACCGGAAAACCTTAGACCCCTTCTCACCGCAAAGACGCAAAGAACGCAAAGTTTTTTATAGTTTTTATCTCGCTCAATTCTGTCCCGTCAGT
>Ga0172366_10002041_pt1 | contig 15785 bp, 18 predicted proteins | sample LakKivSesite69cm_FD_114533 | JGI IMG/M metagenome (GOLD analysis project Ga0172366, IMG submission 114533) | Sediment microbial communities from Lake Kivu, Rwanda - Sediment site 69cm | ecosystem: Environmental > Aquatic > Freshwater > Lake > Sediment | place: Rwanda: Western Province, Lake... | reverse complement strand
TTTATTATTTATGATTTCGACCTTTTATTGATTTGCTTAAATTATACAAAAAATTTAATTAATTTAAAATAGTCAAATCTGAACCAATTTCATACCACGAGGAATTATTTCCTCCGTCTACGCTCATTAAATTACTGTTATTTGTTGATTCTAATTTAGCATTTAATTCAAAATGGGTGTTTGAAGACGAAGCGGCAAAAAGATAATAATAACCTGAGGAAGTGCTATTGGTTGGATCAATGGGTAAAGCTGAAATTGGCGATTTTATACTTAAACTATTAAAATTAATTGGCACCCAGCCGGTTGTCCCAATGCTTCGATAAGCAGTAGAAGCGGCACAATAACAAGTTTTTCCACCACAATAAGAAGCCGTGCACGTACCAGCGCTAGCAAGAGGAACAGAAATATAAGCATAAGTGGTATAACCCGAAAAATTATAATCCTCACTCAAATAAAGATTCAAAGCTGTTCTTAGAGCGGATAAATCAGCAATCCGTCTTGAATCTCTGGATTTCTTTAACATTTCTGAAGGATTCAAAGTAATAACAATAACACTCATTAAAACCGCCAAAATTGCGATAACTACCAATAATTCAATCAAAGTAAAACCTTTTTTATTCTTTTGATTAATAATATTTTTAATTTTCATTATGACCTTATTATATTTATTACGACCTTATTATATTTATTATATCAATTTATTTCTTTTTCAAGAATTCTTTGATTTTAGAAATTAAATCATCAATGGAAATTTTGGCTTTAACAAAATACTCCACTGCCCCTAATTGTTTGCCTCTTTGAATATCAGCTGTCTGGCCTAAATTAGAAATAATAATTACCGGCTTATTGTGCAAAGTCGGGTTTAAAGAGATATTTTGAAGAATTTCAAATCCGCTTTTTTTCGGTAAAATTAAATCTAATAAAATTAAATCTGGCTCAACTTCCTTTAATCTTTTCAACGCTTCTTCTCCATCCTTGGCAGAAATCACCTCCATCTGTTCTTTTTGAAGTCGTAATTTTAGTAAATTGGACAAAAATGGGTCATCTTCAATCACTAAAATTTTAGGTTGAGAAATTGTCGTATTTTCCATGCTTTAATTATAAATTATAACACAAATTTAGCCAATCGCTTGTGGATAACCGAAAAATTGTTTATTTAAAAAACGAAAAACCGCATAGGAAACGATTAATGATTGAAAATATTTAAATAAATTCCTTTTTCATTGTTTCGTGCCGTTCACACTATTTTCAGTAATGAAAATAGTGACCGACCTCAGGACCTCATCTCCAACAGAGATGAGCGAAATCCTTTAAAAATGATCCACCGACAGCTTCCGCTACCGGTGCCTTGTTACGACTTCGTCCCTGTCACCGAGCCCAGCTTGCCTCGGTTTTCACCGATGTTCGGCTGTTCCCGGCTCCCTTGACGTGACGGGCGGTGAGTACAGGACTCGAGAACGTATTCACCGCGGCATGGCTGATCCGCGATTACTAGCGATTCCGGCTTCACGAGGGCGGGTTGCAGCCCTCGATCCGAACTAGGGCCGGTTTTTTAGGGATTAGCTCCGCCTTACGACTTGGCAACCCTTTGTACCGGCCATTGTATTATGAGTGTCGCCCAGGGCATCAAAAGGCCATGCTGATTTGACGTCATCCCCTCCTTCCTCCCAGCCCCAGTTTTTCGACATAATTTTTGAAATTTTGTCCTAAAAATTAAGACAAAGGTCAAAAAACTGGGGCTGGGCAGTTTCGCATGACACATGTAACATGCGATAGGGGTTGCGCTCGTTACCCCACTTAAGGGAACAACTCATGCCACGAGCTGACGACAACCATGCAGCACCTGTGCTGGCGTCCTTGAAAGACGGTCATCCTTTCAGACAACCTTCACCAGCATTTCAAGCCCTGGTAAGGTTCTTCGTTTTGTGTCGAATTAAACCTCATAATCCACCGCTTGTGCGAGTCCCCGTCTATTCCTTTGAGTTTTAGCCTTGCGGCCGTACTTCCCAGGCGGCTAACTTAACGCGTTAGCTTCGCCACTCCGAGGGTCGATACTCGAAATAGCTAGTCAGCATCGTTTAGGGCGTGGACTACAAGGGTATCTAATCCTTTTTGCTCCCCACGCTTTCGTGCCTCAGCGTCAGAAACACCCTAGTGACTCGTCTTCACCTCCGGCGTTCCTGCCGATATCAACGGATTTCACCCCTACACCGGCAGTTCCAGTCACCCCTGGTGTTCTCTAGTTTATCCATCTCTTTGGCAATCTCCAAGTTGAGCTTGGGTCTTTAACCAAAGATGCGAGAAACCGCCTACGCACCCTTTACGCCCAATAAATCCGGATAACGCTTGGGGCCTACGTATTACCGCGGCTGCTGGCACGTAGTTGGCAGCCCCTTATTCCTTCGGTACCATCATCCGCCAGAAGCGGATTTTTCCCGAAGAAAAGAAGTTTACGCCCCGAAGGGCTTCTTCCTTCACGCGGCGTCGCTCGGTCAGGCTTTCGCCCATTGCCGAATATTCTCGACTGCTGCCTCCCGTAGGAGTGGGACCCGTGTCTCAGTGTCCCTGTTGGGGAACAGCCTCTCAGCTCCCCTACCCGTCATCGGCTTGGTGGGCCATTACCTCACCAACTACCTGATAGGACCTAGGCCAATCGTAGAGCGTCTTACGACTTTACTCCGACCAAAATCGGAGACCATTTGGAATTACCTCGCCTTTCGGCAAGCTATGCCAAACTCTACGGTATGTACCAAGGTATTACTAACCCGTTCGCCACTCCCAACCCCACTTTTGAATTCAAATTTATACTGATATAAAGAAGTTTAATTTAAACTCAAAAGTGGGGTTGGGCGTTCGACTTGCATGCCTTATCCACGCCGCCAGCGTTCATCCTGGACCAGGATCAAATCCTCAGAAAAACCCAATTAAAAAATTAATTGGTCAAAAACTCAAACGACACGAAACAATGAAAAAGAAATCTATTTCTTTAAATTGTTAATGAACAACTAATATTGGCGATGAATTAACATCTCCAATTTTTTAATTTTATCCTAAATTAATCCCCTGTCAAGAATTTTAAACCTGAGTTAATTAACGCTTTGACCATTGCGGAGCGCGACGAGCTTTCTTTAAACCATATTTCTTTCTTTCAACCATCCGTGAATCGCGGGTTAAATAACCTGCTCGACGCAAACGTCTTTTAAAATCGGGATTAAAAGAAATCAGTGCTCGCGCAATTCCCATCCGAACCGCTTCGGCCTGAGCAAATAATCCGCCTCCTTTTACTTGAGCCGTTAACCCAAATTTTCCAAAACATTTCATTTTTTCAAAAGGCGATTCTATCACCGCTTGCCAATGTTTCAAAGGAAAATAGATTTTATAATCTTTTCCGTTAATTAGAATTTCTTTATTTCTGGTATATAGACGAATGCGGGCAGTGGCAGTCTTTCGACAACCTACTCCCTCGTAATAAAGTTTCCCTTTTTTTCCTATTTCTTTCTCTTCATCCGATTTTACCTCTGAAATTTCTAACTTTTTTATTTTTTCATCTTCTTTGGTAATCTGTTTCTTGGAAGTTAACGATTTTTTTCTAGGCATACATCTTTAAATTTTTAATCCTTTTTGACCTTAAACTATTTTTGGGCAACATTCCTAAAACTGCTCGTTTTAAAACTTCGGTTGGATTTTTTTCAAAAATTTCTCTTAATTTTTTTTCTTTTAAATGTCCCAAATAGCCGGTGTGATGACGATAAACTTTTTGATAAAATTTTTTACCGGTAAACTTCATTTTGGAAACGTTCTCAACAATAACTTTTACCGGTGCCACTTTATTAGGCGCATAATCCGGATTGTCCTTGCCTTGTAAAATAATGGCTATTTTCGAAGCCAAACGTCCTAATGATTGATTGGTAGCATCTATTTTGTATTCTCTCATATTTTACTTGGAAATAAATTCAATAATCGCCAACGGCGCCCCATCGCGCTTGCGACGACGGGGACTTTTTATAATGCGCAAATAACCTCCTTGGCGATTTTGATATTGAGGGGCGAGATTATAAAATAATTCCCTTGCTGCTTGATTGCCAATTCGACTAATTAATAAACGATGGGAGGAAGTTGTTTGTTTTTTGGCTAAAGTTACTAATTTCTCTACTTTGATTTTTAACTCTTTTGCTCGAGCATCCGTCGTTTCAATTTTTTTATTAAGAATTAAATTAGTAATTAAACCCTTTAAAAAGAGCTTGCGTTCGCCGCGTTTTCTGCCAAATTTTCTTCCTTTTTTGCAATGTCTCATATTTTTATTTCTTGGTTTTTTTTGTTTTACCTGTCTTCTTTTTTGTCTCTTTAGTGACTTTTGTTTCTTTCGCCTCTTTTGCCTCTTTAATTTTTTCTTCCGGCAACGAAATATCGCCGATAATTTTAAAATGTTCCTGTAAAATTTCGGCTGCTTGTTTAAGAGCTATCCGCGGCAGAATAGTTCCATCGGTCTCAATATAAATTCTTAAACGATTATAATCGGTTCTTTCGCCCACACGCATATTCTCCACTTCATAATTAACTTTTTTAATTGGGGTGAATAACGCATCTAAACTAATTGTTCCAATGGGCAGTTTCTCTTTTTGTCGTAATTCTGCCGGCACATAACCAATGCCTTCTTCAACCGTAAGCACCATTTCCAACTCGGCTTTTTTATCGGTTAAAGTGGCAATGGGAACATCGGGGGTTACGATTTCAACATTGGAATTCTTCTCGATATCTTTTGCAAATATTTCGCCTTCTCCTTTCTTCCTTAAAGTTAAAGTATGGGGCCCGGGCGAGAAAACCTTCACCCTAATTTTTTTCAAATTCAAAATTATTTGAATAACGTCCTCTAACACTCCGTCAATAACCGAAAATTCATGATGAACGCCTTTAATTTTTACCATTGTAATGGCAGCTCCCCTCAAAGAAGACAACAAAGTCCTCCTTAATGCATTGCCAATTGTTAATCCGTATCCAGTATACAAGTTTTCAATTTCAAAAACACCTTCTGTTTCTGTCTCCTTAATAATTTTTGGTTTAATGGGAAAAATAAAATTTACCATATGATTTATTATCGTGAGTAAAATTCGACTATTTGTCTAAAATCAAATGGCGGTAATTGTTTAGCCAAACTCGGCTCAGCAATTACCTTAGCTTCCAATTTTTCCGGATTTAGAGTTAAATACTCCGGTAATTGAATTTTTTTTAGATTTTTGGAGAGATTTTTAAACGGCGCTTTTTCTAAACTTTGAGGTCGAATAGTAATAATATCGCCTTTTTTAAGTTCATAAGCCGGAACATCTATTTTTTTATCATTAACTAAAATATGGCCGTGGCTGACTATTTGACGAGCGGCTTTGCGAGAAGGCGCCAATCCTAAACTAAAAACTACATTATCCAATCGCAATTCTAATTTTTTGAAAAATATTTCACTTGTTGATTGAGGACTTTTTGCCGATTCTTTAAAATATTTTTTCATTTGCGCCTCATTAACACCATAGGTCAATTTTGCCTTTTTTACCTCATTTAATTGGCGACCATATTCTGAAACCATTTTCGTTCCTCTTTTCTTATGCATACCGGGTGCATAGGGCTTTCTTAAAAAAGCGCATTTAATTGAATAACAACGTTCGCCTTTTAAAAAAAGTTTTTCACCAGCCCGACGACATTTTCGACATTTGGCATCTAATACTATCATAAATTAAACTCTTCTTACTTTTGACGGCCGACAACCACCATGAGGAATGGGTGTAATATCTTTAATGCTAACGATGTTAAAATTTTGGGAAATAAAACTGCGCAACGCCGCTTCTCGCCCCGCGCCCAATCCTTTTATAAAAACGTGAAATTCAGGAATATGTAATTTTTTAATTTTCTGAGCAATTGATTCAGCCACTTTCGCCGCGGCAAAAGAAGTAGCTTTTTTTGGACCCTTAAATTGTAAATGACCTGCCGAAGACCAAGCCAAAACATTGCCTAACTGATCCGTTACGGTAATAACGATATTGTTATAAGATGAAGAGATATAAATTCTACCCGAGGGATAACTTCCTTTCTTCGTAATTTCTTTTGATTCAACTTTTTTAAACGCTGATTCTAGCGTTTCTTTTTCTTTTAACATTTCCTCCTCTTTTTGAACAATAACTCGTTTCTTTCCCATAATGAAAATTACTTAAGTTCTAGTTTGCGTTTACCGCTACCGACTGTCCTTCGAACATTACCGCGAATGGTGCGAGAATTGGTCTTTGTTCTCTGGCCGCGCACCGGTAATTTTTTTAAATGCCTAATTCCGCGATAACATTTTATGTCTTTCAAACGGCGAATATTAGCTTGAATTTCCCGTCTTAATTCTCCTTCAATTTTATAATTACTTTCAATAATTTTCTGCAAACGGTTAATCTCAACAGCTGTTAAATCTTTAGCTTTTTTATTTGGCTCTATATTGGCCATATTTAAAATTTTTCTAGCTAAAAAATATCCTATCCCATAAAGGTAAGATAGACTTATAAAAATTGGTTTATTATCAGGGATATTAACATTATAAATTCTAACCATATTTTTAACCTTGTCTTTGTTTATGCTTGGGGTTCTTTTTGCAGATAATAAAAACGCGGCCCTTTCGCCTGACAACTTTGCAATCACGACAAATTTTTTTTACAGACGCACGCACTTTCATAATTATTAATTATTTTCGATAAACAATCCGACCCCGTTTTTCATCATACGGACTCAATTCCACCACCACCCTATCGCCTACTAAAATACGAATAAAATTCAATCGCAGTTTCCCCGCCAAATGCGCCAAAACCTCTCTACCATCATCTAAGCGCACCTTGAAAGTAGTGCTTGGCAAGGCTTCAATGACGACACCTTCATATTGGTTATGCTTCATAAAGTCCTTCAACAACGTTAAATTGTAAATATAGTTGTATTATAAAAATGTTTTTTGATTAGTCAACTTTAAAACTATATTTTTATTCATCTAAAGTAATTTTTATTCTCTTCTCGTTTAATGGCATAAACTTTAAAAACTTTGGCCAAATGTTAATGTTTATTTTTTCTATATTATTATAGTATTTAAAAAATCCTTCTAATTCTTTAATGTTTTTCCCGCTTAATTGATTTTTAAATTCGTCGGTGTTAACTTTGTCTCGAAAGATTAATTTTGCAGATACTGGAAAAGATAGCAGCTTTCTGTCAAAATCTATTCGTGGAATACCATAATTAAAATAGCAATTAAATAATTCTTTATTCTTAAATTGAAGATTTTCTTTAGTGGCTAAATTAACAAAAATTTGTTTAATGTATTCTTCTTTGAAAATTAAAGCTCTTAAAATTACCTTAGCATTAATTTGAAATTCATCAGCCTTTTCTCCCAATTTTGGCGAAGTCGTTACATTGCTTAAAATTAATTCTTTGGCATCTTCTAATAAAATATCAGTCGGAGAAATTTTAGCCTTTAATTCTTCTATCAAAGAAATTCCGGCAATATCTAAAATTTTTTTCTTGGCATTTTCAATATCGCTCTGACCTACTATTTTTGTTTGTCCAATATATCCTCCTGTCATTGGTTTTAACGATTCGCCGTAGAATTTCTCATAACGCGGCGTCCCTTGAAAGCCTGGAATAGTAAATTTGGTTGGACCAATATTGTACGATTCGCCGGCTTTGTCCGCGATAACTTCTGCATCAATATAAGAGGGAATAATTTTACCATCTTCTACTTTCGCTCCTGGCACGACAATTTGATTGATTAATCGGAAAATTTTGCCGTCCGTCGTCATAAAACGAGTAGTTGCGACGAGCGTCTGGGGATTTGAGCTGTAAGCATTATAAATTCTAATAATTCCCTTGGCTTTAGATTCAATATTTTTTATTTCTGTTGCCAGAAATGTTTCAGAAATGGTGCGGCTAAATTCAAAAGCGGTCAAAGGAATTTTAAAATTGGCTTCATCGACTTCTACTAATCCTTCAGTCGCCAACACCGGCATTTGTTCCTCCCATAAAAATTTATTAGAAACAATATTAATTTCTGCCTTTGCCAGAAAATAAATAAAAACAAAGGTAATAATGAATAATGTTAGTATTGCTCCTAAAACAATTCGACCAAATTTGCCCATTCGAATTTTTATTCTCTTTGGTCGCTCTCTTCTAATCTCTTTTTCCGAAATCTCGATTTTATTAAAACGTTCTTGGTCAAAATAATCAGTAAAAAATCTTTTATCTTTTTGTTCTATGTCAGAAATATCGCTTTCTTTTTCTTTAACGCGTTTCTTTAACTCCGTTTTAAATCCGTCAAAAATTGTTTCTTTCGGCTGTGTTGATAAAGTCGCCTTCGCTCGCTTAGGCGGTTTAATATCACCGATGAGAATTTTGTTTTTAACTTTTGGCCGACTAAGCTGTGACATTTCGGCAATTTTAATTGCCGATTCTTTTGCCATTAATAACACTTCTTCTGCATCACTACTAATAAAAAGTTTTTTATTGGCTGTTAGAGCTTCGCGTTTAATCAGTCGGAAATTAAGGATTGATTCGCTAATTTTAGCATTTTCCGGAATAATCAAAATCACCGTCTCGCTTTGCGAATTAATTATTTTTTCCACGACTTCTGACACCGAATCGTTAATTTCCACGTAGATATTTTCTGCTTTCATTTTATTGGCGTTTTTTCAATAGATTTTGGTTTAACCATTTAATTCGACGTTTTAATATTTTATTCAATTCCTCATATTTATTCTCGAGCAGAAAAACGGCGCTCAAATTAATAACCATATTTACTGTCGCTTTCTGCTCATTAAAATCAACAAATTCAACGTTTAAATCTTTGCTTAATTGTGAGGTATTATAAAATTTCACCTTGAGCGGACTGAGAAAAATTGACTTAGGCCATTTTTGACTTTCAAAAAATTGAATCAAATCGGGAAAATTTTGCAGACCGCCGGTCAAATAAATATATTCAATTTTTTCTGTTAAAGAAATGTCCTTTAGGGCGAGGGTGATACCACTCACTAATAATTTTAATTCTTTTTCAAATAATTTTTTAAACCATGCTCGAGCATATTCGCTCAACTCGCCGCGTTGATAAATCTCCTTTATCTCTTTGGCTAGATTAAACGGGATGGACAATTGTTGTGCCAGTAATTTAATTAAATTCATCTCTCCCCAGTCAAAATATTTAAAAGTATTCAGATAATTTCCCAAAACTCCGACTCTCGTCAAGCGAGGACCGATCTCTACCAAAATAATCTTTTCTCCATTATCTATTAAAGAGGTTATTTTGTCAAAAATCAAATTTTTTTCAGCGCAAAAGAGTAATTCTCCACCCCACTGTTCCAAAATATTCTTGACTGCTTCCCAAAACAAATAGTATAAATAGGTGTTTTCTAGACAAAATGACAATGATTTGCCAGTAAAGCCAATGGGGTTTAAAACTTTTTTATCGTCGATTTTTGGCTCGCTAATTTTTGAAGCTGCCAACACGACATCCCACTCGGAAATCCTCAGTTTTTGACTAATATAAATGCGCTCTTTATCGTATAACCGCCAAGCTAGATTTAAAATAACATTTTCTAATTCTTCTTGGTCAATCGGCGTTAAAGGATTATCTCTAACAACAGAGAAACGCACCCTGCTAGACTTGGCAAAAGGCTGCTCAAAACAGATAATAGCTGAGGTTTTTTTGGAAAGTTTTTTTATCAACCGCGATAGAATTTTTATAAAATCTTCCTCACCAAAACCTTCTTCATCGGTATTGGTCCAATGATAATATTTTTTTATTTTTATTTTTTTAAAATCGGAATCTGCCAACGCCAGAGCTGCACTTATTTCATTCAAGCCGCCAAAAAAACAAAATACCGGCTTCCAATTTTTATGAAAAATTTGAAATAATTTCATTTTAATTTTTCTTCTTTATTATAATCGGATTTTATTTTATTCTAAAACGGCCTTAATTCTTCTAACACCGCTGGAAACGGCCTCTTCTTTAATAATTTTAAAATGACCCAAGATACCAGTATTGGCTACGTGCGGCCCAGCACAAATTTCTTTTGAATAAGCGTTTTTTGGCTCGCCAATAAAATAAACCTTAACTCGTTCACCATACTTTTCCTCAAAAAGGCCAATTGCTCCTAATTTTTTAGCTTCGGCCAACATCATTTCTTTCATAATAATCGGTAGATTCTCTTTAATTTTTTCATTAACTATTTCTTCAACTTTCTTTAATTGTTCGCTTGTCGGCTTTCGAGAATAAGAATAATCAAAACGCAAACGCTCTTCGTTGATATTGCTGCCTTTTTGTTTTATCTCATCACCTAAAACTTCTCTTAATGCCCTATGAAGCAGATGCGTCGCTGTATGATATTTAATTACCTTCTCCGAATGACTCGCCAAGCCGCCCTTAAACATTCCAGTCGAAGCAGTTCGAGATAATTCCTGATGTTTTTCAAATTCTTTAAAAAATCCTTCTTTATCAAATTTGATTCCTTTTTCTTCTGCTAATTCTTTAATTAATTCTAAAGGAAAACCATAACTTTGGTATAAATCAAAAGCTTCTTTCCCGGAAATTATTTTTTTAGTTTTCACAAGTTTTTCCAACATATTTATCCCCCTAGAAAGGGTCTTGCCAAATTTTTCTTCCTCCCGCACCAGCTGCTCTTCAATAAACTCCCGGTTTTCCTCCAATTCTGGATAATCCTCTTTATAAATTTCAATTACCGGCTGGCTAATTTTGAAAGCGAAAACACCCTCAATCCCAATTAATTTGCCGTAACGGACCGCTCGCCTAATGAGGCGTCTCAGAGTATAGCCCCTTTCCACATTAGAGGGTTCCAAACCCTCGGCTAAAATAAAAGTGGCGGCTTTAATATGGTCAGCAATAATTCTCACAGCCCTTGTTTCCTCGGCTTGTTGTTTTAACTCATCAATTTTTTTCATCGTTGCCACTCCGGCATTATATAGCTGACTGAAAGAATCGGATTGAACTTCTCGTTTTAATGATAATTTTTTAATAACCTGAATTATCTTTTCAAATAAATCCGTTTCAAAAACGCTTTCTTTATGATTAATCACCGCCAAGATTCGCTCTAAACCCAAGCCGACGTCAACATTTTTTTGTGAAAGCGGAATCAAGCGGCCATCAGCAGTTCTGTTGTATTCCATAAAAACATTATTGCCAATTTCAATATATTTGCCGCAACTGCAAGAGGGATTACAATCCGGACCACAACTTTCTTTGCCGGTATCATAAAACATTTCTGTGCAAGGACCGCAGGGACCGATCTCCAAACCCCACCAATTATCTTTTTTCCCTAATTTAAATATTCTTTTTTCCGGAATGCCAATTTTTTCTTTCCAATAATGGTAACTTATCGAATCTTCCGGCACTTCTTCATCGCCTTTAAAAACGGTTACCGAGATTTTATCCGGGGGAATTTTTAATTCTTGAGTAAAAAAATCAAAAGTGTAATCAATTGAGATTTCCTTGAAATAATCGCCTAAGGACCAGTATCCCAACATTTCAAAAAAAGTCAGATGACTCTCGTCGCCCACTTCTTCAATGTCGTCGGTTCTTAAACATTTTTGAACATTGCACAATCGCCGGCCGGCCGGATGTTTCTCGCCTAATAAAAATGGAATTAAAGGATGCATTCCGGCCGTCGTAAAAAGCACCGAAGAATCATTCTCGGGAATTAAAGATGAAGAGGGTAAGATTTTATGACCTCTGGCCTCAAAAAATTTTAAAAATTTTTCTCTCAATTGAGCAGCCGTCATATAAATATTGTAATCAATTTTTTGAAAAAAATAAACCCGGTGGCATCGATGAATTTAATAAAAATCCGCCTTAATGGCGGATTGATTTCTTTAATATTTCAACTCTTAAATATTTTCTTCCCTCTGTTTTTTCAGCAATCGCTTCAAGTTTCACTCTACCCAAAATCTTTTCTGCCTTTTCAACCTTCACTTCAACAACTTGCATAAATTTTTTCAGCGGCAACATTCTAAAAACTTTAAGAGCGTCTAGATGAATAACTGTGGGACTGATTAATTTAATGATTCTATTTTGTTTTTGCAATAACACTTCCTTCTTATCCCTTTTCGCCATCAATTTGATTAAACTTTCCGCGATTTTTCTTTCTTTTCTTTCAACTTTGCTTTTCTGCTCCCGCAGTTCTACCAATAACTTGGCCATTTTCTCTAAACGATAATTTTTGATTTTTTTCATCAAAAACCTCCTTATAAAAAATTTAAAAGCTCGCTGATTCTATTTTATAATCATTTTTAATTTTGTCAAAAATTGTTCAAAATTTTTATTGTACCATCAATTGAAAAGCACTTTGATGGTGCGAGCAACAATCGCCAAGTCAAACCAAAAAGAATGATTGCGAATATAATACAAATCATATTCAAATTTTTTCAACTCATCTTCTAAACAAGCAGCATAATGATAGTTTAATTGCGCCCAACCAGCCAATCCCGGTTTAATTAAATTTCTTAAATAATAAACTGGCTTTCTTGCCACACATAAATCAAAAAGCTCTTTTTCAATTGGTCTTGGACCAACAAAAGACATTTCTCCCTTTAAAATATTAATGAATTGGGGCAGTTCGTCTAAATGAGTTCTTCTCAAAAAACTCCCCACTTTAGTAATTCTTTCATCGCCTTCTTTCGACCAACGAGAATTGCTTTTTTGGTTGTGAATCGCATACATTGAACGGAATTTCAAAATTTTAAACAATTTCCCATTCTGCCCAACGCGCCAAGAAGAATAAAAAATGGGTCCTTTTGAGTTAATTTTTATCGCTAAAATAATCAACGGCCAAAATGGCAAACTAATAATTAGCAAAATTGTCGCAAAAACAAAATCAAGAATATTTTTAATTAATAAGTTAATTTTATGGCGGTATAAACCGAAATACCTCAAAAACCAATTTTCATCAACAAATGAAAGTGGTACGCATTTAAAGATTAATTCATAAAATTCCGCCGTATCATAAATTTCTTTTTCTTCAAATATTTCCTTCAACAAAAACCCTTTTAATTTATTTTGTTGAATTAAATCATCAACTACAATTACCCTGATATTTTCTTGATTTATCAAATCCTCCAAATATTGTAACTTAATACTTTCTGTATTGTCTAAAACTTTTATTATTCTAAAACCTATTTGCGGAGATTGAATTAAAAATTTTTCAATTTCTTTTATTTCATTGCTTGAACCGATTAATAAAACGCGGTAAAAAATTTTACTAGCAAAAACCCAATAAAAAAATAGCCGCCAACCCAAAACAAAAATTGAAGAAAAAACAATAATCAAAAATAAATTGGTTTTCGGGGTAATAATCGGGTATAAATAGAAAATAACAACCGCCAACAAAATATTAATAATTTGCAATCGGAAAAGAAGAGCAACTATTTTTTTTCTTTCTTTAAAATTAGAAAGTTCATAGAAGTGGCCGACATAGAAAACAATAATCCATGCTAAAAAAATTAAAGAAAAAAGTTTAATGTGAATCAAAAAATAATCTGGGTTTAAATGTCGGACTGCCGCCGTCAAAAAAAGAGCAACATAAAAACAAATAATGTCGCCCACTGCCAGAATGCTTTTTCTAATTTTTTCCGCAAAAGACATGGCTTTTTAATTATCACTTATTTTTTCTCTTTTGCAAAAAGAGCTGCCAATCATAAAGTAAGGGACTGGCAATAAAAATAGAAGAATAAGTCCCAAAAAAAGTGCCTATCAAAAGAACCAAAGTAAAGTAAAAAAGATTAATTGGACCGAAAATCAAAAGAGTCAATAAAACCAACATCAAAGTTGCCGAGGTTAGAATTGAACGTCGAATCGTTTCATTAATACTTTCATTAATAACTTGGTCAAAAGTTAAACCGGGATGCGTTCGCAATTTTTCGCGAATTCGGTCAAAAACAACAATTGTATCATGAACCGAAAAACCTAAAACAACCAACAAGGCCACAATAAAATTGGAATCAATTTCTACTCCCTTTATTTGACCGAGCAGTGCAAAAAAACCAGTTGGAATACTAATATCATGAATCAAAGCTAAAATAGCTGCTACGCCATAACGCCAAGAAGCTACCGATCTGGAAACTTGCCGGAACGCCCAAGTCAAATAAATAATAATTAAAACAATTACTAAAATGATAGCAGTAATTGATTTGTTTCTTAATTCTTTACCAATTACCGGCCCAAAGGATTCAAAGCGCATCTCTTCAATTTGAGAATAATTTTGTTTGATTTGTGAAATAATCAACTGGTGATTTTCTTCGGAGACATCGGTGGAACGAACCGTTAATCCATCCTCGCCGTGCGGTGAAATTAAAACCGATTGATAACCATATTGTTTATAGATATCCTCAATTAATTTATCGTCAATTTTTGCGCCATTTAATTTTAATTCTAAAAGCGAGCCGCCAATAAAATCCATTCCGGGTTTTAAACCAAAAACTATCAGACAAAGCCACGCACCCAAAACAAAAATTCCAGAAAGAATATATGTAATTTTTCGTTTTTGAATAAAATTAATCATATTTTACTTAATAAAAACTTTTAACAGCGCGCGAGTAATAACAATGGCTGAAAACATACTAACCAAAACACCAATAAGTAAAGTCAAAGCAAAACCTTTAATCATTGAACTGGTAAAATTATACAAAACAATACAGGTAATAATCGATGAAATATTTGAATCACGAATTGAAGGCCAGGCGCGATGAAATCCTTCGACCAAAGCGCGTTTTTTTTCTAAACCACGTTTAATTTCTTCTTTGTATCTTTCAAAAACCAAAATATTCGCATCAACAGCCATACCAACTGAAAGAATAAAACCAGCAATCCCCGATAGAGTTAAAGTCACAGGAATTAATTTATAAATCGTCAGGTTAATGATGGTGTAAATTATTAAAGCCAGAGAAGCGGCCGCGCCCAAAAAACCATACATAACTATCATAAAAACAATAATAGCAATCAAACCGATAAAACCGGCTTTAATCCCCAAATTCAAAAAGAATTCACCTTGAGTCGCACCAACCGATTGTTGAGAAATTAATTTAATTGGCACGGGCAGAGCGCCAGCATTTAAATTTTGAACTAATTTTTTCGCTTCTTCAGCGGTAAATTTACCAGTAATCTGCGCTTTACCCTCGATAATTTCTTCTTGGACGACTGGTAAGGAAATTGGCTGTCCGTCAAGATAAATAGCTAAAATTTTACCAACATTTTTCTTTGTTAACTCGGCAAAAATTTTTTTTCCTTCATCATTAAATTCCAAACTAACCATTGGCTCATAAGTGCGGGTATTAAAATCCAACCGTGCCATTTTTAAGTATTTCCCTGTTAATAAAGGCTGGGAGGGAACGAAATAAGGATCCACCCTTAAATATTCTGGATTATTATTTTTTTGTTCTTCCAAAATTTTGTCTGTTTCTTCTTTTGGTCTTTGTTCGCGAAATTCCAAATAAGGCGTTTCGCCTATCATTTGAATGGCTATAGCAATATCCTTAATCCCGGCCAATTCAACATTTAAACGATAATCATCACCCACCTTCACCACCTCCACTCTTGGTTCGCTAACGCCAAATAAATTTACTCTTTTTTCAATGACATCGCGCAAACCATTCATTGCCGAATCGCGGTCTTTTCCTTCAATTTGACTCAAATCTGCTTCATAAATTAATCGCGTACCACCGCTTAAATCCAAACCTAATCGATATGGTTTTTTAAACCAATTGGGCAAAAAATCAAATTTGCC
>Ga0172366_10002040_pt1 | contig 15790 bp, 13 predicted proteins | sample LakKivSesite69cm_FD_114533 | JGI IMG/M metagenome (GOLD analysis project Ga0172366, IMG submission 114533) | Sediment microbial communities from Lake Kivu, Rwanda - Sediment site 69cm | ecosystem: Environmental > Aquatic > Freshwater > Lake > Sediment | place: Rwanda: Western Province, Lake... | reverse complement strand
GCTTTCTCATAAACTAATCTCGTCACTGACTCAAAAACAAGAATGAAGCTTATCGAGAATAGCAGGATGCCCCCTATCATGCCACCTAGGGTCTCTATCTTTGCATGACCATATGTGTGATTTCGGTCGGCTGGTCTAGTTGCCCATCTTGCTGTTAGAAAGAGAATTGCTGTAGTAAGGCTATCGAAAGTGGCATGTGAGGCATCTCCCAGCAGGGCAAAACTGTTGGTTATTAGGCCTGCAAAAGACTCTATAGCAACTACACTAGTTATCAGAACCAGAGAGATCTTCAGTGCACTTGTGTTGACAATTTGCATCCCAATCAGCTTTACCCTGAACCATCTAATGGAAGAAATAGGTCTTTCTGGTACTACGCGCTCTGATTCACACAAATCTACAGAATTTCCTACAATTACGTCCAGAATAAGACTGCCGCAGTCTGGGGTCCCGCCAATCGTCTTGGTTGCATCACAACATCGAAATAGGGCTAGAACTCAACATGAGCTGGCGTGGCTGAGGAAATGTCTAGGTTCTCCGAACGTGTCCCTTGAATGCAGGCCTATCGGATTTCTCCTTAGCCACTTTGCCGCTACCGTGAATAAGGTTTGATGGTTCGGGTGTCCATTCGGGGATTGATCTTGCTGGTGGGATACCGAAAATGGAATTGTAGGGTCGTTTCGCGTGCTATCCGCTAGGATGTACTCCTTCTTCTCACCAGCAGACCCGATTCCGTGAATGGCGGTTTTAAGTAGATGATTTTAGTGCGGTGTTGAGTCTCTTGTTCACAACATCCCAACTTTGAGAAACAATATTTTCTCAGAGACTTGCCTGACTCGCTCCAGCTTGGGCACATAGGCAGAAAGCAGGGACGATCTCAATCAGGTTGGCAGAAGTCCTATAGAGAAACATCTGGCCGATTGAGCCTATACAATAAATAGCTGATAGATTTCAGTTGTGATCAAAACCACAAAGGACAGGATAAGGCACAAGCTAAGCAAAATTGCCGATAGTGAAAGGGGTTATAATGTTGAATTTGAGCACAATAGAGGTTAGGCTATTTTGTCTATACCTTCTTCTATCGATCGTCATCTTCAATGTCTACGACGGATTCAAGGTGATAGGTGCATCGACAGAGGGTTTTCAACTGACTGGGCCAACGCATTGTTTCAATGTGGGCCCAAGTTATGATTCGAAGTTCCTGTTCTCGATAACGTCTCTTGGTTACAGAGGTCGAGTAGACTTTGAGGTCATTGCTCCTGAAGGAACTAAAGTCGAACTACGCACACCAGTAATCTTGAACTCCACAGGTTCAAGAATCTATTGTCCAGTAACAGTTCAGGCATCATCATCAGCATCTCAGGGTGAGCATTCGATAGTTGTCACAGCGAAAGGGGGTTCCTACTCGGACTCTATCTCAATATGCATAATAATCACAGGCTTCATGATGCTCACATTACAGACATCGCCGGCAGGAGTTCCGACAGATCTGTTCTTGGACAATACTGAGTACCACCTAGAAAGCAACCCCCTCATACTACAAATCCGCACGGGTAAGCATACACTAGAAATCGCAACAAAAGAATCAGATATCGGTGCGAGACACCTCGCAAGAAAGGGCTTGACTATCATCGATTCGACTGGAAACAAAACTGAATACGGGAATCAAGGTAAGTCACTAGCCTTTACCTTAGTCGGCAATAGCACACTGGTAGTTCTGTTCGAGGAAGTAACTACGACTGAGAATGAAACAAACAGTTGGAAGATGGACTTTCCTTCCGGATCAGTTCCAGTAGCACTTGTTATTGCACTTGTTTCGATTGGAATTCTTCTTTACGCTACAATGAGCATCATCAGAAAGAACACTACTTTCGTGGGAACTTATCAGAAGACCCAAGCCATAATTGTGAAAAGGAGGAATCAATGCTAGTTCGTTGCTACTGCTAACACTAGATTGCACGTATCTTTTGGTTAGTGACACATCTCAAGAAGACTGACACAATCGTGGTTTACTGTGCCAATCATCAGTGCGGCGTCAGCACTGATGCAGCGAGAAGTCTTCTAGGCATGAGCTATAGGAAGACCTTAGATTACAGGGCTGGAAAGAGAGGATGGCTTCATGCTGGTTTTGAACTGGAAAAATGACTTGGCAGGTTCGTGGGCAACGCCGTTCTAGCTCCATAACCACTTAGACATTGTGAGGCCGCAAAGTTTCCAAGCCTGCCGCATGTGTAAAGATCTCTTTCGTGAAGCAGACCATATATGAATCCTGCACAGAAAGCATCACCGGCTCCTGTTGTATCTCTAGGTTTTCTTCTGAGAGCAGGGATCAAGCGATTCTCTCTTCCATCAGTAACATAGCAGCCTCTCCTACCTAGCTTCACAGCTATGATCTCTATTCCTCTGGCAAGAAGAGTCTTAGAACCCTCTTTGTATCCCTTTCCGGTTAACATCATGAGTTCTCTTTCGTTTGGAAGGAAAGCATGGGTTCTTTTCAATATGGGGCTCAGAGCCTTAAGTCCCCTCTCCGTATAGAGTTCTCCAGGGTCAAAGCAGACCTTAGCCTTTTTCAGGCTCCGAACAAATTGTTTCTGTGTCTCAAATGATGTGTTTCCAACAAAGGATGTCAAATGCACGAATCTCGATGACTCTGCGTAATCTCTATCGATCTCATTGAAGACTATGTTATCATTCACGCCAGGATCGATGTATAGGGTTCTCTCGCCACTGCTGTCTATGAAGCCTGTGCAGGTGCCACTCCTGCCCTTTCCTGAGATGATGATCCCTCCTATGTCTACCCCCTCCTTCTTGAGGTCATCTAGGAGGTATCTGCCCTCAGGGTCGGTGGCCAGTTTTCCTATGTAGCCTGTTTTTGCTCCAAGCCGGGCCAATCCTACCATGGTGTTTGCGGCTGAACCGCCAGGGGAGACCGTCAGGCTTCTCACAAAAGCCTCTTCCCCCGCTTCGGCTATCTTGTTGACCCTGTACAACTTGTCTAGGTTGAGTGCTCCAAAGCCTACGACATCCAGTCTCAACTGAACAGCCCTTTCAGGTCTATTCTGTACCTTCCTAGTTTTCCGCCGTAATTTCCAGCGGATACTCCAACTACCTCAGACATATCGAAGATGCTCTCTATGCCAGCCCTCATTGCCTTTGCCACAGCGGATAGAGAGACACCGTCTATGACAATCTCTGGAATGTAATTGACGCCCTCTGGAACCTTCGATCGACCACCAAGCTTACTCTTGAGCGATGGACAGTAGATCTCGTTGGTTGTAGGTCCGATCCAAGGGAACTTCGTTTCAGGCTTTGAACCAGCAGAACATATGTCAAAGGGTGTAACTACACCTTCAATCTCATGTATTGCTTCCAGAGCTTTCTTCCCGGCCTCAGGAACAGCTTTGGCTGTACTGCACATGTACCAGAAGTTCCCGCCCATCACTCCCAAGCCATATCCCAAATGTCTCTCTATGCGAAAGTCAGGAATCATTATTGGAACATTTATCATCCTTCGTCCGCGGTAGTCTTCCTCCCACTCGAAACCGTCGCCGCAGTGGCCTATCCTCTCCATCGCATCTATCTGACCCACTGGATCTTCAAGCGAGTTGAACACGGATGTGAATGGCTTGACAAGAATGTCCTGTCTTATTCTATAAGACAGTTCGATCTCGAATCTCTTGACTGAGTCTGACATGGGTTTGAATGGATCAAGACCTGCCCAGAGCTGAACTATTGCACCCTTGCGTCCGTCTGGAGTGTCCTTCTCTGATACGAATCTCTCAATGCCTCCCTCGACTCTTCCAATGACCACAGAGGGTGTGCTTGTTGAATCCTCCGCAACCGCCCTCAAGGTCTCATCGTCTTCAGCGGTTATCAGAAGTCTAACGAAGACACCCTCAAACGCTTCCGCATAAGTACCCTCTACTTTCTCGATTCCCACAGTCTAAACCTCCACAACACTATCCTAGACTGCCGACTGCTTCTCCTCTGACTTTCTTCCTAAAGCTGCAACTCTCATCTATCAGTCTTGCCCTGTTGTCATCAGAGATCATTTCGACTATTGGCAACTTGTCTTTGTACACTTCCTCGGCTCTTGATCTTAAGTCTCCACCAACTGTCTCTTCTATTTTCTCGTAGCTCCAGTTAGACACAAGTTGGCTTACAGATTTCCTTCCACCTTTATTAAAAGCTGCAGCCAGCACGCATGTTGCCAGTGTGTTGCCTGAGAGAACTGCCAATTCCGCCTCTTTGATCGCATATTCATTTCCATTAAAGGAGACCGCGAGACCGTAATTCTTCCTTACGTATCTGAGCGGGGCGGCGTCTGTTATGCTGTCGCCAATGTAGATAACTTGGTCGGGGGAAGAGGAATTCCTTTCAATTATATCCTTGACAGCTTGGGCTTTCTCTTCTCCTCCGATGGGTCTGACTTCTCTGACAACGATTCCTGAGTGCATTTCCTGCATCTCTGACCAGAATATGTTGTCTAAGTACATGATAGTCTCTTGATCAGTTCTTGCTAAGTCTGCAGTGGAAGATGCGCTGGTTGGGATTTTTGGAACTGGCATTTTGACAAGATCATCTACCCACCTTCTGAGCTTGTGAGATTCCTCATCTGGAATCCTGAATCTATCTAGGTCTAATTTCGTGGAGTAGGCATTGCTGATTGGGAAGTCTGTCAACTCGCAAAGTGCTTGAATATATTGCTCGTAGCTTGTGCTCACTATAAATGTGGGCATGAGCTTCCTCACGAAAGATAACATCTCCTTTGCTCCTGGCACCAGTCTGATATCCGCAATTGAGAGTCTCTTCAGCAGATCATTTGTCGCGCCGTAGGCTTTCAGGAATGGAAGGATAAGCTTCAGTGTGTCACCAGGTCTGTAGCCTGGTCTCTTGACAAGTTCAGATTGAATATCATCGTACTTACTGATTAGAGTGAAGAGTGCTGCGCCTTCAGGGATCAGTCTCTCGGCGAGTTCGAATGCATTGTCATTTTTGGATATGGGTCCTTCGCAGTCTGTTATGAAGATCTTCTTCACTTAGCCCTCAACTGCTTCATATGCTCGATACTCTTGCCGACATGATCACTTGAGGCTATGTCACTTCTATGCCAGAGTGACCCTCCGAGAACCTTCCCGATGGTTTCAAGCGATAACTCCCTAGCTTCCTCCATCCTCGCCGCCATCCCAACCGAAGATATTGTCCTAGAGGAAAGAGAGTAGGGTCTTCCATCTGATCTGATTTCCATAGATCCTGGGTAGAGTCTGAGATTCTCAGGATTCTTCTCTACAAGTTTTAATGCGACATCAAGATCGATTGGTGAGTCGATTTCGTGTGTTGACACTCTGTCGGGAAACTGTTTGGAGTAGCCTCCATAAGATGGAGGAACCTTGTAAATCACTACACTGGAGAGAGGCTTGACTCTAACTGAATGAAGGCTACCATCGATCATGTTCAGGCAGACTTCAACAAAATCTTGGTCTACTAGAGGCAGAATATTCTGTATCTCAGGGTCTCCCGGCCGACTATTTATCTCAAGAATCTTGGGGCCTTCGGCTGAGTGCATGAAAGCAACATAGAAGGGTACACCTCTAAGGTTGGGGTTGCTACCGTTTCCAGCCAACTCTCTGAAGACTTCCTCGACAATATTGATCTCCTCTTTCCTATCTGATAACTGCATGAATGGAAGCAGCTCCCTTTCACCTTTGTATGAACCCATCCCACCAGTATTCGGACCCTTGTCACCATCAAAGGCCCTCTTGTAATCTCGTGTCTCAGGGAGGACTGCCAAGTGTTTGCCGTCACAGAAAGCTTGGAAGCTGGATTCCTCACCATCAATCTTTTGTTCTATTATGACCTTCTCGCTTCCACCTGCCCCATATATTGAGTTGAAATGTGTGTATGCTTCCTCTATGGTCTTGAAGTGTTCACCGCCAACGCCCACGCCTTTCCCGAATCCAGGCCTATCAGGCTTTATTACAACCTTCTCTGGACCTCCAAGTTCTGACAGCCAGCCTTTGAACTCGGTCTTAGATCTGTCACCCATCTCCTTTGGATCGAATATTTTGAACATTGGGTTGGCTTTGGGCCAGCATTTCTGGAGCAAGATGCGTTGTGAGACTTTGCTACCCTCAATCGCACACTTTCTTGTTGGACATACAATGGGGATTCCCGTTTTTTCTTCAAGGAGATCCCTTATACCCTGTATTATTGGGATCTCAGAACCGACTATACCGAAGTCTATCTCGTCTTTGTATCTCTCAGCAAAGTTACAGATCTCATCGACTGAGAGGTCAGGAATGATCCTGTGTTCACCGCGCCTCTCAGCCATTCTGAGATTGAAAGGGTTGCGTTGTTTGTCGACTATGTAGAATTCTGTGTCGTATTCTATGCTGCGAGACAGTGCGTCTATGATGGCGGTGTCTCTTGAGCCATAACTGATAACAAGTATGCCGATCTTTTCCAATTCTCGTCAGCTGGTCTCTTGGCTTTTGCGTAGCTCTGAGGATTTGTCAGTTGCTTTGATGATGGCCTCCATCAAGGATGCACGTACGTTGCCCCTCTCAAGTTGCAGGATTCCCTCCACTGTAGTGCCGCCCGGCGTCATAACCATGTCACGCAATTTGGCTGGGTGCTCATTAGTCTCAAGAATCATCTTTGCAGCCCCCAAGGCGGTCTGGGCTGCCAGGATAATGGCCAACTCCTTCTGTAGCCCAACCTTTACCCCCCCATCGCTCATGGCTTCTATGACCGTGTAAATGTATGCAGGGCCGCTTCCACTTAGAGCCGTTACGGCATCCATCTGTTTCTCGTCCACTATGGCCACGCGTCCCGTGTAACTGAAGAGTCTCTTAGCCAGTGCCATGTGTTCATCTGTACTGTTTGGACCCCTGGCCAGAGCTATCATGCCCTCGCTCACAAGTACAGCTATATTAGGCATCACACGGATTACCGGGATATTACCACCGAGGACTCTGGACAGGGAGTCAGACGAGACGCCAGCAACCAAAGAGACGATGAGTTGCTTGGCTGTCACAAATTTGCTGATGATCTCAGCCAGCGGCAAAACATCCTTTGGTTTCACAGCGATTATGATTATGTTACACTTGTGTGCTGTCTTGACAATATCGGTACTGCACTCTACCTTGTATCTCCTCGATATGTACTCGCAACGATCCTTCAGTACATCAGCCGCAAATAGTTCGTTATGAACAATAGCATTTTTCGAGATCAGACTGTGTATCAGAGCCTCTCCCATCTTCCCAGCTCCAATCACGCAAATCCTGAGGTCGCTGATCATTTCTTGCACTAAGGCTGTGTATTCATCTTCTCAGAAATAAAAGATGGTGTATTCAGAGTCAAGTCTGGCTCGTAGAACAATTCATGCAACAAATGACAATCAGTCTGAGAAGGTGGGGGTGCCGCACGCTCGGCAGAAGACTGGCTGTCTTAGAGTATATAGTCGATGAATTCCTTAGGAGTGGTCTATGCCATTTCTACAGTACCATGGCTCTTTGCATGCACTTCGGGCAGATGGTTTCGTCTTCTCTCATTGCATTTCCGCAGTAGATGCAGAGTCTGTTTCCAGCAGGCGCAGGCCCTTGATAGACCTGGGGCAACTGGTACATCGGATTCGGTTGCCTTTGATACATTGGAGGGGGAGGTCCATGATAGACAGGCTGTTGGCGAGGAGCATAACCGTACTGAGGATAGGCTGGTGGAGGGTACGCTGGCGGCCTGTCGCACAGTGGACAAACCCATTTGTGGTATTCTGGTATCCAAGTCTTGATTCCACCGCATTTCCAACATTTCTTAGGCTTCCGGTATGGCCAGTACAAGTTTACTATCCCACCTGAAGAGTCTCATAGTATCCCTTTAAGGTTTAGCCTTTTGATGGGCTCTGAATTGTGTTGGAAGCGACTGTTCTAGATGCCAAGAGTTCACTATGTTCCTAGGCTTAGGAGATTGACTAGGTTGCCTTTGTATGCATGCTATGTGCTCTCAAAAGCTCCTCTGAGTGCAGACGCAAGCCCTAACATGAAAGAAAAGGATTCATCCGGCTCAAAGCTCTGTAAGCTATCATGGAGTTGCAGCATTCCGGTTATGAGGTTCACAGGAGCGATGGAAATCGTTCCTTTCTCTATTTGTTCACTGAGGTATGCTTGAACTTGCACCTGATCAAGAAGAGGCAGTTTCCCTTCCGCTCGGATCCTGTTTGATCTCTCTGTTATCATCTGTGCCCACCCCTCGACTCTGGTGAGGTCATAGGAGAAGTCTTGCTTGGGCAAGACTATGTTCAGCAGGCTGTATATCCAACAGCCGAATAGCTCAGTGTATGATGGGGTGTTGATTGTCTGAATAGTTGTGTTCAGCTCCTCCTCGTCGGCTAGGCTCTGTTGCCAAGCATCATCCGCTGCGACTCTGTTCCCATCGAATGCTATTGTGAGTTTGAACTTGAACGCCAATGCGTCTTTCAGATATTCAAAAGCCTCTTTCGTCTTGCCATCTCCTAGAAGCGCGATGAAACCTGAGTAGGCTTGGTTCAGGCTTTCTGCAATGTTTGATGTGATAGTGTCTCCAACGGTTCCCGTGAACTCGGCGATCTCCTCCTCTTTCTCCCTCGTTAGATTGGGAGCAGAGAGTTCTATCTCACAGGTGTATGGTATTCTGCCGAGAATCATCTGGTTGTATCTTATCTCCCCTCTTCTGGCCTTCACTATTCTTCTGGTCTTGGCCATTGAGAGTCCGAGTTTGTCGTTGAGGTAAAGTTCGTATTCCCTACCATGCTCGGTCTTTGAGTAAGCATGTCGAGGGATCTTCTTCTGGCTCTCTGTGACAGCGAAGCCAACATAACCTTGAGAGAGAAGCCTCCTCAATGTCTTTGCGAGCGTTGTGTAGCTCATACCATGTCCACTGGTCTTCAGTCTCCGCCAGAGCTCATTGAAACCGACTCCTACTCGCTGTTGCAGATGTGTGAGAACCTGAAGGTCTTGTTCTTCTATGCTTGCTCTCGGGCTTGGGCGGGCCAAAGTCACTCCCTTTCTTGGTAGTACTACCCAAGCAAGTAGTACTTATAATGCACGGAAAACATCTCCCCAGTCCCAAGATATGGTAGGAAGACAAAATGAGACCAATGCTTCTCGCCGGCGCCTTCTTTCTTCTGCTAGGATTCACTTTCCACCAAATCGGCTCTGCAATAAGTCTTAGTAACGAAAGTCTCATTCGAGGGGCTCTAGTATCTAAACTGTCCGTGTTACCAGCATGCAACATACTTCTCGCCAATCCGATTCTGCTCCAGTTATTGGGTGGGGTCGCAATCTTCACGGGTACACTCCTGTGTGCAAGTAGCCTTACAGTAACCAACGACAAAACCAAGCCGATACCACCACAACACTAGGAAAGGGCGGGCCTTAGCAGCATGGATAGGTGACGATCAACTTCAGGTTGCGGAGGCATTAAATAGACCGTCGGTTAAACTCGAATTCTGTGAATCTATTGAAACCCGGTCACCTGTCTTCGTTCGTACTTACGCAATTTCTCGTCTTGACTCTCACGATTTCGTTTGTTCAAGGTCAACCACCAGCGCCTCCGCCTCCGAGTGTTAGCTGGAACCCGCCATACACGGGAACTACTGGTGGCCAGAATCAGTATATTATGGCTGGTTGGAGTAGTACCAACAGATTGACCATATGGACAAGTGCCGAGGCATATCATAGTCTGAATGCTGAGGCTGGAACTCCGAAGAGTAGCTTCAACCTGAATGAACCCGTTTATCTGTACGTCGATACGCCCACGAATTGGTTGGACAACTTCATTTGGCTATACGAGTACCATCAATCAAACGGATCCTCTGATAGATGGCGCTTCTGGAGGAGAGAAATAGGACCTGGTAGATTCATGTTCGGTCCATTCTACCCTGACCAATCTCAACCCAGTGGAAACTATACTTGGAAAGTGTGGATACTACGGATAGAAGAACCTCCCAGCGGGACCTACCAGAGCCAAGTCGTATCCTTTACTTGGGGTGAAGAAATACCAGAGTTCCCCAGCTCATCTGTAGGAACAATTCTTGTGCTCCTGTCAGTCTTTCCTATTATACTTAGATCTTGTTCGAGAAAGTTCAGAATAGTCCGCGGTAAATGCAGTCAGCATTTTAGTCTACGCAACTGGTGCCTTTGAAATAACTGCTTAGTTCATATCTTGTCAAGAGCCTGTTTGAAATCAGCGATTATATCTTCAATCGACTCTATCCCCACTGAGACACGGATTAGATCAGGTGTGATGCTCAATTTCGCGCGCGTGACTTCATCAAAGTTTACGTACTGTGACGAGTACGGGTGAATGACAAGAGTCTTGCAGTCACCGAGATTTGCCAAATTATATACAAGTCTCAGTTTTCGGATGAAATCAAAGCATTCTCCTTGGTTTGCCAATCCGAAGGTGAAGAGGGCGCCGCAACCTCTAGGGAACTGTTTCTGAGCCGTCCTGTTACTCGGGCTGCTTTCCAGACCTGGGTAATTCACCCATTTGACCTTCTTGTGATTGACCACGAATTCCACAAGTCTCTCAGTATTCTCGATGTGTCGCTGCATTCTGACAGCTAGCGTGTCTATTCCTATCATAGTTAGGTATGAATGGAATGGCGATTGTGTCGTGCCCACGTTTATGTGAATCTCCCTCCAGACCTTGTCAAGATAGGCCTTTACGCCCGCTCTCTCCTTGAAGACACTAAAGTCTGGATATCTCTCCGTTGGCCAGTCAAATCTACCAGAATCAACTATAACACCGCCGAGGGCATCGCCGTGACCGCTAAAATACTTGGTTGTCGAGTGCACGATGATGTCAGCTCCCAGCTTGAAGGGATTGAGTAGGTATGGCGTTGGCATAGTGTTATCGACTATGAGTGGAACACTGTTGCTGTTAGTGATCTCAGCCAGCTTCTGAATGTCAGGTACATCCATCTTCGGATTGCCAATTGCTTCAACGAAGATCGCTTTGGTCTTGGGGCTTATCGCTCTCTCATACTCCTCAAGAACGGTGGATTCAACAAAGTTGACTTTGATTCCATACTTTTTGAAGACATTAGCGAATAATAGGTATGTGGACATGAAGAGCGAGTTTCCGGAGATCACTTCGTCGCCGCATTGTAGAATTGCGGTCAAAGCGTTGTGAACAGCCGCCATTCCTGAGGATGTCACTACTGAACCGATGCCGTCCTCTAGCTGAGCGACTCGGCTCTCCAGAGCTTCATTTGTGGGGTTCCTGAGTCTCTGATAGATGAATCCTTTCTCTTTTCCAGCGAAGACAGCACTTAATTGCTCTGCCGTGGGGAACCTGTGTGACGCTGTCTGAAATATTGGTGGAAGTGTGCTCCCGTGCCAATTCGCAGTGTTGATTCCGCCATGAACGACGCGCGTCTCGAACTTGTATCTATTTTCAGTCGTATCCAATTCCTCAAAGCTTTCCTTCAGACTGGGGTGAGCTTTAACCTTAGTGCCCTCTGACACAAGCGACTACTTGGAGTTCCAGAATGAGACTTATGCCTATTGGCTTACGTCTATAGCCGCTTTCTCAGGACAATATTGTAGATGCACCTGAAAGTTATTTGCTGGAAAGGGGCAGTTTATTCAGCCTTCTCGAATTTTATGACCTTTAATCTACCGTCGGGCATCTTCACATCTCTATCGACATAGAAAAAGGCATGCTCGTTCTTTATCGGATCAACAACCAAAGCAATCACGTACGTGAATTGCTGAAGTGTCAGTTGTGTCTTGACATCCACATCTGATAGGAATACGCCCAGGCCTAGATGTGAATGGTACCATCCTACGATGCTCCGGTTCTTACCCTCCTTCATCATCGAGTCCACTATCTCCGCTAGGTTTTTCGGATCCAAGGCCACCTCAGTTAGGCCAGAATAGGATGGTCGACCGGATATGGCCTCCTCGACAACAACTGTTTTACCTACGACTCTGCCTGTTAGAATCCCAACAATTTCCTCATCAGGTTTTCCTTGTCGATCGACTTGAGCTTTTGCGCGATCCATGACATCCTCAATAGTTCCAGGGGTAACTCCTATTTGGAAGGATAGAGATTCCATGCCTTTGTAGATGGTCAATTGAGGAGTTATCGGCGGGGGCATCTTGATTCTTCTGACAGGTAACTCACTTTCTAGGAACCTGTCGAAGTCCCTAGACAGTCTTTCAACGGAGACTCTCGTCTCCTCAATTCTGGAGTCGAGTTCGTCAACATCCTCTTCCATGCTCCGGATCCTATTCCCGAAGTAATCTTTGAGGTCACTGATCCGCGACTCTAGAGTTCCACCAGACTCAGAGAGTCGCCTTGACTCTGAGTTCAAAAAAGACACCACACTTTCAAGATCCTTGATTCGGGCAGTCAATACTTCCACCTTATCAGCCTCAGCAGTCATTTCACTTGGTGTCATAATCCTGAGCTTTCGTCTCTTTGGTGGTCCTCGGGCTTTTTCCTTTCTTGAATATTTCGACTTGACCAAGATTTGCCGTCTCGTTGGTGATCGGTCTCTTTGGGAAGGAGAAGTCCATCCACAGCTTTTCCGGCTCCATATATATAGAGATTACAATCATCACTCCCTTCAAGGGCAGACTACTGTGCGATTCAGACTATTGTTCACGATCTAGTCATTGGTTCAGATTCAGTCAGATCTGGGATCGAACTTCCTTACCACCAACAATCCAAGATCATAAGTGCACCATTATGACAAATCGTGTCGAGTCGTGTGGGTCAAAGAAGATCGTGGAGGTGATCTCACACTATCTTTAAACTCTCTAATTGAGCAGATATACCTGTTAGCAGAAAATGGCAGAATATGCTTCTATGAAACCTCTAACCCAAGAGGATTACGAGGAGTTTACCAGACATCAAAGAGCTGTGACTATAGGGAAAACCTCCATAGAAGTTGGGAACAAATGGGATATAGAGAGTTACGGGCCCCCAGAGAACTATCACTATGAGAGTGAAACCGTCTGGAGCTTCCCAAATAGAGGAGACTGGGTAACCCATACGGGGAAGTATAGAGGCAACTGGTCACCATACATTCCAAGAAATCTCATAATGGAATATACTGTTCCAGGCGAAACAGTCGTCGATCAGATGTGTGGAAGTGGGACGACACTAATAGAATGCAGATTGATGGGGAGAAACAGCATAGGTGTAGATATCAACAGAGATGCCCTTATCATAACCAGAGACCGCCTCAACTTCCAGTACAAACTTGGCAACAAGAAGAAGAGCTGGATCAAAACATACATCGGTGACGCCAGAAATCTTGACTTGATAGATGATGAGAGTGTTGACTTAATCGCAACTCACCCACCTTACGCAGGTATAATACCCTACTCAGGGAGGCAGGTTGCAGGAGATCTCTCCAGTCTCAGCTTGAGAGACTATGTTGAAGCCATGAGGCTGGTCGCGGAGGAATCACTACGCATTCTCAAGGGAGGCCGACACTGTGTGATTCTGATCGGTGACACACGTAGATCCACGCACTACGTACCTATATCCCATAGAGTCATGGAGGTCTTCCTCGAAGTAGGATTCATACTCAAAGAAGATATCATAAAACTCCAATGGAAGATGAAGGGAACAAGAGAGAAATGGAGAGGAAAAAGACACAATTTCTACAAAATTGCGCACGAACATCTGTACGTCTTCAGGAAGGCAAATCCTAGCGAACCCCTCTCTAGGGTAAAGTACAGTATGAAATGGCAGTAAGAGTCCTCCAACATCACGGTTGTGACATGAAGAAGACGCAGTCTCGAAGATCTGACTCCCAAGGAGGGTCTTCGTCATTGGCCTCTCACGAGCATCGAACCATGCAGCGTCTTTGTTTGATATCGAATGTGTTCACGATTACGGAGAACTACTCTGTTAAATAGTTGAAATGGGTTAGATCAAATGCACCTCAGGGAAGTGAGAGAATGGCCGAGCAGGAACATCTTGATACACTAGTCGGCATAATCGGTCGGAGCCGAGACATGTGTCCCCTATGCAAGGAGCTTTTCGAGCAGATAACATGGGACTTGATGCAGGAGTTTGAAAAGGCAATAGTAGACAGAAGAAGGAAGCGGGAGTCAGTCAGTCGCAAAGGTGTCTCTGAAGGCGCAACACAAATTGCATAGCCGCAGCGGATCGATATTACTGTTTTCTGGCTGGAAATGGAGGCCATCAAGCAAAGTCATTCCAGTCTATGCTCCGGAAGATCATTGCTTCAATGGAATACAGGATTTGTCTGCTGCAGAAAAAACGTGTAAATTGAAGTTGAAGGGAGAGTGTAATGGCCGCCCGAGCGTGAAGGATCAGGAAGGCGGCGAGTATTGGTGGCGCCGCAAACTCCTGTCAGCATGCACGGTTGCTTACTTCTTCTTCTTGGGCTTTCTCACCTGTCTTGGTTTACCCATTTCGCCTCCTCCTAAACTGCAAAGTGAGAAGGGTCTCTCCAAGATATGTAACCACCTTGCAGACAAAAATCTTGTCCTCAATCATGACAGATTCTAGCGCCGTGGCCGGGGTCTTCCCACGATCAAGTTTAAGATTGACAACTTTGCGTTAAATACGTAAGTCAGGTCTCCCATAAGTCAAGGAACTGATTATCCACACTCAACAAACTCGTGTTTTGGAGTCAATTCTCATGCCTAGAAAGGATGTCCATCTGAGACTGGAGGAACTAAAGACTGACCTCACTGAGATCAAAGGTTTGGAAATAGCCATCGGTAGAATCATCGAGGAGGAGTGGGCTGAACCTATGGGGCCGACTCCCTACCCATCTGTAACCACTCTGAGAGAGTGGGATCAGAAGCTTCTGAAGAAATACAAACCCATGTATCTACCCTACTGTGACTCATGCTGCCTCTGTACCATGGGTAAATGCGACTTGACAAGGGGCAAACGCGGCGCCTGCGGCTTGGATATGTCATCACAGCAATCTAGGATAGTCCTGCTTGCAGCATCCATGGGCTCTGCAACACACACCAGTCACGCAAGACACTTGGTCGAGCACCTCATCAATAAATACGGCACAGACTTCCCACTCGATGTTGGGAAATCAGTGGGTATAGAGGTTGAGGCTCCACTCATCCGGTTAGTGTGCGGCGTTAGGCCAAGAACACTGGGAGATCTAGAGCCTGTCTTGGGTTATCTTGAATCTCAAATAACACAGCTTCTCGCGGCGACCCACACAGGACAAGAGGGGAACGCGTTAGACTTTGAATCGAAAGTCTTCCATGCAGGAATGTTAGATCTCGTCGGGATGGAAGTTGCTGACATTGCTCAGATCTCAGCCCTTGGCCTACCAAAAGCTGATCCCGAAGCACCATTGGCAGAAATAGGTGCTGGAACTGTCGATCTCACAAAACCAACAATCCTAGTCATTGGACACAATGTTCCCTCCGCAGTTGAGATCATAGATCACCTCGATAAGAGCGGACTCCAAGACAAGGTTGAGGTAACGGGCATCTGCTGCACCGCTCATGATCTAACAAGATATGATCAAAGAGCCAAGATCATAGGTCCCATCTCGTGGCAATTACGATACATCAGAAGCGGTATACCAGATGTCATAGTCGTCGATGAACAATGTATTCGAAGCGATGTCTTGGTTGAAGCCCAGAAAACCAGAACGCCCGTCATAGCTTCATCTGAAAAGAATTGCCTAGGATTGAGAGACAGAACCGATCATGAAGCTGGCGAAATAGTAGCTGACTTGGTGAATGGAAAAGATCCTGGTGCCCTTCTGCTTGATCCTGCGAAAGTTGGG
>Ga0172366_10002038_pt1 | contig 15805 bp, 15 predicted proteins | sample LakKivSesite69cm_FD_114533 | JGI IMG/M metagenome (GOLD analysis project Ga0172366, IMG submission 114533) | Sediment microbial communities from Lake Kivu, Rwanda - Sediment site 69cm | ecosystem: Environmental > Aquatic > Freshwater > Lake > Sediment | place: Rwanda: Western Province, Lake... | reverse complement strand
GCAAGGACTCATCTCCAGCCAGCTGAGTTAACAACAGTCGGCCGCTACCTTGGCTTGACGCTTGATAAATTAGTTGATTATGTTGAGCGGGTTGATTCGCTTTACAGTGTCTCATCTTATTGTAATTTCATCTCAGAGTTTGGAGCGACAATGAGTTCTTTCTCTAACACTCTTGTTTTTAAGCAGTCTCAGGGCCAATGGTCAGAGCCTTTTAAGTCAACTCAAGTTGGCTCCTCTGCAATGCCTTATAAGAATAATCCTAACAAGACTGAGCGTATCAGGGGCTTAGCTAGAATGATTTTCGGCAGGTTGTCGTCAATTAAATCAGGCAATCCTCTTGCTGTTGATATTGATTTACCTGAATTATTGCTTATTGGCGAATCAATAATTAATAGTTTTAATTACATCTTCGGAAGTGATGGGGGTATTAAAGTTGATGAAGATAAAATAAATGACGAGGTTAACTTATACAAGGGTAACGCTCTTCATACTAAACTGCTTCAGGAAGCTGTTAAGAAAGGCGCTAAGCGGGAGGATGCTCATGATGAGCTTAGAAAGATTACTGCGGTAAGGCACGAAGGTATTACTGGCATTATGAATAGTGATTACTTCAAGAGATTGTTCGGCAACGAGCTTAACAAGTTAATTGACTCGCTTAATTCATTTAAACCTGAGGAGCATGTTGGCACTTCAATAGAAGACGCTGAAGCCTCGCTTGCAAGGGCTAAGGTTGTGTTAGATAAAAATCTTGATTTACTTGACAAGACTGCGAGTGCCAAACTTACTGTTTAATTTTCTTTTTGATTATCTTTTTATTCATGTAAGGCCATAATGCTTTTGGTATGCTTATTGAGCCGTCAGGGTTCTGGAAATTCTCAATTATTGCGACCATGACCCTGCTTGTTGCTATTGCAGTGCTGTTTAATGTGTGAACACACTCTTTCTCACCGCGGTCATTCAAGTACTTGATGTTAAGCCTCCTTGCTTGGTAATCAGTGCAGTTGCTGCATGACACAACTTCCCTGTAAGTGCCTTGCGTTGGGTACCAAGCTTCAATATCATACTTCTTAGCAGCTACAATACCAATATCGCCAGTGCATATGTTAACTACCCTATACGGTATTTCTAATTCCTTAAATATTTCCTCAGCATTCTTAATTAATTCCTCATGAATCTTCCAACTCTCCTCCGGCTTGCAGTAAACGAATTGCTCAACCTTGTTGAACGTATGAACCCTGAATATCCCTTTAGTGTCCTTGCCGTGAGCTCCAGCTTCCTTCCTAAAGCAAGGGCTTATGCCAGCATACTTTAACGGAATTTTTTTCTTGTCAAGTACTTCATTCATGTGCATTGCTGCTATTGGGTGCTCGCTTGTTGCTATTAAGTATAAGTCCTCGCCTTCAATCTTGTACATAACATCTTTGAAGTCAGCTAAGTCAGTCACCCCTTCGTAAGGCTCTTTCCTTAGCATGTAAGGCGGTTCTACTGCAGTAAACCCTTTGTTAACTAATTTGTCAAGAGCGAAGCGCATTAAAGCGTAATCAAGCAGGACCAAGTCGCCTTTTAAGTAATAAAATCTGGCTCCGGAAACTTCGCTTGCTTTATCAGTATCACCTAAATCGTATTCAGTTAAGATGTCAACATGGCTTTTAGGCTTGTAGTCCTTCTTAATCACACCCCACTTTCTTAATTCAACGTTCTCGCTATCATCCTTTCCATAAGGCACTGATTCGTGAAGTAAGTTAGGCAGTCTTAATAACAATTGATTAATTTCATTCTTTAACTTCTCAACTTGGCTTTCTTGTTTTGCAATCGCTTCATTGTTCTTCTTCATCTCATCAATCTTCTTCTGTTTCTCAACGCCTTTTAACTTAGGAACTTGTTGCGATACTTCATTCCTCAAGCGTTTTAATTCTTCAAGCTTCTTAAGAGAAGCTCTCCAGTCCTTATCATTTTTTATTAATTCATCAACATTCTTTATTAATTTGGGATCTTTTCTCTTAGCATAGTTCTTTTTAACTAACTCAGGAGCCTCCCTGAAAAGTTTAATATCAAGCATATTTATTGAACAATTCAGGTATAACTTAAAAAGCTTATTCTGCTGTCTGTTATAATTATTTAAATGGCTTGCAATTAGTTGTTCAGCATGAATTCGCTTGTTATACCAGCTTATAATGAGGAAAAGCGTATTGAAAGAACTGTTAAATCACTATTAAGGCTTAGCGGTTTTGAACTAATTTTTGTAGTAAGGGGCCGTGATAAGACTTATGAAATCCTTTCTAAGTATAAGACTAAAATTAAGATTATGAGATTTGATGTTAAGGGCAAGTGGGCCGCGATTATTTATGGTTTGAGCAAAGCGCGCGGCAATTACGCTGGTTTTGTTGACGCTGACCTGCCGATTACTTTAGATAATCTCCGTGATGGTTTTAAAGTTGCGAAGAAAGCCGACCTTGTTATCAGCTCAAGAGTTAATGCTAAACGCGATTTTAAGCGGTTGGTGCTTAGCAGGTTGTTTAATCTTTACACTAAAATTCTTTTCCAACTGCCTTATAATGACACTCAGTGCGGTTTTAAAGTTCTTAATAAAAAAGCAATGAAATTACTTCCATTAATTAAAGGCGGGGGCTGGGAGACAGATGTTGAATTATTATGCAGGGCGCGAAAAGACGGGCTTAAGATTTTTGAACTCCCTGTTAATTGGCGCGAGGTTAAGGGCAGCAAACTAAGATTCAAGTCAATACTCAGCATGTTCTTTAATCTCTTAAAACTGAGGTTTCAATTATGGTTGTCAAGGACTTGATTAAGAAGAATTTGTTTGTAATTATTCTCTTCTCTTTAGCATTAACTGTTTTCCTAATCCAGCATTCGTCAGGTATGTCTTGGGACTTTATTTGCTACGTTCTTAATGCTCGTTATTACTTGGGAAGCAGTTTTTACTTTGAGCCTTTCAGGCCGCCATTAACAAGTATTTTGTTAATATTGCTTGGTTTCGGAACTTTATTCTCTGAGTACAGCTACATTATCTTCGTATCAGCTCTGCACTTATTCTCATCTTACAAGTTTTGCAAAGTTTACAAATTAAATTTTAAGATTTTTTATGCAGTATCAATAACTCCTTCATCCTTGTTGCTTGGTTTATTCGCTGGAACAGAGCTTTTATCATTAGCTTTGCTTCAATTATTCATTGCTTACCTTGGCAGTTGGCGCAGCGGTTTACTGCTTGGTTTAGCTTCATTAACTCGTTACACCAACTTATCATACACTATTATCTTATTCTTCAATAAGCATTTTAAGAAGATAATCAAACCGCTTATAGTCTTAATACTCGTCTTAACTCCTTGGTTATTGTTTAATTGGTTAAATTACGGAGACCCTCTGCTTAACATCATTGACCAGTACGCTCAGAATATTGGACTCAGGGCTTACCTAATGAAGCCTCCTAACTTGCTTGATTTTGTTTACTTTTTTAATTACACACTGCCGTTAATCCCCTTAGCAGTACTTCATAAGTTTAAGAATAAGATTTCAAAAATTGATATTGTAATGATCTTCTCATTAATTTTTGAGATTTATTCATTCATCAGAATACCTCTTAGGGAGCCTCGCTACTTGTTTGCAGCAATAATGCCTGCTTCTTACTTCATTACCAAGTGGTTAGGCGGTATTAGGCGCGCTAAGCTAGTTCCGATAACAGCGTTGATTATTACAATTGCCTTAATGATCATTTACCTGCCTTACTTAGCTCTTATTAATGTTGATTATTACAAGCCTGCTTTAAATTCAGTTGATAATTGCATGATTATGAGCAATGCCTGGGTTTACATTAATTACTTCGGCTTCCCTGCAATGCCTTTCCCTTATGAAGAACAAATAAATTCCAGGATTAATGAAGGCTACAGGCTGCTTCTTTACAAGTGGGTTGTTGAGCCTGATTACGTTTTTAATGACTCGTTCATCAGCCAGTTCAAGATTATTGCTAATGAAAGCGGTTATTACTTGCTTGGCGATTCAAGCATTTGCAAAACCCCTTACGTTTACGACTTGCCGTTTTTATGGGCGTATAGCGGGAATAATTTAGAGATTCATGGTTATGGATTTAATTACACGATTTGGAACTTGCTTGGATAAGAATTACAAATTGCTGGTTCTGTTAGCTTTGAGCATTCAAGTAGTTTCTACTTTCATCCTCGTCTTCACTTATCAGTTAACGTGGGATCGTGGTTTGTGGTACTCAATTGTTGCTAAAATGCCTGAAGAGATTCCTTACTTAACAACTGATAGTTTCATTCACGGAGGCAATGACTACCCTATTTTCTTAACTTATTACTTGTTAATGCTAAAGCCTTTCTCATGGAATTTTGAGTCTTTTTCAATAGCATTAGGTTTAACTCAAGTAATTGCTAGTGCAGTGATTTTCTACTACACTACTAAACTGCTTGTTCATTTTAAATTAAGCAAGTACAGGTTGATTGGTTTGGCTGCAGCGCCTGTCTATACTCTGCTTGCTGTTGTTCGTTTTGATTTAATACCAGCTGCTTTAACAGTAGCTGCTCTTTATTACTTGTTAAAATCAAGGGTTTCATTATCAGCTTTGCTTGCTGCTATTGGTTTCTGCTTTAAATTATTCCCAATAGTTTTGCTTGCAGCTGCTTTTAGGCGCCATAAATTCAAGAAGTACTTGCTGGTTTTTACTCTCTCCGTAATTATAATATACCTGCCAGCCTTACTAACTCACCCGATTACAATACTGACTGCTTTTCAACCCGCAGCTCCAAGGCCTGAATCCTTTTTCGGCTTGCTTGGTTTGCTTGGCTTGAGCGTTCCTTATTACTCAATCATTAATTATTCCTTAATGGGCTTCTTGCTTGCAATTGTTATTATCAAAAAATCAAGGAAACCCCTTAACATCACTATTTGTTTAATAATCACCCTGCTTGTCACGAGCACCATATTCAGCCCTCAATGGACTGTCTGGATCCTGCCCTTATTGCTTATTGCTGGTTTTAACCCCGTGGTCGTGCTTGCTTATGATTGGATTACAATAATTGAATTCCCTTTTGTTTGGATGAGTGTTTTTAGCTTAACTAATGGCTTTGATTATTCAATGTTTGCGATAAGCAACCCGTTAGTGTTATTATTCGTAATTCTTAACTTTGCTCGCTACGCTTTACTTTATTATTTCTATGCTAAGAGTTTATGAGTAATCCTTCTCAATCTTGCTTCCTTCAGCTTCCTTTTGTTTTACGTACTTGCCGTCATAAGGCTTAGTGCACTCGCCTGTTAGTTTATAGAAAGTCATCCTGCATATCCTCATCTTAGGGTATATTGCAACAGGCATCTTGCCTATGTTTGCCACTTCTAGTGTTATGTGGCCCTTAAATCCAGGGTCAACCATTGCTGCTGTTTCAATTATTATACCTAACCTGCCTAAGCTTGACCTGCCGTCTATTCTTGCTGCAAGGTCAGTTGGCATCTCAACCCACTCCAGTGTGCTTGCCAGCACGAACTCGCCTGGGTGCAGTATGAATGGCTCGTCATCTTTTACTTCAGTTAATTCAGTGTACTCTTCGTAAGCTGTTTTAGTATAAGGGTCAATATGTGTTTTTGAAACTCTCTTGTAAGTCCTGAACTTATTGCTTAATCTTAAGTCAATGCTGCAAGGGCTTGTTTCTCTATTATCAGAAGGCTTTATTATTATGCTTCCCTCGCTTAATCTTTTCTTAATGTCATTGTCAGTTAATATCATTTAACAACCTCTTTATATCCTCGTGGACTTCCTTTACACTCTTCTCACCATTAACTGCTTTAAATTTCTTGCTTTTCATCCTTAAGTACTCAATCCTTACTTTGCTAAGCATTTCAAGCTTCTCGTACTTAATTGTTTTTAAGCTTCGCTTGCCAATCCTTTTCAAAGCAACTTCTGGTTTAACGTCCAAGTAAATTGTTAAATCAGGCTCCAAATTATTTTTATTCAAGCATTTTACCCAATCCCTGCTTAAGCCAATGCTTGTTTGATAAGCTATGCTTGAGTGCGTGTAGCGGTCGCAAATCACTATCTTGTCAAGGTTTGGCTTAATTACTTTATCTGTGTGCTCTGCCCTGTCAGCAGCGAATAGTAACGCTTCGACTTTCTTATTAGCCTCCTTGTCCCTCATGAACTTCTCAAGAACTTTTCCTATTAACCCTTTAGTGGGTTCTTCTGTGACGAGCACTCTAAAACCACGCTTAATTAACCAGTCCCTTAACAGCTTAACCTGCGTTGTCTTGCCGCTCCCGTCAATGCCCTCAAAAGTTATTAACATCCTATTAATTAATTAATATGTTCTGTTTTAATAAATTTATTAATATAGTAATAACTTATCTATTCATTATGGCTAAGCCGGAAGATTTCGAAGAGGAATTTAATTTATTATACAAGAAATTAACAGGTTATTTCGAAGAACTAAAACAAAATCCTTCGCTTAATAATTTTAAAAAAATTGTGTCGCAAGTTGATTCTAATTACTTGCCAGCTATTTTTAATTCAACACCCATAAATTGTTTTAAACGATTTTTTTCGAAAAGGGGTTTTGGACTGCTAAATTATAAAGACAGTGTTGATATCGAAGATTTTAAAAGAATTTTAAATGCAGTTAATTTGGATTTATTCGCTGAAGAGCTTTTATCGCAGATTAGCCAAGACCATCTCTCTTATGGTGGTAAGTTGGTTGAACCTTTATGCGGTTTTCTTATTTTCTTGCTTATTGCTCTTATTAAGAGAGTAGAGTTTTCTAAAAAAGAGCCTTTCTTTGAGCGATTAAACTTACTTTTTAATGATTGTAAGTCTTTTTTTAAAGATCAAATTGATAAAGGCTTCAAAATTAAAGATTATAAGATTGGCTTTATAGAAGAGGCGGTTGCGTTTTATCGCGGCGGTTATGTTTGTCTTTGCCCCCGTTTCTTAGCATATTACTCTGCTTACCTCATTCGCGGCAGTGATTACTTTAAGTTTAATATTTTAACAACTATTGCTCACGAGTTAACCCATAATCTTAAATTTAAGATTATTAAAAAAAATAGATTCTTTTTCAGTTGTTGTTACATCTGATTCTATAGCTTTACATAATTCATTAATTGAGACTTCATTACCAGAGCGGTTTATATATCTTATTGATAAAGCAATAGATAGTTTTCTAGAGGAGGATCTTGGCAGTTTGTTCGAACAGGCAACCAAATTAAAAAATTCTTGCAGCATAACATTCCAATTAACTAACGAAGAGGATAATCGCTTTCTAAAAAATTTCCCTTACGCCTTTTCTAATTATCTTTATAATTTGCTTTTTCTTAAATTAATGGTTGTTGAGTCCCCCGCAATTAGCGCCGAATTTTTTTACGTACTTCATTATTATGGGGAAGAAGCGCTTAGTAAAATTTTTGGGTTAGACAAGCATGATATAAGCAGTTTATTTTTATATTATTTAAAATACGCTTACAAAAGCAAATACAGACTCTTTGGTCAATTTAGATACCCTGAGATAATAAAATTCTTCAAAAAACACGGTTTTAGCAGCGTTAACCTCAATCTTTTTATTAGGGAGATTAATAATCTTGAGGATATTCCTGGTCTTAAGAAAGATTGGGCAGAACTTATCTCAAGACTTATTAAAATAATAAGGGTTAACGGTCTAATAACTAATGAAAAAGCTTTTAGTAAAGACGCTAAGCGGTTATTACTCTATTAGGTTCTCGCTTCTCAATAGTTCTTCGACAGTTTCAATTAAGTTGTCCTGCAATTGCATGCTGATTGTGGTTTGAGTGTAACCGCCTGTTTTAACTCCTAGTTCGCGAGCCATTTGCTCTTGAAGCCTTGTTATTGCGTAAGAATCAAGCGGTAAAGTATTGTAAGCGTCTTGTGATTTGAATGATGCGAAGAAATTAAGAAACCCATTGTTTATTCTTGGTTGTATCAGCACTAATGAGCTTGCTTGCTTTGTGTTTATGATTAAACCCCTTGTTGCAGGATCCCTTTTTAATGCTTTAACCGCTTCATCAACTTGTTTTGTTCCTTCAATGAATTCTTTAGCGTAAACTTCTCTTGACTCTAGTTTAGGCGCTGCGTGGTGGATTAACGGCTCTGTTTTTACTCTTTTTATGTGGATTATTACTGGCAATTCCCTTATATTAGCGTCAGAGTACTTGCCCACAGCATTGTCTTCCCCTTTTAAGTAAACTTGAGCCATTGCTTTAACCCAAGCTTCGCTTAAATTAAGCGCTTCAATTAAAACCGGTTTAGGGTAATCATCCCCTTCCAGGTTTTCATTATTCTGCAGGTAACTGCTTGAGTTCTTTAGTGCTTGTTCAGCTGTTTTTAATTCCCTTGCTAAGTACATTGCCTGGCCTAAGTTTTTTATTAATTTTAATTCAAGTATTTTATTGCAGATTTCTTCAGCGCTTCGCCCGACAATTACTTTTTCAGCCCTGCCTTTATCCCTTCGTCTTAATATTATGTGATTAAACATTAACTCAACCAGGAAATAGCCTTTCTTATCATCTCTTAGTTTAATCTTAGCGCCGGATGTTTTTATTGCATTATTAATTAATTCGTTAGCTTCTTTTTCAATATCATAAGGGTAATCTTCAAGCATGTCAGCAAGCGGCATTTCATTAACTGCTTTAATTATCTCTTCTGGGCTGATTGAATTAATCATCTTAATGCTTGTTATCTGCTCCCTGAACCGCTCTATCATTACCCTTTTTGTATTAAGCCGAGGGTCATCACCTGTTGCTTTTATTATCCTCTTATCAGCGTCAACACCTTCAATAACAAGGTTATTTATAGCATCACCTACGTTATGCCCTTTGCTCTCATCGCCGCAGATTAAAACACACCTTATCTTACCATTAGTTATTATGTTTGTTATTATTTTGTCAATACCAACATTCTCTGTTGTGCACGAACCAATAATCGCGATCCTGCTGCATTTATCAAACTCTTCTTTATTGTATAAGTCAGTTGAAGCGCGCGTTATTACGGCTACGTCGCCATGCTGGCTTATTACTCTGTAAGCGCCTTTTAACGGAGGCCAGTAATTGTTCTTTGAAGGCATCCATAAGTTCATGTTTTATTTAGAAACCCCTAGTCATTTATAACTTTTTATTGAAATCAAATAAATGTTTAAAAAAGATAATTGACTGCTAATCTAATTAATGCGCTTATTTATAGGAATTAAGCTGCCTGCTAAGATTAGGGCTTATTTGTACGAGGTAGAGCGTCTTTTCCCTAAGCAGGGCTTGAAATTCGTAAATGAGGGTGATATACACCTCACAATCAAGTTCTTAGGCGAAACAGAGGATATTAATTCAATTAATGCTGCTTTAAGCAAAGTTTCTTTTAAGCCTTTTAATGCAAGACTTTATGGTCTTGGTGTTTTCCCTAACGAGCGTTTCATAAGAGTTATTCACTCGCCGGTTACTATTGGCAAGGAAGAGCTTTTAGCGCTTCACTATTCTATTGATTCAGCTCTTAATAAGATTGGTTTTCTTAAGGATAAGAATTTCACTCCGCACGCCACTATCGCGCGGGTAAAGTCGAGCAGCCCTGAAATTATTAAGATAGTTAATTCAATAAAGTTTGCTCAAGAGTTCATTGTTGATTCATTTACTTTATTCTCAAGCAACTTGACCAGTGGAGGGCCTATTTACTCAGTGGTTAAAGAATTTAGTGCGGAGGTTGATAAATGAAAACTCACAGAATAAAAGTTTACGACCGTTTTATTGAGCTTGTTAAAAAGATTTACGAGCTGCGCTACAGGGCTGAGTACTTGGCTTGGGAAGGCATTACTAATTATAGGGCTAATGTTAAACCAATAGTTAATAAGACGATGGCTTTGGATGATAAATCATTAAAACTTTTAACTTCTAAGGAGATGGCTCTTTGCTTGAAAAAATTAAATAATAAGAACGTTCACGAGTCATTAACGCCTGAGAAGCAGACTAATGTTAGGATAATAACTAATCGTTATGACAGGCTATCCAGATTACCTACTGCTTTAGTTAGGTTCATGAGGAAAGCAAGCGTTATTGCCTATGAGAAGTGGGAGGAAGCTTATAATGCTTCAGATTTTAACATTTTCAAGCCAGCTCTTAGGAAGATATTTGATTTGAGTGTTGAGGCTTCGAGGTTGCTTAGGGATAAGAATATTTATGACGGCCAGCTTGATAAGAACGAAGCTGGGTGCACTACTAAGTTCCTTGACCCTTTATTTAATGATTTGAAGAATAAGCTTCTTCATCTAGTTAAGAGGATAGAATCCCATTCTATTCCAACCCCTGTTATTAAATCAAATTTTGATATTAAGGTTCAGGAAAGGCTTTCAAGGGAGGTTCTAAAAGTCATGGGTTTTAATTTCAGCAGGGGCAGGCTTGATTCTGCTAAAGCAGCTTATTGCTGCGGCAGCATGTATGACTTAAGGATTGTTAATGCTTATAATGAAGGCGACTTGTCATCTGTGTTCGGAGCGCTTCACGAGGGAGGCCACGCTCTTCACGAACAGGGTTTTAAGGAGAAGCACTTCTGCACCCCAATGGCTGATTGTAATTCTTCGGCTCTGCTTGAGTCGCAGGCAAGGATTTATGAGAACATGGTTGGAAGGAGCGAGGAATTCTGGAGTTATTATTACCCTAGGATAAAGCAATTGTTCCCTTTTCTTGATAAGATTAGCATTAGTGATTTTTTTATGATGGTAAACAAGGTTCAGAGGTCATTAATAAGGGGTGAGGCTGACGAAGTCACTTACAACCTTCATGTTATAATGCGTTACGAGCTTGAGAAAGAATTGTTTTCGGGCAAAATAACTGTTGATGAACTGCGCGAAGTCTGGAATGATAAGATGAATAAGTACTTAGGCTTAACTCCTAAGAATGACGCTTCTGGTGTTTTGCAAGATTCTCACTGGACTGAAGATTTTGGTTACTTCTCAAATTACGCGCTTGCTGATATTTGTGCGGCCCAACTAACAGAGCAATTAGAAAAGGATATACCAAACATGTTTACTTTAATCTCGCATGGTAATCTAATGCCTTTAAAATTATGGCTTAATGCTAATGTTCACGAGAATGGCAGCATGTATAATGCTAATGAACTGGTGGTTAAACTCACTGGCAAGCCTTTGAATACGGACTCGTTGATTAATTACCTGCGCAGGAAGTATTCGAAGATTTATGGAATAAGATTGTAGTAAGATTTAAAAATAAACTTTCTTTTGTATTAGCACGACATGCGATTAATAATCTGTGAGAAACAATTGGCTGCTAGGAGGATAGCTGAGATATTATCAGACGGTGATTGCGTTGAGAAGAAGTCAAACAAATTATTTTATTACGAGTTCGGCGACAACCTTGTTGTTGGTTTGAGCGGCCACGTTGTTAACATTGATTTCCCAAAGGAGTACAGTTCATGGTCGATGAAATCGCTTGACTCGCTTGTTGATTCTAAATTAATTGTTATCGAGGAGCGTGAAGATATTATATCAATGCTTAAGTTTCTTGCTAAACAGTCTGATGAGGCTGTAATATCAACTGATTATGACTCAGAAGGCGAGTTAATAGGTGTTGAAGCTGTTGATATCATCAAGTCAGTTAACCCGCGAATTAGGATTATTAGAGCTGTTTTTAGCGCGATAACTGATGAGGAGATTAAGGATTCGTTCAGCAAGCCGGTTAGTGTTAATAAACCATTAGCTGATGCTGCTGGCTCAAGAAGGGAGATTGATTTAATTTGGGGCGCCGTCCTTACAAGGTTTGTTAGCCTTGTTTCTAAGAGGCTTGGCAAGAATTTCTTAAGCGTTGGCAGGGTGCAGACTCCTGTGCTTTTATTAATAGTTGAGCGTGAGACTGAGCGGTTGAATTTCAAGCCAGAAACTTACTGGGAATTACCTTTAACTTTAAGCAAGGGCAATGAAAATTTTACTGCTTATTACATTGAGCCTAGGGTTTTTGACAAATCATTAGTTAAGAAGATCTTATCAATTAAATCAAACAAGGCAGTCATTAAATCAGTTAGCCAGAAGGAATCATCAACCAAGCCCCCACTGCCTTTTAACACAACTGATTACCTGCGTGAGGCTTCTCGTTTCGGTATCAGCACTAAGCGGGCCATGTCAATTGCAGAAGCTTTGTACCTTAATGGTTACGTAAGCTACCCAAGAACAGACAACCAAGTTTACCCTGAATCAATCAATATTAAGAAGATACTTCAATTATTATCAAAATCAAGCTACGGTGATTACATTAAGAAGATTAAGGATGATAAACCAACTGCCGGCAAGAGCACTAAGGATCACCCGCCTATTCATCCTACTGGAATCATCCCTAAAGGACTGAAGGGTGTTGAAGCTAAAGTTTATGATTTAATAGTCAGGAGGTTCCTTGCAACTCTTAGCAAGCCTAGTGTTGAGAAGACAGTTAACGTTGGGGTTGATTACTCTGGTTATGATTTTGTTTCTAGGGGCTTGAGGATTCTTGATAAAGGCTGGAGGGAGATTTATCCTTTCAGCAAATTAACTGAGAACTTCCTGCCTGAATTAGCGCAGGGCGAATCTGTTAATGCATTAAAGCTACTCTCAATTGAGAAGCAGACTCAGCCTCCTAAGCGCTACGGCCAGGGCAGTATAATTAAAATAATGTCTGAGCTTGGGCTTGGCACTAAGTCAACTAGGCCTGATATTATTCAGAAATTAATTGACCGCCTTTACATTAGTCCTAAGTTCGTTCCAAGCCCAATTGCTTTTGCTGTTGTTAATTCATTAAAGAAGTATGCTAATAAGATAACTGACCCGGGCATGACCAGCGAGCTTGAATCTAGTATGGAATTAATATCAACTAGCGAGCAGTCTAAGGACGTTGTTGTTAATTCTAGCAGGAAACTGCTTCACACTTTCCTTAAAGGTTTGATACCTAATAAGGACGCGATCGGCGAAGTGATTAGGGAGGCTTTGAGGAAGGCTAAGGTTGTTGGCAAGTGCCCTGATTGCGGCAGTGACCTTATTATCAGGGTTTCTAGGAGGACTCGCAAGAGGTTTATTGGCTGCAGCGGCTACCCTAAATGCCATCACGGCTGGCCACTGCCTCAGAGCGGCTTGATTCACGTGCTTCCTGATAATTGTGATTGCGGCATTCACAGGATAATGCTAATCCGCAAAGCTCGCAGGCCTTTTGTTTTCTGCCCTAACCTTCTTTGCGAGACTAAAAAAGCAGAAGAAGCTAAATGGAATAAGACCGCGGTTGAACGAGAAGGATCATTACAATAATCTTTATAATTTATGATAGATTACTTTTTCTTGTGGTTAGTTGTCCTAATTGTAAAGGAACAGATTTCAAAAATGGTATTTGCACTTATTGCGGTTGCGAAGTTAGAGAGTCACACCATGAGCCGCCAGGTCTTGATTTTTTAGATGTAACTAAACAGCTACCTGACGGATTTGAAGCGCCTTTAGTTCCTCAGTCAATTGACTTCTGGAGCAAGTTTAAGAAAGTTATGAAAGTAGTTATTGTTACGACTTTGGCTGTGATTATAGCTTATTTTAGTATTATATCAGGCATTGCTATCTATGGAGCTGTTCTAGCGTCTGTTGGCTCTACATGGGCTTTAGTTGTATCTATCCTATCAGGTTGTTTTATTGCGTTCTGCTTAGCTGGCCTACCAAGAATTATTTGCACTTGTGATATTGAAAATCTTGTAGATTGCCTAAGACTAATCTTATTTGCTATTGTAGCAATAAGTGATTCAAAGGATTGATTTAAATAAATAAAATTCCGACAGGATATAAAAAATATGCAGGTTACGCAGATCTTGCTAAAAATCCTAAAAAACTTGCTGAATTTACTTCAAGACCTTTGCTATCATATTATAATCACAAAAATGATTTATTAAAAAAGATAATAAGCGAGTTAGAATATGCGAAGAAATCAGCTAAAAAGTATTTTAAAAATACTGAAGACCAGAGTTTAATAAATTTAAAAGATGCTTTTAATAAAATGACTGGCAAGAACGGTTTATACACCCAATTTGCTAATGATATTAATATCTATAATAATTACAAAAAAGTTTATGAAGAGTACTTTAAAGCTGGGGCTGATAAGGATTATAAAAATTTATCCAAACTTAACAAGGATGGGGTTATGAAAGATATTAAACACTTAGCTAATAAATTGCCAAAACCAATTTTAAGGAATATATCTACTAACATGAATAATTTAAATAAAAAAAGAGAAGAAGTTTTGCCTAAATTAAAGAGCAATTCTCATGAGATGATTAAAATGCTTAATCAGTTCGGGTGGTATTTTGCTGCTTGGTGTCATTTAACCCCACTAATAATAAAGTTCGGACCTGATATTAATGCGTGGAGTGGTAACTTTGAAACTGAAGGCCCATTATCACAATTGCCTGATATGATTAATAAAGGATCCCGATTAAAAGATGTTTTTGCTCAGTTTGGACTTAATAGTGACAAGGGAGGGCTTGATCTGTTTGATAAGTATAAAATTTCTTTAGATAGTAACAAGAATCGTGATGTTATGCTTAAATCATTTGACTACTTTGTCAATAAATTCAGGGAGTTAATTGAGATAATAAAAACTAGCGCAGCAATAAGATCATAATCTTGTTGTTATCTTTGTCTTTTCATCAATTATTATTGTGTCTTCTGATTGCGCCACGATTCCCTTGCCCCGCTCTTTTAGGACTGGGTAAGCGTGCAGTATCCCTTCTTTGACTAACTGCATTAATGCAAGTTTGTAGCCTTTGAACTCCTTTGCAATCCATCGCTCAGCAAAAGGCAGTGTTGAGTAATTATTCTTTACGAATTCGATTATTTTCCTGCCAAGCATTGACCTTGTCTGCTTTATTTTATCAAGATTGAATATTATGCACTCATTAGAGTTCTTAACAAAGCCCTCGCCATTTGTTGCGAAAGGCTCTATTGCAATAACTCCCTCGCCAAGTTTGTAATTACTCTTATTATCATAGTTTGGCACCATGAAATCACCGTGCTGCCTGTACTGCCCTAATGGGTGGCCGCCAAGATTATATATTGGCTCGAAACCGTAAGACTTTATTACTTCATGAATTGCCCTGCCAATCTCCCTAAGCTCTGTGCCAAGCCTTGCTGTTTTCAATGCCTTATCAAGAGCTTCCTCACTTGCCTTAATAAGTTTTTCATAATTATTGCTTCCAACTTCTTTAGTGTAAGCCGTGTCGCCTATAAAGCCATTAACGTGCGTTCCTATGTCAACTTTAACAACATCACCTTTATTGAAAACTCGCTTATCATCAGGCCTTGCTGTGTCATGAGCAGCAGCGTCATTCAAGCTTATGTTAACTGGGAAAGCAGGCCTTGCACCAAGCTCTACTATCTTACTCTCAACCTTATCAGCAAAATCACTAATGCTTACTCCTTCAGAAAGCCACTTCCTGCTTAACTCCTTAATCCTAGCGGCAACAAAACCAGCCTTAACGTAATCCTCATTACTCATAATTTGTTCTTTTAATCAGGGTAATGCTTTAAACTTTTTCAAAATAACCCTTTTCTTTTAGAAAGAAAAGCCTTAACGGAAAAGAAATTATTTTTGTTTTGTTTGTTTAAAATAACCCTTTTCTTTAAAAAGAAAAAGCTTGACTAAAAAGAAAGTTTTTCAAAAGAAGGTGTTTAAGCCCTTCTGTTCTGTTCTTTCAAAGCTTTTTTCGTCAATGCCCAGCATTTTCATTATCCGGTCAATTGCAGGCAGGACTTGATTATTAATGTAATACTCAGGGTCGTACTTCTTT